>Ga0210402_10000377_pt1 | contig 49994 bp, 75 predicted proteins | sample IncBWC7MmetaG_FD_161055 | JGI IMG/M metagenome (GOLD analysis project Ga0210402, IMG submission 161055) | Forest soil microbial communities from Barre Woods Harvard Forest LTER site, Petersham, Massachusetts, United States - Inc-BW-C-7-M | ecosystem: Environmental > Terrestrial > Soil >... | reverse complement strand
CATCACGCAGGTTGGCACCATACAGGTTGGCACCACACAGGTCGGCATCACGCAGGTTGGCACCATACAGGTCGGCATCACGCAGGTTGGCACCATACAGGCTGGCACCATACAGGTTGGCACCACGCAGGTTGGCACCACACAGGTTGGCACCATACAGGTTGGCACCACACAGGTCGGCATCACGCAGGCTGGCACCACACAGGTCGGCATCACGCAGGTTGGCACCACACAGGTCGGCATCACGCAGGTTGGCACCATACAGGTTGGCACCACACAGGTCGGCATCACGCAGGCTGGCACGAGCTTTCCTAGCCATTGTCAAAGTAATCCTTAGAGAATTCTCCTTGGCTTCATGAGCAAAGAGGACATTACCTGTATAGGTATTCTTAATTTCGATAAGCATAAAATTCTCCAAAAAGAATTAAAATTAAAATGATATCACTGGGTAAATATTAATATGACCATGACCATGACCCTGACCCTGACCATGACCATGACCATGACCCTGACCGGGACCCTGACCCTGACCGGGACCATGACCATGACCCTGACCCTGACCGGGACCTAATCGTCGCTTTACGTGTAGTAGCCACAGTATTCTCCAGTTGGAATGAGGACGGTACGTTATAAGTTATTTAACGATACCAAAAGATTCGATCATTGCCATTTGCAAATAGAGATCATGGGGTAACTTCTGGGCGTCTTTCCAATTTGCATTGTCAAAAGATCCGGTCTCATACACAATCTTGGGATCTTCCAGCTTAATACAAGTGCTATTCACACCTACCAATTTCCCCGTATAAATATACACAGCACAGAAACAGGTAATTGTTTCCCCGATAAGGGCTTCAAAACCTTCGCCTTGTACTTCAGTTACTGTTTGAAGAACTTTCATTTTAATACTCCTAAAATAGCCTATAAAGGCGATTATAAACTTTAACAGTGTTAAATTTGGCTTGGTATTATCCGCCTAAACCAAATCCCTCAAATTTAGGTTTTAGAAAAGCCACCATGGGCTGATATGAAATACCAAGTAGAAGATGAAATGTCGGATAATCTATGCCAATGTATGTACTAACGGACATCGCGTGTACAACACCCGTCAACGTGGGGTGTCCATATTTATCTATAGCATAAACACCGCCTCCTGAATTACCAAATGTAATAGATAATGTGAACACCGAAAGAATATTATTCTCCGGCAATAGGGCGTTAAATACCCCTTCAGTAGCTACGGGCACTTCCATACCTAATGGAAAACCTACTGTAGCAACAGCCTGAAATTTCATTGGGGACTGAGTTGCAATAGTAGCTCCATCATCTCCTAAAGGAGACAACGTTACCAGCATAGCCAGATCGCTAGCAGGATCACTTCGCTCTACCTGAGCAAAGACAATATAACCATCAGGCAGCACACATAGATAATTACCATCTTTATCCGGGACTACATGAAAAGCTGTTAAGACATGATGTTGGTCAATAATTGTTCCTGTGCCAGTTCCATCTTCGCTAAGCACATTTACCGTATGCTTGGCTATTTCTTGAAATGTTTCGGTAGATACCGCATTAGCTGGCACAGTTGCATTCATCATCAATGCTAGCATCAAGGCATTAAAAAGTGTTTTCATGGTAGTTCCTTATGCACCACACGGTGCGTGATAGTAGTTAGCTGGGTCCAAGATTAACAGGAGATTTAACACTGTTAATTGTTCTGCGTGGTTTCTTAGTTCGAACGAAAATGTACGTTTTAAACGTAGCATTAAGCAACACTCTAATGTGGGGAGTGTGGTAGATGCCAGCTTTTAGCAGGCGTTGAAGTGTTATCGTAGACATTAGAATGCCTTTATATTAGTGATAGGAATTAGTGGCAGTTTTCATAACTCTGTCTGCCAACAGAGACAGCTTGCAACGTTGCGAGATTAGGCAGCAATTGCTGCCGGTTGATCCTGATACTTAGCTGCTGCTACTTGCTTGCGTGTAAGAGTCGACTCATCTTTCGGCTCTACAGTTTGGCCGGCCAGCAACAAGGCTGACTTGTCCAGCAATGAGCGGGCATACTTGATTGTATTCAGCATGGCCTTTTCAGCTACGATTACATCTTGTGGATTGTTAGCAAGATGATCGGCCAACTTGTCGAGGATACCATTAATACCTGTTGGTTCTGGCTTGGCGCGCTTGCTTGCGTTGATTTGACGCAATGTTGACACAGTCAACAGCTTGCCCACGCCCTTGTCATCCACGCCATGCTTAAGAGCAATACCGAAACCCCAGGCCTTGAGTGCATGACTACGGCTGTCCGCATAGGCACCCGGCTTGCGCATTTCGGCAATGTCTTCAGGAGACATACCCCATTCCTTGGCTTGAGTTTCCTCTGCTTCGCGCATTTTCTTCAGCAATTCCGAGGCAACAGTACCGCTACCATACCATGGCTTAAGTACACCTGATTCTTGAATCGCACTGATGAAAGACAGACTAGCAGCCCGCATCGACGTGGCTTGCTTGGTGTTCTTTCGCATTGCTGCGACGATATCCTTTTGATCGATGGCCTTGTCGTAAGCCTCGATACGAATGGTTTCTGCTCCATTCTTACCCGTGGTACGAATCTCAACACCATTTTCACCGATTGTATACTTGATACTCATGATATTCTCCCGCTACTATGTGGCAAATAAGTCCTTTAGGACTAAATTAACACTGTTAAGTGCTAAGTAAGGAGGCGCAAAGATACAGCCTAACAACAATCGCGCCGATAGATTGTTGTCATATAAATAATTTACCTATTGCGGGACTCGAACCCACACCAATAGCAACTACGGATCACCCCTAGCAAGCTAAGTCCCCTGCTATCTATGCAGCCCTACACTCATAGGCATACAAACCAGACATACAGGCAATTTTAATTAAGCCTTGTCTGAACACTACATCTATATTGTAGCAGACTTTTAGGAATCTGCTAGGGTATAGATTAGAGGTTTTATACTAATTATTGTGTTGTATCCGTGCCACAATGGCCTTAGCTACCGGACTATCCACGTAATCATGCCACAGAGCATTGGTCTGCTCTGACTTGTAGTTACCTAGCATGGACAGGCTGTAATCCAACCCTTGGCCTGCATGTTGCTTCTCAAAGTGAAAGCGCAAGCTAATCTGTTGTTGTTTAGAAAACATGATGTCACCCTTATCAAGTTGTACTCCGTCAACATACCAATGAATGAATCCACGCATGATTATTTCATTACCACGAGAATAGTTATCTTTTCCTTAAGACCGTGCGACAGCAGGTCATATTGAATATCGTTGATAATCATCGTTGGATCATCCGACAGATGTGCTGTTTTGTGGGTATATGTCTTGCTACGGATATATACCGGATGAGCTGGAATTGCATTAGCAACAACATCTAATGTGTTCATGACACCCTCCATCAGTTACTGTAAGGTTATAGCGCTATACGACACAATCCTACGCCATGTCCAGAGACCATTAGCACTTTGGCTATACTCAACATAATGTCGATCTAATAACACTATGATGGTTTTAAGCTTGACGTCCATTCTAATGTATTGTTGACAACAACGTTATCTCATCGTCACTATCTGCATCAATAGCGATGATACCAGTATGAACCCATGTTTGTGCAACCTGCAAGGATTCAGCAAGGCTGTTCAGATAGACGCGATAGGTTCCCCCATCGAACTTCATATCAAGCTGGTATTCAGCAGAGTTATTGTAACGGCTATCAGGTTTATCTGTTTGTTCAATCGTTGCGGTACGCATGATAATCTCCAATGATGTACTGCTGTTATCCATGACTACATCTTAGCATAGCTAGGATTGAATGCAAGGGTTTATTAAGGGATATTTGTAACCCTTTGTATCATAGTTAGGATATATCTCTCACGTGTAAGCTGTTGTTTATTAACAACGGTGTATACAACCCTACCCAACGTCTCAGCTCAGCTTGTCTTTTTACTCACTATTATTTCGATAGTGTTGCTTTATTTCCACATTTAGAAGGGGGTAGGGGGAAAAGATTCGGGTTGGGAAATGTGTGAGACATCAAAACTCACACTTTTTGCTATTTTAAAACATGGGGTGGGGTCAACCACCCAAAGATATCCTAAAGGATAAGGGGAGGGATAAGATAGGAATATGTTCATGAATGCTCTTTAAAAGCCTTTAATGGGCTCTTGGAGCCATTTTTAGATAGGGACTAGTACTACCCTACCGGGTACTAGTCTAAAAGCCTGTAAAGACTTAGAATTTTTGCTTCGGGTCTGGTGACCCTCGCATGATCTCTAATCATGCTCTTTAGACAGATAAGATATCTATTGACAATATAGATTACTAATATACTATGGTACTAGTTGTCTAATTTTGTTATAATAGATGTATAGGTTTTAAAAACAACTACTAAATAATTACTTATAAAGAGCTAGATACAACAAAGTATCTAGCGATACTTTATAATACTACTAATATGTAAAGCTGTTTAAAACAGCTTTACGTTATATATATATATATTCTAGTATGCACATACTGTGCTCTTTGAAAGAAAAACTCTTATGGATGAAAAGCTTAAAGAACAACTTGCTCTTCACCGAGAGACTCGCAAGTTTCAGAAGTTAGGTACAGGTGTTAAATTGAGTCTTATGGCTACCCGTAAGGGTAAACCTATGACTCATTATACAGATAAACAGAAACTAACTGCTCTTCAGACTTATGCCGCTACTGGCTCTTGGGTTATAGCGGCTCAGGAGTCGGGTATGCACTATGATACCCTCCGTAATACAGGTCAAACCCAATGGTGGAAAGACTCCATTAAGGAGATCCAGAGAGAAGAAGATACAGTCCTAGAAGCAGACATGACTTCCTTAATCAAGGAAGGTATGGGTACTGTACGGGACCGTCTTAAACATGGTGACTGGATGTGGAACTCTAAAGAGAATAAGTTCACCCGGAAGCCCTTGAAGGCTACAGATGCTCTAAAGGTTACAACTACTCTTATGGATCAACGGAATGTAGCTCGTGGTAAACCGACCCGAATTACAGAGCAAGTATCAGTTAATGATCGTCTTCAGAAGTTAGCTATGGAATTTGAAAACTTCCAAAAAAGTCGTACTATTGTAGTCAAACCCAATCCATCTCTGGATTCGGATATTCTAGATGTGGAGATAAAAGATGGCAACTAAACGTGATTACAAAAAAGAGTATCAGAATTACCAAGGTCAACCAGCTCAGATCAAGAAAAGAGCAGAAAGAAATGCGGCTCGTTCGGAAATGGTCAAAGCAGGAAAGGTCAGCAAAGGAGATGGAAAAGATGTGGATCACCGAGTACCATTGGTCAAAGGTGGAAGTACAGCCAAGTCTAACCTCCGAGTGCGAACCGCTTCACAGAATCGCAGTTTCCCGCGAACTTCTGGGGCTAAGATGAAATAAGGCCAGTATGACAATTGTTAAAACTAGATCAGGTTACGAAGTAAAGAGTGAGACTAAGGGTAAACCTCTGTCTAAACCTAATCTATCTAAAACTGGGGCTGTTAAACGCCTTCGACAGGTAGAATATTTTAAAACACATAAAGGCTCTGGTAGGGGCCGATAAGAATTTTGCAGATTTTAGATCAAAATCTGATTGGTAGAGATACCTTAATTACTAGGAGAACTATATGCTATTTATTAAAATTATGTCTTCTCAGGATATTCCTGATTCACATCCTTCAAAAAACTTTCATCTTATTACAGTAGGAGATGCAGATCGTATTCAGGTCGGTTATTGTGATCTTAAACGTGATGATCTGTGTGAAAGTGATAAACGAATGCTCTTTATACTTCGTGATGGAAAGCCAGGTTTTGAAATGTATGAACGAACTGGTAATACATATATCATGAATCAACATGGTAAAACTATTGCTAGTCATGATCTTTTAGAAGATTAAAAGTTAAAAAATTACCTTGGTTTGCTCGAAGGAATAGTAGAAGCAAACCTAAGCAACCAGAGGTTCGGTAATCCTCCCAAGTACCCTATGGGCTTGTTATGGTTTGCTAGTTCCAAATAACTTTCAAAAACTAGCTTTAATTTAAGGAATAGAAACATGCTAATCAATTGGTTATCAATAGCTAAGTATGGGGCTATTCTAGCAGTAATACTAGGTTTAGTTGGTGGTGGATTCTATATGAAGTCTAAGATTGACTCTGTAGAAACACTTAAAGCTCAGGTGGCCACAATGGCTGAACAACAGAAACTTTATGCAGATCAAGTCCAAAAGTGGACAGATCTAGACAAACGGATCAGTGATCTGGAAATTAAGAGGAGCACAGCATATGCTACGACTGACAAGAACGTTCCAAAGGTTATTCATACTCCTTCCCTCACTGACACTCATCTTACTGCTGAGCAGTTGTGCTACTGGAACGATAACGGCGATGCCACAGCCACCAGCGCCTGTCTCAGTAAAGCAGCCAGCTCCCCCAGCACCGGATCTAATCGGAACTAGTCTAGAAGATGCATTCCTGAATCAACGTCTACTACGCAAAATGTATAATGATCTTCGGGATAAATATAATGAATTGATTAAGGAACTTCCATGACCTGTGTTGTAGCTTTAGTTCTTAAAGACAAAGTTTATATGGGAGCAGACTCTGCGGGAGTAGAAGGTTATAATTTAACTATACGGAAAGACCCTAAAATCTTTCAGGTTGGAGATTTCCTAATTGGTTTTACGAGTTCTTTTCGTATGGGGCAGTTACTTGGATATAGTTTGGTAGTTCCAGATAGAAATCCCAATATGTCCGTGGACCAATACATGAACACAGTGTTTATTGATGCTGTACGTAATTGTTTAGCTGAAGGTGGTATGTCTACTAAGGATAATGGTGTAGAGAGTGGTGGCAACTTTCTAGTAGGTTATGAAGGTCGTCTTTTTGAAATTGGAGAAGATTACCAAGTAGGAGAAGGCATCCATCCTTTTAATGCTGTAGGATGTGGTACAAATATAGCCCTTGGTTCTCTTTATTCTACTGCTAGTTCCAAGATGTCCCCAGCTACACGACTAACAACAGCTCTAGAAGCCGCAGAGCAATTTTCAAGTGGAGTACGTGCTCCCTTTATCTTTGCATCCCTATAGAGGAATACATGCAGTCCAACATCAAACTAACTCCAGATCTAATTCGAGGCTTTGTAGCCTCATTACTACAGAAGAATTTTGATGGGGCTGCTGAAATTCCTGACTGTCATATGGAATGGTGGGAATACTGCTGTTCTCCCGATACTCTTGTTTCAATAGCTGCTCCTCGGGGCCATGCTAAATCTACAGCCATTACGTTTTCATACGTCTTGGCTAATCTTGTTTTTAGACAACGTAGTTATGTAATTATTGTCTCCGAAACAGAAGCCCAGTCTATTCTTTTCCTTAATGACCTGAAAAAAGAACTCATTGAAAATGAAGATCTTCGATCTCTCTTTGGTTTTCAAGGATTCATTAAAGAAACAGAAGCCGATTTTATTGGTCAATTTGAAGATGGACAACAGTTTCGTGTAACTGCCAAAGGTAGTGAACAGCGCGTACGTGGTCTCAAATGGTCTGGTAAACGTCCCGATTTGATTGTCTGTGATGATCTAGAAGGTGATGAACAAGTAATGAATAAGGAACGCCGTGATAAGTTTAAACGCTGGGTTAATGGTGCACTTATCCCTTGCCGTTCTGATATTGGGATTGTGCGGGTCGTTGGCACCATTCTTCATGCTGACTCGTTCCTTGAGAACACCATGCCAAAAGAGCATGACCGTCGAACAGTCACAGTCGGACTCAAAACAATAAGTCTTGCAGCTAAATATAGTTGGAAGTCAATAAAATATAAAGCACATAACGAGGATTTCAGTGAGACTCTCTGGCCTTCTAAGAAGTCAGTAGCAGAATTGAAGTCTATTCGCCAATCATTTATAGACCAAGGTTTACCAGATGTGTATTCTCAGGAGTACCTGAATATTCCTATTGATGAAACACGAGCTTTTATTAAAAAGAATGATCTTATTGCTCTTACTGAGGATGATAAGAAAGTATCCTTGAATTATTATGTTGGTGTTGATTTAGCTATTTCAGAGAAACAAGGAGCTGATTATTCAGTCTTTGTTATTGGAGGTATGGATGAGAGTCGTGTCACCCAGGTTCGGCACGTCATACGAGATCGTATGCCTGCTGATGAGCTTGTTAATATGTTTCTTCAAATCCAATCTACGTTTGATCCTTCAGTCTTTGTAGTTGAAGATGGTCAAATTGCTAAGACACTAATGCCCTCATTGCATGAGGAAATGCGAAAACATAATGTTTATCCAAATATTCATTTAGTCCGGGCTAATACAGATAAGGTATCAAGAGCCCGCCCATTACAAGCCCGAGTCAAAGCTAGAGCAATCAAGTTTGATAAAGGAGCTGATTGGTGGGATGATATGGAAGATGAATTATTAAAATTCCCTCGAGGTCGGCATGACGACCAAGTTGATGCTGTAAGTTATATGATGCTTGCAGTTCACAAAATGGCTGAAGCGCTAACCCCAGAAGAACAGGATGATGAACTTTATGAAGATGAACGAGAAAGATCAGACTCAAGAGACGATGGAAGGAACGGAACCACGGGATACTGATATTGTACATAATGATATAGAACATCCTGCTATTCGTGCCGCTCTGGAGAATGTCAATATAGCAGAACATCTTGAGAAGGAATTGCTTCATAAGATTGGTCAAGAATGTAAACGAGGTTTAGAGAATGATCTCCTATCTCGTGAGCATTGGGATAAACAAATTGATGAGTGGACTAAGTTAGCCAATCAACATAAAGAAGTTCGTACCTATCCTTGGCCTAAAGCTTCAAATATCAAGTTTCCAATTCTAAGCACAGCTGCCATGCAATTTGCAGCTCGTGCATATCCTAGTCTTGTTCCTAGTGACGGACAGATTGTAAAATCCATAGTCATTGGTAAAGATCCTGATGGATCTAAAGAAGATCAGGCTATGCGTGTAAGTTCCTACATGTCCTACCAACTAATGCACGAAATGTGTGGTTGGGAAGAAGACATGGATAAGATGCTTATAATGTTGCCCATTGTTGGCACTATGTTTAAGAAAACTTATTGGTGTAAGATCTCTGGGCATAATAAATCAGAACTTGTACATCCAAAGAATATCGTAGTAAACTACTGGACTAAAAACCTTAAAGATTGTGAACGTATCTCTGAGATTATCGAGATGAGTCCACGTATTCTTAAAGAACGCCAACTTTCCAAACTATTTATAGAAGCAGAAATTGGTAGACCCTCCCTTGATGGTCATGAAGGTAAATTTATTCCAGAAGTAGATCAAACAACCCCATATCGGATTGTTGAGCAACATACATTTTTAGATCTCTCAGAAACAGGTTATGCTCTTCCATATATCGTGACCTTCCATAAGGAAACAGGAAAAGTACTTCGTATCTCTGCTAGATTTGATGAGAAAAGTATTAAAAAGGATGATGATGGAAAAGTTGTTAGAGTTGATCCTCTCCAGTATTACACCAAGTTTGGATTCGTACCCAATCCAGATGGCGGATTTTATGACATCGGATTTGGGATGCTTCTTGGCCCTATCAATGAATCTGTTAACACGATCATTAATCAACTAGTCGATGCTGGTTCTCTTTCTAATCTTCAGTCTGGATTTATTGGTAAGGGGATACGTGTCAAGATGGGTGAAACACGGTTTCAACCGGGTGAGTGGAAAGCTGTAAATTCTACAGCTGATGATTTGAAGAAACAGATCTTTCCATTGCCAACCAAAGAACCAAGCGAAGTTTTGTTTAAACTGATGGGATCTTTGATCTCTTCTGGTAAAGAATTAGCTTCTGTTGCAGAAATCTTTGTTGGTAAGATGCCAGGTCAGAATACACCAGCTACCACTACAATGGCTACCATTGAACAGGGTATGAAGGTGTTTACAGCTGTCTATAAACGTATCTATCGTTCTTTGGCTGAGGAATATGAAAAGCTTTTCCGTTTGAATGAGGTATATCTCAATCCAAATACTTATGAAGAAGTCCTAGGTATTCAAGTAGATCCTCATGACTTTACATCTGCTGGATATAAGATCTGTCCAGGAGCTGATCCTAATGCTATTTCTCAAACCGAGAAACTGCTAAAGGCCCAGGGACTTATGGAACTTTTACCAACAGGTATGCTTGATCCATTAGAAGTTATCTCTCGTATCCTTGAAGCTCAAGAGCAGCCAAACTGGAAGAAACTGATTCATCAGGAAACGCAACAGACAGGACAACCGGCTACTCCACAGAAGCCAGATCCTAAAATGTTAGAACTCCAGATGAAAGGTCAGATGCAACAGCAAGAACAGCAAACTAAAGCTCAAGCACTTGCATTCAAATCTCATCTAGAACAATCAGATCAACAAACTAAACAACAAATGGCTCAGCAAGCACTTGATGCTGATCTACAGTATAAGCAACAACTACTAGGTCTAAAGACCGCAGAACTACAGCATAAGGCTCAAGCGAGTACTGCTGACGAAACCGCTCAGACCATTCAGTCTCTGGTTCACAATGAGCAATTACATCAACAGAAGATGTCCCACAATGAAGAGGCCCACAAATTAGCACAATCTCAAAGTCAGAATTCCAAGACTGGAAAAACCAAATCGTAACACAAGAAGTGTTCGGTTATCTGCGTCAACGTATAGCAAATCTTACAGAAGAACTGCAAGACCAAGCTGGAATTGATTCACAAAAGGATTTGATTCGATCAACAGCCATAAAGGCATACCGTGATCTACTAGGTATTGACTATGAAGGAGATTTAGATGGGAATTAAAGCATTAGGACATCGATTGAGTATTCGGCCTGATAAGTTTGAAGAACTTGATGAGAATATCAAAAGTGCGAAAGCTGCTGGTATTATTGTTGAAGTTGAATCTCGTGATCGAGAACAAAAGGCTGTAGATACTGGTATCGTAATCGATATTGGTTTCTCGGCTTTTAGAGACTTTACTGGCGAGACTAAATGGTGCCAAATTGGTGACCATGTAGCTTATGCTAAATATAGTGGTAAGTGGGTCAAAGATCCAGTTACTGGTGAAGAAATACTCATCATTAACGATGAAGATATTATCTGTGCATTAATCCATGAGAGTGAATAATGACTGAGCAAGTCCAGACTGAAAATACAGAACAACAAGGCGAACCAAAAGAATACTCTGAAATTGAAAAGCAAGCCCTAGATCAGGGTTGGCGTCCAAAAGATGAGTACGAGGGTGATCCTAGTAAGTGGGTTGACGCCTCGATCTTTGTAGCTCGGGCTCCTCTTTTTGAACATATTGATGCCCAGAAACGAGAACTCAAGGAAGTCAAAAAAGCTCTTAAGCTTATGGCTTCACATCATGCTAAAACTCGTGAAGTAGAGTACCAACGTGCTCTTGATACATTGCGTGCCCAAAAGAAGGCAGCTCTGACTGATATGGATGCAGATGCAGTCATCAATATCGATGAACGCATTGATCTTGTTAAAGCAGAAATTACTAAAGATAAGCAGCAACTCATTCAAGAAGCTGTTGTTGAATCTGAAGTTCGCCATCCTGAATTTGAGAATTGGACTCAACGTAATCAGTGGTATGATACAAATCGTACTATGAAAGCATTCGCTGATGCTTATGGCCAAGAATTGGCGAGTACTGGTAAATCTCCGTCTGATGTATTACGTTTGGTCGAAAGAGAAGTTAAAGCAAAATTTCCAGAGAAGTTTAGTAATCCTAACAGGGATAAACCAAATTCTGTGGAAAGTTCTTCTGCTCATAAGACACAATCAAGTTCTGGATTTCAATTGACCGCTGAAGAACGTAGAGCTATGGCCACGTTTGTTCGTGCTGGGGCATTGACCGAGGAACAGTATATCAAAGAAATCAAAATCCAAAGAGGAAATCAATAATGTCTAATCCAGAAAAAGAAGCTATTGCTAAAGCGCCAAGTGGCCGTGTAACTCGTACCCCAGTAGGTGTACGTAATGTTTTGACCGTAAAGGGAAAAGACCCGAATTACGTATATCGAATTGTTAATGCCGATGAGGATCGCGTTGAACAGTACGAAGCCGCAGGCTACGAGGTTTGTAAAGCCTCTGATGTAAAAGTTGGGGATCGTCGTGTTAATAAAGGCACCCCTGAAGGTAGTATTCAGCATTTCTCGGTTGGTGGTGGTACTAAAGGCGTCGTCATGCGAATCCGTAAAGATTGGTATGAAGAAGATGAAGCCGCTAAACAACGAGAAGTCAATGCTACTGAGGAAACAATGAAAGCTGATGCTCTTAAATCTGGAGATTATGGTAAACTTGAAATTGGTCGAAAACCAACTTAGACAAACCTACTCCATTAAGAGTCTTACAATTTAATGGAGTTTAAATGTCTAATGTAAGTCGTGTTAATGGGTTTAATCCTATTAAGTACTTGAATGGTGCGTCGTATAACGGCCAAGCCAATCTATACTTTATTCCATCGGGTGACGGTACTGCTGTCTTCGTTGGTGATTTGGTCAAAGCAGAAACAACTGGCGATCCTGCCGCTTCTGGGGGTAATGCCTTGGGTCTTCCATCGGTAATTCAGGCAGCTGCTGGTAATGCTGTATTGGGTGTCGTAGTTGGTTTTGCTATTGATCCTTTGAATCTTAATTCTCCGCAATATCGCAAAGCCTCTACTGGTCGCTATGTGTATGTGTCGGATGATCCTAATGTTCTATACGAAGTTCAAACTAGTAATGGTACTGCGGCTTTGGGCGATGTTGGTAACAACGCAAACTTTGCTGTAGCAGCTGGTTCTACTTCTACAGGTACTTCTGGGATGACTCTGGATGTAGGTACTATTCTTACTACCGCAACTCTTCCGTTGAAAATTATGGGTTTCACACAACGTGTGGATAATGATAATACCTCCGCTGCCGCTAAATTGCTCGTTAAATTGAATAACGATCAATATATGGGTGGTACTGGTACTGCTGGCGTATAATAGAAAAGGAATAGTAAAATGGCTCTTATTAATAGTTCAAGCTTTGCCAAGGCCCTATGGCCTGGTGTTAATGCTTGGTACGGTAAATCGTACGCTGAATACGAAGTTGAGTTTGATAAACTCTTCGATAAGTATACATCCAATAAGCAATATGAAGAAGATGTTGGTATTTCTTCGTTTGGTCTTGCTATCCTGAAACCTGAGGCATCTCCAATCACTTATGATTCGGAACGCCAAGCTTTCACAACTCGCTATATCCACAACGTCTTTGCCCTTGGTTTCATCATCACACGTGAAATCATGGAAGATGACCAGTATGATGTGGTTGGTCAAAAGAAAGCTCAAGGTTTGGCATTTTCTATTCGTCAAACTAAGGAAGTTATCGCAGCTAACGTGTACAATCGTGCATTTAACTCTTCGTATACTTTCGGCGATGGTGTTTCGATGGTGAATGCCTCTCATCCAAACTTTGCTGGTGGTACTTGGTCTAACCAAATCTCTACAGCATCAGACTTGTCTGAAGCAGCTCTGGAGCAAGCTTGTATTGATATCTCCTTGTTTACCAATGATCGTGGTCTGCGTATCGCTGTTAAACCAGAGATGTTGATTTTGCCTCCTACCCTTGATTTTGAAGCAGCTCGTATTCTGAAATCTCAAGGCCGTGTAGCTACAGATAACAATGATACTAATGCTCTTCGTGAGATGGGTAAGTTTAGTAAAGGTTATGTAATTAACCATTACCTGACAGATCCAGCTGCTTGGTTCATTCGTACCAATGTTAAGGATGGTCTGAAATATTTTGAACGTCGTCCTGACCAATTTGAAATGGATAATGAGTTTGATACTGAGAACGCTAAGTTCAAGGCTACTTCTCGTTTCTCCTTTGGTATTACGGACAATCGTGCAATCTACGGTTCACCAGGCTAAGAAACTTAAGTAATAACCCAAGAGGGCACACCAAATTTAAATCAAATAGGTGTGCTCTTTTTTTTCATTTAAGGATATAAAATGGGTTTCAAGAATATTGACATTAATCCAATTGCGACTAATGGACCAACTACGATGTCCCCGACATCGAAAGATCTGAAAGCGAAAGCTTTTCAAGTATCTCGAACTAATACAACTTCAAGTGTAGAAGCAATTCTACCCTCCATGGCTTCTGTTTTGGAAGTAACCATCCACGGATCTTCTGTTTCTAATGCAGGTACTACTGCTACAATTACAGTTACTCTAACAAATAATACTGGTGTAATCTCAACTGGTACAGTTAATGTACTAGCTAATGGAGCAACCACAGCCCTTGTCCAAATGACTAATCTTCCTAATATTGAAGAAAGTATTGTGGCTAATGGTGACATTGTAGTTACTTCTGTATATGCAGAAACAGGTACCGCCTCTACTTCAGGTGGTCCTTGGATTTTTGATATTCAATACGTAACCTAAGGAAATATTATGCGCCGTTTAATTGTTACACAAGTTGGTACCGGTGTATCCGCATGGGAACCTCTGGACCCTCGTGCTCAGGTATTCGGTGTAGGTATGGGGGCCGTTGTCTCGGGCACGGCTACCTATACGATTGAATATACCTTTGATGCAATTATGGACCCCAATGTGGGGACTATTACAGCATTTCCACATGCTACCATGGCTGCTCAAACAGCAAATTCCTCAGGTAACTTTGCTTTTCCATGTGCAGCTGTTCGTATTAACCAAGCTTCTGGCACTGGTACTGTTACTCTTACAATTCTTCAACAAACTGGGCAAGGTTAATCATGCCGATTACTCTTGCAAAGGGTATTACTGCTACTGGTGTTTCAGCCTCTGACGTTACCGGAGCATTAGGCTATACTCCGGTAAATAAAGCTGGTGATACAATGACTGGCAGTTTGACTCTTACAACTTTAAATGCTACATCGAATGCTACCTTAGAATCACCTCCACTTGGGGCCGAGACTTTATCTAGTTCTGGATGGACTTCAACTGGCTGGACTGGTAGTTTTGGTGCTGGATTTACTCATACGGCGGGTAATACTAGTACTCTTTCAAATTCTACAGCTGTAACATCAGGGGCTTACTATATATTATCTTTTACCATTACTGGCGCTACAGCTGGATTGGTAACTCCTAGTTTGGGAGGTGTTACCTCCGTTCCAAACGGAGGGGATATTATACTTAATACAAGTCCTGCTAATGGAACATATTTTTATGGGCCATTTACTACAGCTACTACTGGTGTTTCCTTTGCAACAACTACAGATTTTAATGGCACACTTTCAAATATCTCTGTTAAACAAGTCACAGGATCTTATGCACCGACGTATGCTCTAACTAGTTCAGCAGCTACTAATGATTTTGAAATTCGATCATCTCCAAATGCATTAGGCAGTAGTACATTCCTAGGATATGGTGCTGGTGCTCAAAATACAACCTATGCCTATCAGAATACTGGTGTTGGTTATCAAGCATTAGCTTCTAATGTTAGTGGTGTCCAAAATACTGGTGTAGGATATAATGCCCTTAAATTGAATGCCACAGGTTGTTTTAATACAACTATGGGGCATCTTTCTATGGCCAGCAATACTGCTGGATATGACAATGCTTTTTTTGGTGATGTAGCGGCTACTGCTAATACAACGGGAAAGGCCAATTCTGGTTTTGGTAATGCTGTAATGCTGGCAAATACTACCGGTTCAAATAATGCTGCCTTTGGTAATCATGCACTAGCTGCAAATACAACTGCTTCAAATAATGAAGCATTTGGTAATTTATCATTAACAGCTAATACTACTGGTACTCGGAACTCAGCATTTGGATCTAATACCTTAGCAACTAACGTAGCTGGAACTGATAATGTAGCTATTGGCAATGCAGCGTTACTTACCTGGAATTCTGCTGTTCAGGGTTACAATACTGCTATTGGTGTAAATGCTCTTACTGCTGCCACGACATGTACTAATAATACAGTTATTGGTGCTGCTGCTGGGCAGGCTATTACAAGTGGTTCGAATGATGTAGTCATTGGGGAAGGTGCTGGTATTACCATGACCACAGCTAAGAATTCTGTGATTATTGGTAAGAACGCAGCTCCAGCACTTACAACTGGTTGGTATAACACTGTAGTTGGTGGAGATTCGGCCAGCATATTAACAGGCCAATTCAATACATTTCTAGGGTATGGAGCAACATCTAATGCTGCTGGTATTAACCAATCGGTTGCTATTGGATATACAGCAACTGTAACAGCCAGTAACCAGATTATGCTTGGAACAGCTACAGAAACAGTAGTAATTCCAGGATCATGTACTATTGCCGGTGCTCAGGGTGATACTAGTTATGCTTATTCTACCCCAACAACAGGATTCAGTGTTACTTTTGGTAATAGTAATACCACTATTATATTAGAACCAGCAGGTACATTGGCTACCGGTACTGTTATTATGGCACCTAATCCAATAGACGGGCAAGTTGCAAGAATTTGCTGTACTCAAATAGTAACATCTTTAACTGTCAGTCCAAATTCAGGGCAAACCATAGTAAATGCTCCGACATCTTTTACGCCAAATTTAACAGGTAGTATGGGATATGAATTCATTTATCGGGCAGCTAATAAAGTTTGGTATAGACTTCAATAAGGACCTCCAATGAAGAACTACTTTAAATCCGGTGCTTGGAATGTAATTTGTGATAGATGTGGGAAAAAATATAAATCTACAGAAATTCGTAAAGAGTGGACTGGATATATGGTATGTTCTCATTGCTGGGAAACACGCCACCCACAAGACTTCTTACGAGTACATGAGGAAAAAATTACAGTACCTTTTTCTAGGCCCCCAGAAACACTGGAACTTTACGTCTGCTACCTTATACAAAGTCAAGGAATAGCTGATCTCGGTCAAGCAGATTGTGCCCGAGCTGACATTAATCTAGGATTGGTCGAAGACCCGTTCTATCAATAAGGATTTTTATGGCCTCTACCGTTTTTGTTCCTGGTACAACTATACTTCATGATTGGCTTAATGATGTAAACGCCCTTACTTATGGTGCCCCTCTTTCTACAGGGTCATCTCTAATAGGGCATATTGATAATGCAACTGGAGCTGTTGCCCGCAATGTTCAAGATACACTTAGAGATCTAAAAAGTGTCTTTGATTTTATGACCCCAGCACAAATAGCAGATGTTAGAGCTAATACTGCTTTAATAAATGTTACAGTGCCAGTGCAGGCAGCGATCAATTCTGGATATGGTATTCTTTGTCCAGATGGTACATATCTTACAGATACTTTATATTTTCCAAATAGCCCCAGCGATACTAATCCTCTAGGAGGACAATTTATTGGATCTCCCCGGGTTATTTTTAAAGCTGCAGCAGCTAATGAACCCTTGTTTAAAAAAGTAGCAACAGCAGGGCGTGCATACAACTGGCAAATTGGCCCATTTTGTGTCCTGCCGGCATCTGGGGCAAGTAGTACAGTATCTGCAATTTTTACTTCAGGATTCACTGGTTCTACTTTTAATCGTATTGAGGGATTATCTAATGGTACTGCTGGGTTCTATGCAATTTTTGATTGCGCAGCTGCTCCGTATCTCTCTTATTTTAATACATTTAATAACCCTACTTTAGTAGGAACAACTGGATATACTAAAGCATTTCATTTTAACAATAATGGTGCTGGAAATAGTGGAAATTCTAACGCTAATAAAATTAATAGTCCTGTAATTTATAATAATACCGGGTTATCTATTGGTATTGATGCAAATTTAACATATGCCACTACTATTGATTCTCCCTGGATTGAAGCAAATTCAACCGCAACCGCTATTTACATGGGAGTTAGTACCGTTATAACTGGGGGTGCTCTTGAGGCGAATCTGGCGCATTTATCTTATGCTCCAAGTGGTAATACCCCACACCATACGATAGTTAATGGTACAAGTCTAACTGGGGCTACAACTATAGATTTTGCAACTAGTTCTACTGCAAATATCTGGATGAATGTTTTTGAAGTTAGCCCTCAAACTTGGACTAATACTGGTACTATTAATGGTAATGTTAAGATTGATCTATTAGATATTGTTGAAACTCCGGCTATTGGAATTACACAAACTGCAGGAGGTGCTGGTGTTCTTACTTCAAATACATTTTCTGTTACTGGACCATATTCTCCGTTTACTCGTAGATGTACATTAGCCGGACGTTGTGTTTTTACTCCCTCGGCTGCCGGCCAGTTTGAGATTACCTTTGGGCCGCCAACTGGATGGACAATTACAGCATCCTCGTTTGGGGTATTATCTGGAGGCATTCCTATTGTATCTAGAGGTAGTATAACAAGTGGCTGTACCTTTACTATTGCTGCTGCTAATCCAGTAAATATTGATTATTTTATTGAATTTAATAGAACCTAAATATGATTAGACAATATATTGTGAACATATTGATAGCTTTGGATCAACTTGTGAATGCTGTTTTTTGTGGAGATCCAAAAGAAACAATATCTAGTCGAGCTGATAAGGCCATGCAAGAGGGGAAGATGTGGGGTTGTATCTTGTGTAAATTCCTCTCTAAAATCCAAAAGGATCATTGCCAGAAAGCTTACGATCCAAATGTTGGATCAAAAGGCGTCTCTAAGGATTAACATGAAAATTAGGTTGCCAAAAGAAAATAAACATTTAGGCGATGATGATAAGTTTGGGCAGGTTGCTGAAAGTTTTGCTATTTTTTTTGGCACCCCTTCTTTTCTATTAGGACAAACATTATTTACTGTTATATGGATTATCTTAAATAGCATAGCCCTCTGTAAACATTGGGACCCCCTGCCATTTATGTTTCTAAATTTCATATACACGATCCAGAGTGGATACGCGGCACCTTTAATTCTATTAGCCCAAACAAGACAAACAGCCCGAGATAAAATCCACGCTGAAGAAGAGGAAATATATATGGCAGATTTAGCAAATGAAACAAATGTAATGCTTCAAGAAATAAAAGAACTTATTAAACTAAAGGTTTCTGAATGAACCATACTTCTTCAGTAGGAGACATACTAGCTGGTATTGCAGCTTATGGTAGTTTTTTAAGTTTTCTTCCTTCGATATTGTCATCTCTTGCCGCTATCGGATCAATAATCTGGTACGGAATACGTATATACGATTATTTTAAAAATCGTAGAACTCCCGAGGTTCCAAATGATTAATTGGCTTAATCAACTCTTCACAGAGAGTGATAACAAAACCCATTCTCTGATGAAATATCTAGTATTTGGTGGTACTGTTGCATCCTTATTCTATCAGGGATGGGATACCATCGGAAATCATGTAGCATTCAATATGCAAACATTTGGTTTAGGCTTAGGTGCAGCATGGGCAGGGGCAGCTGCTGCTTTGGGTATGGGTAAAGAAACCCCTATTAAGGAAGAATAATGGCTATCTCAGGGTCAACAACATGGGAATTGTTTAGTACCGATATTATTGCTGCTGCCCTTAGAAAGATAGCTTATCTAGTTCAGGGCACTACAGTAAATACATCTGATACTGCAAGTGCAATGCAAGCTCTTAATGCCATGATAAAGACATTCCAAACTTATGGAATGCCTCTCTGGGCAATTACTGAAATTACATTCCCTTTAACTAATACAAATACTTATACAATTGGTATTGGGCAGACTATTAATACTCCAATGCCATTAAAAGTGATTCAAGCACGGCGCAATTTTATTTCTACGGGTGTAACTATTCTAATGAATATTTATACCCATTATGATTTTAATTTACTAACATCTACTCAAACTACTGGTGTTCCAATTAATCTCTGGTATGAACCTTTGCGTACAACTGGTAATGTCCATATCTGGCCAATCCCAGATTCAACAACTCAATCTCTACAGAATATAACTATTACTTATCAGCGTCCTTTTGACGATATGATTAATCCTAGTGATAGTATTGACTTTCCTTCCTATTGGACTGAGGCAATCATTTATGGACTTGCCACGCGGTTGGCCCCTGAATATGGAATACCTTTACAAGATAGGGCTATTCTAAAACAAGAAGCTAAAGAAATGTTAGCAGATGCTTTATCGTTTGGTCTTGAGGAAGGTAGTATTCATTTTCAACCAGATTGGTCATATTGGCAAAATAATTAATAGGATATTTCATGGCAGCTACTAATCTACAAGAATCATCCTATAAACAGCAGCGGGTACTTTTAGTAGGAAGTCCTCAGCAACGAGATGGTACTTCTACTAAAGATCAGAGATTTGTAAATTTCTTTCCAGAATTGGTTCTTACTAAAACCAAGCCCCCTCTTTTTGGAGAACCTCGAACTTACTACCTACGTAAACGTCCGGGTACATCTGTGAATCTTCCAGCTGTTGGTTTTGCCGGTCGAGGTACTATTTATTTTAATAACTCAGTGTGGCGCGCGTGTGGTGCGAACCTCTTTAGAGATGGTGTATTTGTACAAACTTTATCAACTAGTACTGGTACTGTTGGATTTAGCTTGTATGAGGGTACTTATAGTGCTCTTATTATTTGTGATGGTATAAGTGGTTGGGTTGTTAAAACTGATAATACAATTACTAAGATCACAGATGTAAATTTTCCTACACCCCATGTTCCTCATCCAGTATCTTTAGACGGATATGTTTTTGTAGCTAAAGCAGCAACTGCTGATATTTTTAATTGTAATGTAACAGATCCTTTAACTTGGTCAGCGGCACAATTTATTACAGCTGAAATGTATCCTCAAACAGTTGTAAATTTGACTAAAAATCAAAATTATCTCTATGCGATTGGGACACAGGCCATTGAGTATTTCTCTGATGCAGGGATTGCTACGGGCAGTCCTTTAGCTCTTAATGCAGCAGCAGTTCAACAATTTGGCTGCCCCGCGCCCGAAAGTGTAGTCCAGACGGATATCCAGGTTCTTCTGATTGGAGAAAATAATAATGGTGGCCGTACAGTCTATAGTATCAGTGGGTTTAAAGCTGACGATATTGGAAATTCAGCTGTATCCCAAAGTCTCGATATCTTAGGTACAAACATAGTAAATTGTTATGGACTTGTAGTTCGATCTATGGGACATAAATGGTATATTCTCAATCTTCCTACTGGAAGAACTTGGGTTTATGATTTTGATAGCGGTATGTGGCACGAGTGGTCTTACATAGCAGATGGTACAGCATTCTCTTCTAATTATTCTGGAGATCATCCTAGTGGCTATCCGTTACTAGTCCATAATGTGGATGGAACCAGTATGCTTTTAAACGAAACTACATATACTGATTATAGTCCAACTGGAACTATTCCTATCGTATGTACAGCTTTGACTAAAAAGTTTGATGCTGATACTAGTAGGAGAAAATCATGTAATCGTTTACTCTTGGTTGGAGATTGCCCCAATGGTATTACGAATACACCATATAATATTTCATGGTCTGACGATGATTACAATACTTTTAGTACTCCTGTGACATTACAGATGAATCCTTATATGGCTGCTATATCTCAATTAGGAATATTCCGCCGAAGGGCATTCTTGATTACTTATAATCAACCTTACCCATCTCGATTAGAAGCCCTCGAACTTATGGTTAATATCGGAAATTATTAATTGGAGATTTTATGGCTGTAATACCACCACCACCAATCCAAGCTCAACCAGGTGAATTTATTTGGACCGACTGGTACTCAACCCTTGTTTCCTATTTAAATACGGCTAATTCTATTCCATGGGCTGTAATTAATAAAGCTGGATCTAAATTATCAGATCTCTCTGATCGAGCCCACGTAGAATTAACCTCAGTACAGGGTGGTAATAGTACGGAGCAATATCATCTGACGTTAGCCCAGTGGACAGCTTTAGGTAGTACTTTTGTTAATTCATTTAATACCCGTACAGGAGCTGTTACCCTTACTTCAGGTGATGTTACTACAGCACTAGGATATACTCCATTTAATTCCTCTGGAACTACTGGTACTGGAGTAACAGTTCTCCAGACTTCTCCAACTTTGGTCACACCAGTTATAGGTGCTGCGACGGGAACAAGTCTTACCTTATCCTCTAATGCTTCTACTGGTAATACTCCGCTTACTCTAACTAATACAAGTACTGCAAGTAACACTACCAAAACTGTAACTATTGCTTTAACTGGTGAAGATACAATAGGTACAAATAAGACTCTGGGAACAATTGTAGCTCAACCAATAGATGTAAATGATATTGGTGCCTCGATGGTATTTAATACTAGGGCATCAGATACTCTTACGAATTCATTGACTCTTACATCTACTTCAGCTGTAGTCCCGGGCCTATTATCAGCAGCATCAGCAACTATTACAGGAGTAGTAACTGGGGGTAGTTTTGCTACAGCAACAGCATCAGTATCTCTTACTTCTGGTACTACAACCACAATATATACGTTGCCAAATACATCTGTATCTATGTATTTGGTATCTGCTAATATTGGGAATGTCTCGAATGTATCAGGATACTCTTCATTTGCTGTAATAGCTACGGATGGGGCTACATCGAAGATTATGCTATCTAGTTTTGGTACTGACTATCCAATTACTTTATCTGGTTTAGCAATCCAAGTCAAACAATCCTCTGGATCTACTCAAACTGGGCACATAACAATTACTAAGGTCGGATAATCCATAATTAGATTATCTATTATTGAAGATAAGGTTAATAATGTTTATTAATAAATTTAATATGGAGTATTCTAAATGACTCTGCAAGAGCTTATAAGCCAAGGTCAGGCTAATAATCCAACTCCGGGGGGTATGCCAAGCTATGCTGCTGGTAGTCTTGGTGATACTTATATGAAAGGTCTGATGGCTGACCCAACATTTCAGGCCAATTTAGCAGCATATAAAGATCCGTCTAATTGGAGTCCGGGTACTAATTTTAATGGTGATCCTACTAGTGGTCCTAGTGTATACCATAACCCAAATTCTACTACTAATAATATGCCTGGAGATCTGGTAAATATTCCAGGGGTTGGCTGGGTTAATCCGAATACCAATGATCCAATGGGGGCACTTCGTGGAGGTAACGTATGGAGTTCTCCAGATACGACTGCAGGAGCTATTTATCATGCGATGGGCTTTGGTCCATCCGGTAATGTTACTGAGAATAACCAGCTCTCTACCGAAAGGAATATGAGCTTTGGTCAGACCATGCTACATGATGTCTTACCATTAGCTGCCTTTGTGCTAGGAGGCGGTGCTCTTGCGGGGGCATTTGGTGGGGCAGCTGCTGGAGCCGGGGCAGGGGCCGGTGAAGCAGGTGGTGCTGGTGCTGGAGAGGCTGGTTTTGCCGGAGCTGGTATTGACGGCATGTCTGGTGCCGGTTTTTCTGGTGCTGGTATCAATGGTATGAATGGAGTTGGCTTCACGGGAGCCGGTGTAGGAGGCGGCGCAGCTGGCGGATTTGGTGGAGCTGGTGGCGGTACTAGTACTGGGACTGATTTTACAGCCGGAAGTGGGACTGAGTTTGGTTCTGCTGGATCTGGAAATTTTGGAAGTTTAGGTTCTGGATTTAATGGACTTGGTATTGACAATGCTACTTTTGCAGGAGGCGGGGATATGGGTGCTTTTGGTTCCCTATCTCCATCTGCTGGTGGTGTACCTTCTGGTACATTTTCTGGTGGTATTGGCAGTGGTGCTGGAGGTGGTTTAGGCAATACTCTAGGTTCTGGATTTAATGGTGTTGATGTTAATGGTGCTATCGATTCAGGTACAGCTGCTTCTCAATCAGGATTAACTGGTCTTTTTAACCAAGCCAAGAGTCTATATAATGGCCCGATCGGCCAAACATATCGGGGGGCTAGTTCTCTCTACGATTTGTATGCTGCTAATCAAAAAGCTAAAAATGCTCAGAATATGATGAATTCCATTACTAATAATTTTAGTCAAAATGGCGCATATTCTCAGGGTCTTCAGCGGCAACTGGCTGCTAGAGATGCAGCAGCTGGGCGCAACAGCCAATATGGACAACGGGCGGTAGATCTACAACAAGCCCTTGCACAAGGTAATGCTAATGCTATGATGAGCCCTGCTTATCAAGGTTTAAACTCTACCTATAATACTAATAAGTATGGTGGCCTTACTAGCTTAAGTAAACTCTTTGGGGCTGGAACTACAGCGGCTAGTGCAGTACCTGGAGTTGCTAGTGCTGTTGGTAATGCTGCTTCTAGTGCTGGTGATTGGCTTGGCAGTCTCTTTTAAGGAATCCTATGGCTCTCAATGATATTATGGGTGGTGGTCAATATGACGCCTTCCAACAAGGACAAGCCCAGCAACAAGAGCAACTACAGTCTTTGCTAAAAAGTCAGCAAATGCAGGCCCAGCTTCCTGGCATTCAAGGACAGTCTCAACAACAGGCTGCTGCTGGTCAATTAGCTCAAGCTAATATGCCTCAGAAGATTGCCCAACAAAGTACAGATCTAAATACTAAACAAACTACTGACAAACTTACCCAGTTGCAGAATTTTGGATCGCTTACTAGTCAGTTTGGTGCTGTTCTTAATCAAGTACCTCCTCCAGCCCGTGCCCAAGCATTAACAAACTTTGGAGCAAAGATTGGTATCCCGGAAGATCATCCTATAATGCAAGGATTGTTATCTAAAGATCCAAATGATATGCCTCAAGCATTATCTGATATGGGTACTAAGATTCAGCAAAGTACACAAGCTTATATTCAACAACAAGCTCTGCAACAAACTAAAAATGCAGGTACTTCTAATGTGGCTGGTATTAAAGCTGCTTCTGCTGAGAATGTTGCTACTACTAAAGCAGATACTTCGATTACTGTTGCTGGTATGAATAATACTTCCAAAGAATCTATTGCTGCTAATGCTCTTAAACTCAAACAAGTTATGTTTGACAATAAGGTTGTTAGTCCAGATCAATTGGTTGCTAAACGTACTCAAGAGTATCAAGCTAACCCAACTCCTGAAGCTAAAGAAGCACTGGATCAAGCTAATCAGATTGCTACATCATTGGCTAATAATAAAGGTCTATTCCAAGCCTTTCAACAAGCTAATACAACTAGTTCTCTGTTACCGGGTGTGGTTAATACCATTCCTCAACCGGGGGCTAATCCTGTAGCTAACTTCCCAACTCCAGGACAAGCTCCAATAGCTAAACCAGCTCCGCAGGCCAGTCCACAACTTCCACCGGGAGTTCCACCGGGTAGTACAGTGGTTGGTACATCTGGTGGTAAACCAGTGTATAAAGATCCACAAGGAAAGATGTGGCAGTAAGATAAATCTAAATAAGGATTATTATGGCTCAACCATTTACAGGTAGTTTGGACCCAACGCAATATAATGATCCTAAATTGGATGCATATGCAACTAAGGTGGAAGCTGATAAAGGGCTTCCATCTGGTTTCCTTATGGCTATCAAGAATGGGGGTGAGCGTTCCAACGCCACCTCTGTTTCTCCAGCTGGCGCTCAGGGTGTTATGCAGTTTATGCCCGAAACATGGAAACAATATGGTAAAGGTCGTGATATCCGAGATCCGTATGCATCTATTGATGCTGCTGGAGATATGGCTGTCGATCTATTGAAACAATATCACGGTAGTATTCCTGCTGCCTTGGCCCATTATAATGGTGGTAATTCTCAAGGTGCTTTAGCACAAGCGGGTAAAGCCCCAACTTCACCAGAGACATTTAAGTATTTACAGAATACAGCTAAGTTCTTTCAGCCTAAGCCAGAAGGAACGGTGGCTCCTTTTATAGGAGCCCTAGATGCTAAACCAGCAACTGAGTTTACAGGTCAATTGGATACCCCACAAGGTACTCCGATGCAGCCTAAACCCTTTACAGGACAACTTGATAAACCTATCGGAGCTAGTCCAACCGACATCCCTATTGGGGTCAATGAGCATGCTCCTACCGGGAATCCTACTATTGCTTCTACTCCAACAGCTAAAGATACCAGTCTTCTTGGACAAGCTAAAGAGTCGGCTTCCTCGACTGCTAAGTTAATTGATTTAGTAGGTTCGGCCGGTAGTATGGCAGCCGGCTACTTGGGGGGTGGAGTAGCTGGTCTAGCAACTATGGACCCAACTGTAGCCAAGAATGTTAAAGATGAGATCATGTCCAAGTTGAGTTTGGATAAAGCTCTTCAAACTTCAAATCTGGCTACTGAGAATGCCGAGCCTTTTACCGGTGCTTTGGATACAATCCTTGGTAAACCAGCTACAATATTGGCAAACACCGTTTCTACACCCGGAACCTTCGTAAATGATGCTCTTCGGGATGCAGCAATGGTAGCAATCCCTTTGGGAGCCCATAAAGGGGCCACAGCGCTTGCTGACCATTATACTGGTGGTAACGTATTACCTGAGGCTCATGAAGCTCCCCAAGCGCTTCCTAGAGGACAGCAATCTGAGCTGTTCCCAGAAATTCCAGCCCAAGAGGGGCCAATTGCTCCAGAACCTGTTACTATTACTCCACCTAAGCTTTCTGGGCTAGTAGATCAGGCTAGAGAAGCTTCTAATCCTAAACCATTCTATGGAAAATTGGATGAAGACTTGGGTGTTCAAGGTACTCCAGAAGTAGAAGAAGCAGCTCCAATACAAGGGCAATTGTTCCCAGAAGAATCTCCTGAAAATAATGCTTATCCTAATCAAACCCCGGCTATGCCGTTTACTGGGGAACTTGATACTCCACATCCTAATGTGGTAGAGCCCTGGACTACTGGTGAGACGTACCTAGGCCCAGAAACTCCTCAGTATTCAGGTCAGAATGAACTTCATATTAATCCTCTGGATGATTTGGTTACATCAGCTCAAAAGGCTGCTGAACCCCTTCCAGAAACAGCACCTATTGATAAGGTAGCTCAGATTAATACAGAAGGTTCTAATGCTCTATTTAAAGGGAATGGAGAACAACAAGCTTTTGGTGATACTGAACCTAGTTTCCTATTTAATGCTCCAGAACAAGTGGGACACATGTTAGATATTGCAGGTGATACCTCTAATGAAGGTGTAACTCCGACTAAGGCACAATTAGAGACTCAACGAGATCGCCAGATCTTAATGTCTCCCGACAACATTTTTAAGACGTTTGGTATCAATGAAGACACTATTAAACCTCTTAACGGGCGCACTGGGGAAGCCTATCCTAATTGGTATCGGCGTAATCTCTGGAATGATAATCCTATACTTCGGGGGGCTTATGATGCTTTTGCCCATATTTCTGATAAAGTTAATTTTGAAGTTCGTAAGACTCTAGAAGGAGATCATGGGGAACACCCAACCCGTAATCTAGAGACTCTCAATAAGGATGAACGTTGGCAGTATGCTCAACTCAAATCCCGGTTTGAAGGTCGTACTAGTGAGGATATGATTAATGAAGGTCGTAATCACTTCACTGAGAAAGAATGGTTGGATCGTGGGGCTACTCCAAAGGTAGCTAAAGCTCTTACTGAGGCAGGTCGTATCTATGATATGGGCCTTAAGATGAACAATGCTCGTCTAGAGAAAGTGGGACAACCTCAGATTAAACCTATTCCTAACTACTTCCAGCATCAACTTAATGGTGAATTCCGAGTTACAACGATAGAGAAGAAATCTGGACAACAACATGTCCAAGCTTTTGGATCTCTAGCTGAAGCTCGTAAGATGGCAGAGCATCTTAATAGAACTCTTCCTGATGGTTATGCTGTGGATTACAAACGTGCTCCTCGTGTAGGACAAAGCTTTCATGATCTTTCTGAGATGCTTAAGCAACAAGCTTCCCGTTTCTATGGTACAGATCCATCTGGTTTTCATAATATGATTGCTGCTGTATCTGCTAAGTTGAACAGGGCTCGTCTTGGTGCTAAAGAACTTCGTACCGGAGACATGGAATATGCGGGTAAGCATGAATTTCCAGAGGATGCTGTTGGAGCACAACGTCAAGCTATGCAACGTGATGCAGATTTCCTGACTAAACTTCCTCAGAAGTACATGAATGACTCTAGCCGTTTCTCTAAAGAGGTCATTAACAATGAGCTAATGAAGGCGTTTAAGCAGGCTGCTGAAGATCATGATGTAGCTCATACTCAGGCGTGGCCACAACTTCAGAAAATCATTCGTGAACAATCTGAAGCTTATACTAAACCTCTCTATGATAATTCTAAAGTATCTCTGCCTGAAAAGGCTGTAGATATGCTATCCTCTATGGGAGATAAGAGCACTATTCCTAGCCATACTAAACAACCAGCTATTGGTAAGCAAACTATAGCCAATGCCACACGTGGATTTGGTAGGTTAGCTCTCTGGTCTAAGATTAGTCCTTATATGAATGCTCATTTGTTGCCAGTTCAATATTTGCAACATTTTCTTTCTGTTATGGGTTCTATGGGTGAGGGTACTGCGTTCTTTGCTAAGAATGATCCAGTCTCCGGTATAGCTAACCAGGCAATCCAATTGGGTAAGTCCCCAATCAAAGTCATGGCTGCTATGGTTAAGGCTCACTATGACACTATAGCCCATATGGGTGGCATGGCCGATCCAAAATCTACAGCAGCTCTTAAATGGGCTACTGAACACGGGCATCTGGATACCCTTATCTCTCATGATAATATGAACCTTACTAAGCAAGCTACTAAGATTGCTACAGGTTCGGCTATTACTCAACATGCCGAGCGTACTCCACGTTCTATGTCTTTCCTGACATCCTATAAGCTTGCTAAGGATCTAGGATTTCCAGAAGGTGAGGCACGGGTCTATGCTGTTCGTGCTATGAATCAGGTTATGGGTGACTATACCAAAGCTGGTAAGAGTGATCTTATCCGTGAGGAAGGTCCCCTGATTGGCTCTACATTGAATCAATTGTCTACATTTATGATTAACACTATCGCCCAAATGGAAACAGTGGGTCGTGGTATAGGTACACATAAAGGACAATTTATTAATAGTGTAGCCCTACCAATTATGTCATTCCTAGCTGTATCGTATCTAGCTACAGGTTGGTCTGGCATGCCCGGTATCCAGGATTATGATAAACTGGCTAAGAAGCTTAATGATATGTTCAACCTGAATATTCCATTGAGTTTCCAACTCCAGATGGCTCATGGTCCTGACGTATTTGGCAAACATTCTAATGATGCCTACTATGGTGCTATTCCAGAAGCTACCAAACGAGATATATTTCAGTCTAACCGGACTGGTTCTCTGTTTGGATTTGGTCAGTTCCTTCCTGAGTCTATTTTAGATTATGGATCTGAAGCTTATAATGAAGGCAAGAATGCTTTATCGAAGACTGGTTTAGTTAATCCACCTACTCAGATGGATCTATATCGTTCTCGTAAAGCAATCATTCCTCCTAACTTCCAATTCTTGTATGAGAATGCTGAAGCCAAACAACGACCTAGTCCACAAGGTGGCCCTAATGATCTTATTCTGAAAGAGGGTATTAAACGTAGTGGTGAAGATACAGACATTATGTATCATAATCCATTTACTTCTCTTGACGAAAAGAAACAACGAGATATCAATAATCAGATTAACTATCTTAAAGAACGTCAGGATGTTCAAACCAAGAAGTTAATTACATTAATGGGAGATGCAGCCGATCAACATCGTCCTTTGGGTGGATTATTCCAACAGCTTATAGCTTTGAATCCAGACTATGCACGTAATACCGATGGTATTATTCAAGGCTTAGTTGAGAATCAGATTGGACGGCAGCTTACTCGAGGTGAATTTGAGGATCTCAAAGCAGCCAAGAGTACATCTCTTAATGATCTACAGATGGCCCAGAAACGAGCATCATTTACTAAACAATTGTTAGGAACCAAATGAATTATTCACAAGGTTTAATTAATCTATGGGATAAGTTTGAGGGCAATGAGCTTGAAGCTTATCCTGATCCTAAGACTGGGGGAGATCCCTGGACAGTCGGACGAGGACATACTGGACCTGAGGTTCATGAGGGAACTACTATCACCGAAGAACAAAGTAGAATCTATTTTGAAGACGATATGGAATGGGTAGTTAACACTGTTAATAAGAATGTAGTTGTTCCGCTTACCCAAAATCAGTTTGATGCTCTCTGTTCTATTATTGGAAATGTAGGTCCAGGTAGTAGATATAAAGATGGTATAATCCAACTTAAGAATGGACAGCCATCTACCCTACTTAAGAAACTGAATACCTTTGATTATCAAGGAGCAGCAGCTGAGTTCTTAAAATGGGATAGTCCTGGTAGTGCAGTTCAACATGGATTAGATAATAGACGTAAAGCTGAACATGATCTTTTCTTAAGTTAAAATAAAAGCCCCGAACCTTTGTAGGTTATCGGGGCTTCTTTTTATCTAATCTCCTAAAGAGATTACCTTCGGAGCAAAGCTCCTCACAGATTATCTTCGATTTCTTCTTGATGATCTTCGACGTAATCCCGAAGTGCATCTATCAAATCATCAGAGGTAATACCAAGTACTTCAATCAAGGATACAGGATCGTAATCCCGTAGTATTCCCAGCAAATCAATTAGCTTGTCGTTCATCAAAGTCACTTGCCTTAGTCAGGGGATACTTAGCTTTCAGCATAAGTAATTCAGCTTCAAAGCTGGCTTTCTCCGCGGGAGTCAGTTTCTTTTGTTGGGCTGCATAGAGTCGATCATAGAACTCTTGAATCTCATCAACCATACGTTTAATATTACTCATCCTCGGATTTCCTTTCCTCCTCATTTAAATATTCTCTCCAGTACACCTTACCTTCAGGTGTATAGAAACCCCACTTATTCTCGTACTTACCCATGATAAACATAGACCAAGATGTTTTACCCTCTGGTAATTCTATTCTATGGCGAGTTAATGCTTTGCGGCTAACTACATCTCCGGGTGCTCTCCAAATTGATATATAATTAATATCATCAAAAGAAGGATCTTGACCTTGGTCCCCCGGCATAATTTCCCAATATCCGCCCTTTAAGATAATACTTGTAGATTCCCAAGAGTGGTCATGAAATATTCTATCCTTATCACTAGATAAAATATGATGAATTCTAGTATTTTGAGAATTATCAGGACTAAATGGAGTAAGCCAATAACGTTCCATGTAACCTTCCAAATGGAAGTAAGGATGCCTTTTAGCCTGCTCGATTAATTTATCAGCTAGATTTGTCATTCTTAAACCGATCATCAAGATCGGGCCTATTCTTTAACATCCAATTTAGAAATTGACAATTAATAGCAATACAAGCTTCATGATGACATCCTGATTCTGGATCAAGATCTTCCCCACGATTAAGAGCCCCAAGATGTCGATAAATAGCAGCAATAGTACGAGATACGTTGATTCCTTTACGCCAATTATGCGCGGCATATTTCTTAGCTCCAAAGGTCAGTACACTTGCCATATCTTCTAGGAAGCCAGAATCTAAAAGATCCATCATTGGCTTATCCTGATCGTGCTTGATACCACCAGCTTCATTGGGGAATACTTGGCCTTGAATGTATGTTACAGGTTTAGTCATTCTTATTCATCCATCGGCGGATTAGATAACTACGTACCAAACTAATAACGGTAAACAAAACACCAGCTACGATATTCTGTTTCCATGTAATATTCTGATGAAGAAGTCCATTAAAGATAGCGATGTTACCTGCATAATTTACTAGATAGCCAACTACTACATTAATGACTGCTTCTTTAATACTTCTAACATTACTCTGTGCCATATTTTTCTTTCAAATAAGAGAGCGGAACGAAGCACTCATCAAAGCTACCATCTTCCACATTGTGGAGCATAACCACACCACGCCAGTGTTTATTACCCTGAGCACCCATGTATGCCTCATCATGAGGATAACCAGAGCCAGCTATGATCGCTGTGATCTGTTTACCATCAGCTCGGAATGAACTAGCCGATTGACGACCTTGTTGGTGGCCTTGAATACAGCTCATGTGCTTTTTGTTAAGAAGTGCACTAGCTGTAGTAGCGGGCCTACCCATAACACCAGTAGTAAAATAGTGGCTAAAAGCAACTCCCTCGATGACAACCACCTCGAGAAAGGGGTGCACTTTCCAAGGATGTAGAAAAAGGTCATCATAGCCAATAGTACCTTCCAGCTTAGAATCGTCATTGACAGCCCTCTCTACACGATGCTCGTGATTGCCTAGCAAGAAATGCATATCTGGCCAATACTGCTTCTTACCATTCTTCTTCTGTTTCTCATTATATTCAATGAGAGGATGGAGTAGAGCACCCATGCCTTGATTACCAGCTTCTACATCAGCCTTATATCGACGTCCTTCAAAAGCCATCTTACCAAAATCATAGCTACTTAGACTTGGGAAATCCCAATGATCCCCTAGATGAACTACGATATCTGGTTTCTTATCAACCCAATACTTACCAATTTCTGTAAGATAGGACAGATCGATACCCGGACGTACTTGGGTATCAGGACAGACTAAAATTTTTATAGCCATTTCGTCCAAATCTCCTTTTCACTAAAGTCGGCACTCTCGAAACCATTCTTACTACACCAGTCTCGATATGTGGTTTTACTTTTCTTAGAAAGAGTATTACCTGCTTTCTGAAAGAGTATATAGATTTTTACATCTGGGTATTGCTCTTGTACAGCCAGCATTTTCTTTCGATCAGCTGCTGTGAATTCTCCTTTAGCTTCAATGTATACATTATCTCGAAGCTTAAAATCAGGATGATAATTATGAGTAGTTGCCGGTAATTCATACTTAAGAATATCGGGTTCATATTCATATTTAGCATTGAGATGTTTAAGAGTATCTTCTACTCTATCTTCAAACCCACTTCTGCGGCTAGCATTTTGCCAAGATCTGTATTTACCCAATCTCCCCCCATTTCTTGCCAGATATGTAAACATCGGGCATTCATCAACATGCGCTTATCATTACAATACATAGATCGTACCTGCCGAAACCAGTCTGTTTCTTGAAAAGAATTTTCTAATGCTTTCTTAGCCTTTACAGGACCAACACGATCAATACCAATGATATTGTCAGCACGATCTCCAATAAGCAGCTGCTCATAAAAGAAACGTAGTCCTTCTGCTGGAGACACTTCATCCCATTCATCCTTTACGAAATTATAATGAAGTCCCGGTATTTGCTTTAGATCCTTGTCAATACTACAGATGACTGTGTTGGGTATTGGATAGTACCCATACTTCATCTGTTCCATGCCAAGGGCATCATCAGCTTCAAAGCCATCAGTTACGACAGCTTTCCAGTTTACAACCATGTACTCATTCAGTTCTTGACGCCACTTGGGATCAAGAGTTTGACGGCGGTTGGCTTTATATTCCGGGTTTACTTTATACCGAAAGTTATTTTCACCAGTAATGTAGGATTGGACTGTATCAGCTTTGGTAGCTGACACAATCTTATCCATGAGATGTTCCAGACGATCTACCGCTACTTCTAGAGGATCATTTTCACTAGCAGCAGCACATCTGTACACAGTAATATCCGCATCAACTAAGGCTATCATAGCAAATTCCTTGCGCTTAAGGATTTCATCCTATTTTAGAATAGCTGCCAGAAGATTACAGAGAGCATAGGCACCAATACCATAAACCATTACTGGATCTGGATTTTCTTCCTGAGAGGCCCATCGAGCCACTATAGTAAAGAAGACAGCATTAATTCCCAGCATAATAATTTGAAACATATTAGCTTAGACCCAGCATGGAACGAATCTTAGAAGCCAAGCTATTGGCCAGGGCGGCCTTAGCACCAGCAGCTATTTGAGCCTCTTGTGTGGCAGCGATAACTTTAGCATGGTTCATTACGGCTAACAAATGTTGGGCTTCAAGAGCTTCCAGATCTTTAATCTTAGCTTCCAATTCAGCGGCAATTGATTCAACAGTTTTAATAAATGTAAACATGATTAGTGCATTCCTTTAATTTTCTTGTTTAGAATCTCTACTTCTTGTGGTTCCATACTTTCTTCATCCATGGCAATAATGCCCATGGCTATTAGATTGTTTATCGCAAATGTCAATAAATAGGAGAATTCCTCACTTGTTGCATCAAACGACATTACAGCACCACCGTCTTCTCGTTTTTCTAGGTTTGTAATTTTCATCGGGCTCCTTAGTCTACTTCAATACCTTCAGGCATATCCATAATAGCTTTCATACTAGCTGCTACAGCTTTTTTTTCATTCGTATCGTATTCTTCGCCATAGACAAATGATTCGAAATATCGAGCTAGCTTAATCACTTCCTCTTTGGTAGATTTCTTCTCACCACTTAGAGGTAGAAATTCGAGAGCATGTCCAATCGACGACTGCCTAACGATGAGGCGCTGTCGGAAGGCTCGTTCTTCTGGTGTTTCGTAGTTACTACGTGGTGCAACCACTCCTCCAGTTGCTTTAGGGATTGAAACTCCTGTCGATACCGTTGGTTCAGATGTATGTTCAACGGCTGGTCCCATTGATTTTGTGACGGTAACGAATTCCCAGTATCCTTTGTCATTCTTAATTTCCTCTACATCAAATAGATCATTGGCATTGGCATCCTTAAATGCTTTAAAGATAGCTGGCTTTGCAAAGTCAAAGATACCCCGACTAACAATCTTACCATTGGGATCTTTATAGGTTACATTAATCTTGTTATAACCCCCTTTGGCTGTTTTAACAAATTCTGTTTCGGATGTAATAAATTTAATTTGAGCCATTTCGTTCCTTACGTTGTTTGTCAAAATCTTCCATTACTTTACGTGTACGGGCATCTTCTTCTTTACCAACACGGGTTATTGCATCATATTCATAGAAGTTTATTTTCTTCTCAGGCCAGGTATTTGGCTTCTCTCGACACTTACAAATTAGTTCCGATAGTTTAGTTTTTAACATTCCACTCCTTCATATTTCCCATATTATTTCCAATTAATACCTCTGCTGTCATCGGAAGATTAAACTCCACTCCAAACATTTTCTGGAAATTAGCTGGTATATCCCGAAATACATCATGGGCTAATTGACATACAATGTCTACTTCTTTATCAGGACAATCCACGACAATAGAATCATGTACAGTTGATATAAGAAGAGCCCGAAGTCCTAGCTTACGTAAGCGATTCCTAAAACTAATCCTAGCAAGCATAACAAGGTCAGCCCCCAAACCTTGAACAGGATAATTAAGAATGGTAGTGCGGGGCCATTTAATATCTCCGTTAGGAGACTCGAAGGGTTGGTAATCAAACTGCCGCCCTGTAGGTAGGTTAATCCTACCTGTTAATGTAACTTCCTGAACAATCTGTGTGTGCCAAGTGGCTAGACCTTGATATTTATCATAATACTCATCGATAACCTGTTGCCATCTTTTTTGACTAAATCCAACTTCAGCAAAATCTGAATCAACAGAATAACTGTAAGCACTACCACCATAAATTAATCGGAATTTAAATACCTTGGCGATAACCCGAGTTGGAAGTCCAAATCGTTTCTGATTATCCCCATGTAGATCTATCTTGTCTCGTACCTCTTGTACGAGAACTTTATCCTGACTAAGATATGCTGCTGCAACTACTTCGAGGCCTTTTGCATCAATATTACAGAGCATCTATTTCTATTTGTTTTTGGAGGATCAATGGACACTCCTCAATTTTGTCTAAGCCATGCTGATAGGAATGTACCTCAATACATGTTCCCATGATATACCCTTCTCTGGGTTCACAATAGTGTGGACATTCCTTACAGTTCAACTTCTTTATTTTATTGCCATTCATCGTTAGAATCAGGAAGTCCATCACATATAAGAAGACCAATGATTGCTAGTACGAGGGCAATAACTCCGAGAATAATAGCTAGCATCAGAATTCGTCCGTAGAACCAAGACTATAACCAAGGACAACACCAACTCCAAAAATGAGAATATAAACAATAATTAATGAATAATTAAACATGGTATCTCCTAGAAAAATACTAATCCAATAAAAATAAGTATTACGCTTATAATGATAATATCTGTTGCGGTCATCTAAAACCTCGTAATTAAAAGGGCATCGAACTCGGGAGGCATATTCTGCTGATTTGGTTTCGTCGCACTTAGCCTTCCTGTTGCTGCTACAACCTGATTGAGTTGTCCATGGATCATGTTAGGTTCCCAATCCATTTCTTCGCATAGTTTTGGGATTCCATGATAGTAGGTGCCCCTAAGTTTCTCCTTCTCAGACCTCTCCAAAATAATTCCAATAATCTCTTTGGCCTTACTCGTAGATTTGAGGGATTTAAGGACACCCTCATTGGTCGCATACATCCTCGAACCTTTTCTGAGAATCGCATCCTCATTCGAAAACCCCTTTGTGGATGAAAGTTCATCACTTTTATTTGGTTCGACCAATCTCGGTAAATCATATTGTACCTCAGTCCATCCTAGTTTAGTTTGTCCTGCTTTGATCCCGGTTTTATATACGCCAGTAGGGATCTGCCTCCGCTCCACAATCCGGCCACCAAAGAGAACAGCACTAAGATGATCGCCGCTATTCCAATTAATAGGAATACCAGGGAACAGACTACGAAGTCGCTCATCGAGGTCTTGTGTGCTTCTTTGGAGATCATCTCCCAATAATAGGGATTTTTCCGATTCATATTTTAATCCATTCCATTCCATCTCTTCGAGGACCAACAGATCCTGGCATGCCAAAGTTATTAATCGATGCTTTAATGGAAGCTCATTTAATAGGGCTATTTGGTACAAATAGCATAAATATGTAAGGCGAACATCCTGTTCTTGATATTCTGCTAGTATATAGGCTGGTACATCTGGGGTATCAATTCCTTTATCCCAGTACTCAGTTTTAACTATATCTAGCTTACGGCCTTGTCCATACTTCTCTCCGGTATCATCCAGAGACGGATATGTATTTTTCTGGTTAGAGATAATAAATTCCGCTACCTGTACATCCCATACTTTAGCATCATCAAAGGTAATACCATATCGGCGTAGCCAATGAAGATCAAACTTAATATTAAACCCGATAATCAGGTCAGCCAAATCAAGTTCTTTTTGGATTGTGTCCAGAAGTTCTTGGTGGGGTTCTGTTAAAAAGTTTAGATCTCGATAGAATATCTCTATTCCATCTTCGACTACTAGGATACCCACTGTACACAAGAAATTACTTCGTGTAAAGGGATTACCTTTATTCCTTATGGTTGTTTCGTTATCAAACGTTAGTACGCGCATGTCATTGGGGATTCTCTCGACGCATACGTTGCACGATCTTCTTGAAAGCTTTCCGTTCTTGCTTCCAGTTATCACCGGGGTATTTCCGTTTTAATTCTTTAAATTCTTCTCGATTTGGTTCACGATATTTATTCGACATCTTCGTACCTCGCAAATTCAGGCCTAATTAATACAGCTTTCCTTCCGTGTCTCAAAGCTTCTTCACTGTCAGCATCGCCAGTTAGTTTGTTTTTCGACACATTAAGGTAGCGCACATAGGCTTCTCCTTCCGCATGGGTCTTACCTATCCCAAGAATCCAGTCCGCTTCAGCTTGCTTACTGGTCTTGGCAGAACTAACGTGTCCCATGTTGAGCCACTTAACACCTTCTCCAGTTCCATCGGCTTGGCAAACAGCAATAACGGGACAATACTGCTTGGCAAGTCCCCGTGCCCATATATATATCGCCCCAAGCCGTAGGTCTTCTCGATCATTTTTACTTACCCCACTAATTTTATCCAGTTGGTCAAATACCATAAGACCCGGATTCATTGCCTTACAGATACGCTCCACCTTTTCCTTGGTAATGTCGCTACCATCCACAAGAAATAACTTACCGCCTAATATAGATTTGAATCTTATATCGCATCCTTCTGGATCTTTAAGAAACTCATCTTTAGTTACACCGAGGGCTCCTTGCATGATGCGAAGCCATACAGCTTCTTTCTTCTCCTCATTGTTAAACCATATGGCTGGATGTTCAGTAGTTAGCTGTTCCGCCATATGGGTTACCTCCGACGCCAGAAATGTAGTTTTACCCGTTTCAGGTCGAGCAAAGAGGAAACCAAAGTTACCAATGCGAAGACTGCCGAGGATTCGATTGAGAGTTTTAAGTCTCCATCGCAGACCATGAGCGTTAACGTGTATGGCAATAAGTGTAGCAAAATCTGATTGATATAGCTCTTCGCTTACATCTTCTGCTGGAAGCTCTTGTGTCATCCCCTGAAATGCTTCGATAAGAGCAACTAGATCACTAGGTGACTTCTTACCTTCAGCAATATCAAAAGCCATCATGCCAATATCTGTAGCCTGAGCCCTAGCCTTAGACTGGGCTAATAGATCGTAGAGCATATCCTCAGATATGTCAAATGATCTAATATTCTTAAAGATGTTTTGATAAGTTTCAATATCCGAAGCTTTCATATTGGGATATTGACCATAGAAGAACGTTTCTAACTCATCAAGAGTATAAGATTCACGTTCATATTTGAATAGAAGAGCCAGTACTTTATAGATGTTGCCTAGTTCTTTGTCTTCCTTATTGAGATTTACATAAGATATGTATTCTTCGTATAGCTTTTTGTCTTTAATTAACAGTGTTAAAACTGCGCTGTTTGGTGATAGTATCATCGGCCTCCATGTAATCAGCTATCAACCTGTGTTCTGTTGCAGAGCCATCATTTTTTATACGGTTGGCTCGTAATGATATGATTCCCACATTACCAACTTCATATCCCTTGGTCTTATCTTTACGGTCAAAGGATGGGCTATTTTCTTTCTTAGATTCATTCTCATAGTCAAGTTTAATTCCAAGAACTGGACAATGAGTAGGAAAATCAATCTCAGAAAATTGGATTGAGAAATCAATCCCAGCCCTAAGTGCATTGGCCTTTTTTAATCTCCATTTAGATCGTTTAATATCATAAAGATCCTGGCCACGATCACCCCACTTTGCATGATAGGCTACTCGTTTAGCTTCTCGTTTTACATGCTTACTAGTTATCTCTAGATCAAACTTGTTAAACACTTGACTCATTCTTTGTCTAGACACATGATATATATCTGCAATATCAGATAAATTCATGCCAGATTTATCCAGAGCAATTAAATTATCTACTTCATTTTTCCAAACTGACTTTGTCATAATTCCTTTATATATAATAGGTTAAGGGTTCTAAAGACCCTTAACCATAGTATTTAAAAGCTTATGTTAAAACTGTATTGTACTTCTATTGTACCACATCTAGAGAAAAAGTGCAAGAACTATTTTGTATCTGTTGCTCTTGAGATAATTTAGTGTCTCTAAAATACAACAGTATTAGAAATCCAGCTCATCTTGGGCGTCCATATTGTTAGCTCTTGCCTGAGCGATTTCTTCAATCAGATCCCCTACCCTATTAACTGCCCTAACAGGTCGAGGTACACCATGAGGAGCAATAATTCCTAGACGTCCCTCAGGAACAGCTCCGATAGCATGTGGCCAAACATCTGCTGCCATTTGTGCTTCAAATCTTCCGGCTTGACCTAATTGCGTAACCTGTTCTGGAATATCTTCAGAATAAAACTTCAAATGTTGATTCTGTTTTACTGTTTCGATAGTAAAGTTATCAAACTTTAGAGCCAACATCTTTTCTACCAAAGTCTGGAATTCATCTGGGGTATATCTTAGAGGTTCCCCCTCATACCAAGGAATTTCAATTGTGATATCAGTTGGGATTGTTACCTTAATCTTGATATCTTTTTCTGGTAGTTTAATTGCCCATTTACTTATAGCCATAGTTTATTCCAATTGTTTACGTATCTCTTTATCACTTAATTCTTTGGGATCTAATTCTGTATGGATAGTTTTCGCTTCAAAACCATACTGTAAAGCCCTTAGAACGGCCTTCCGGGCCTCAACAGCCTTATCATAGTCCAACCATACCACCAACTTATTAAAACGTCGTATGAGTCGATTTAGACGGTTTGATGAGATATGAGCACCAAAGATTGGCATGGCATTCATGTGCCGGGATACTTTAATTGCCGATACTATATCTTCGGTTAGGATGATAGTTTCATCTTGATGATTACCAATTATATGGAGGATTTCATCCATTTTACCGACAGAATAATATTTCCGTTTGAGAGCCTTGTCTGCGTTAAAATTACGTGCTTGCCAGGCGATAACTCCAGAGTCACCTCCGTATATTGGGAAGATAAGCTGAGATGTGGTAGTACTCCAACAAATTCTATTATTTTTAATCTCAGTTTCAGTAATTCCATACTGTTTAAGCCATCGGGTAGGTTGCTCGGGGAGATCATAACTGATGTCTCGGGGCATGGGTTCGATGGAGTCTTCATAAGCAATCTCTTTTGCTCTGCTGATTTTGGAGGCCCGATCCCCAAGAGTTTCAACTGATGGTATATAATGACCACAACCAAAACACCAAGAATGGCCATCAGCATACACGCCCAGATTATCCCGGCTTCCACAGCGTGGGCAATTAGTATGTCTAACATACATAGTCAATATGCATAATCATACTCCGTAACAAAATCTCGATCACAAACAAATGAAGCACAGGCCAGAACAGCTAAGCAAATCTGCAACCGAGCAAAGCAATGGTAGTCATCTTCTAGACTAAGTTCGTCTTCAGAGATGCTGTCTGCGGCCTTAATCATGAAGTCTCGATTTTCATGGAGCAATTCCCATTCTTGGAGCAGATCCCAAGCTTGGTCGGTATTCTCAGTAGGTTCATATTGGTCACAACGAATAATCTTTACTCCATCTTTTGTACACCAGTAAGCAATCTTCTCAGTACCACCTTTATCATTATATTCAGTAGTAAAATCAGATTTCCAACCATTGACATTCTTGGCTATACAACTATTTAGGGCATATCTAGCCCGAAAAGATTTCATAGCCATAGCTTACTTATCATCAGAATAATCAAGAGATTGAATATCTTCTAGAGATAGCCCCAAAAGATCATCATGTTCGTCATTATCTTCCATAATTGGCATAACATCATCCTCGCGTGCTGTCATTTGCACGTCATCGATAAGGTTATCGCATTTAGTACACATGTCTTTATATTGACCATGTGTATCTTTACGTGTGGACTCAGCATCTGTTAAATTCTTATTACATGCCTGACAACGCATATTACACTCCTAGAAGTTCTTTGAATACTCGTGTATAAGATCGTTGAGTAGTAGTTCCGTACTCAAATCCGGGGGCTGTATTCACCTCAAATACAAATGCTTTACTTTCTTTGACACGATAACCAATGTCCACGGCCCCAAAATCCAAGCCAAGGGCCTTTACAGCCGCTATAGCCTGCGTAATAGCATCCGGTGGTAGGGTGACACCTTCTCGACTAAAAATCCAGTTTCCGTGGCTTCTAACAAGAATATCTGGATCAGTGCCGTTACGTTTTTTCTTCTGAGCATAGTCAATTACTTGGCCACGAACTACATGTACTCGATATTCTTCTTTATGACGGATATGTTTCGTGTAAAGTGGGGCAGCTACGATCTCTTCTTCTTTACGAGCAACAACAATCCCTTTGCCAGCGTGACCAGAAACAATGGTACGACAAACAACGATGCCATCATTATCAAGAAAACCACGAGCCTCCTGTTGTGTTAGAGTATATTTAGGAATACTCACCCCAGCAGCCTCAAATGCTTGAAAAGCTGCAATCTTATTTATAGCCCGTGCCACGGCTTCAGGCTTATTTAACACTGTTAAATTACCACCACGTCGAGACACACGCCATTTAGGAAATATTTGATTTCCCCAATTTATGATAGTAGTCCCAGTTCGAGCTACAAAATTCCCATCTTTACGAATACGAAGAACATCAAGACCACGGGCTAAAGCTCGGGCCCCTTCTGATCCAATATTGTGTGGGAATATTTTAACATTCAGCATTGATAGACTCCCCATCATTAGTTGAGTACACCAAAATCATTGGGTCTTTAACAATCAATTCCAAACCTTTTTTATCCATCGAACAACCTTTGTGCGTAACACGAGCTTGAAGAATTGCACTACTACTTTTGATTGTACTATAGAAATCCTTATCTACAATTGTGGACACCATAATCGGAAGACCATCTTTCTTGCGGCCAGCCAGCTTACCAATTAATTGCATACTAGCCTGAAGATCAATAGCTTCAGTTACTACAAAACTAACTACTGATTCTTTGTGGGTTGTATTCCAGATTTTTGCAACAGCAGCTTTAATATTTCCGTCAATATCTTTATTGGAAAAGAAACCAACTGAACTAAAATCTGTGGGCATTGCTGTAGTCAAAGCACTTTGGCGATTGTTTGGGACATTGTTAGGCAACATAATAGTCTCAGAGGAGACTAGCTTACCATGACGCCATACAGATGTTTTCCCAATATTCCGACCACCATGGTATTCGTATTGCTTTTTTACATACTTCTCCATCTGAGAAATTGTTGGCTTCTCTTCTCCCATGGCAAAAGAGTAATGTTTGTATGGTTCTGTTTCATAATGTTTTCCAGTACGGAAACCACTACGTGTAGCAACCCACATAAGCATAAGCAATTCGGAACCAAACAATAGGTGTTCACGATCAGGAGCATCCTTACTCCAACCCGGCTCCATTACTTCTAACATATACATAGGACGCTCTTCGTTACGAACGAAGTTAATCGTCTTTTCTTTTGTGTTAATATATACAACAGAGAAGGCCCCATCCGAAGCTTTGATGGTTTCTTTAATGCCATTCTCGGATACACCCGCAAAGAAAGCATGGCTATCTACCTCATACATATGACCTTTATCACAAATATCATATTTATTATGAATAGTTCCATTATGGACACCAAGAATATCTCCGACTTCAAACGGGTGTGCATTATTTTCTGTGTTGTTTCCATGGGTACGAGCTCGATTATGCCCAATAGCAAAACCATCTCCATGGAATTTACGGAAGAACTCATGCACATCTTTATGTTGGAGGAATTCCTCTGGTAGAGTTGGAGTTTTAACCCAGTCTCGTTTCCCATCTTTACCAAGAGAAGCCACACCAGTAGCATCCTGGCCACGTAGTTGATCTACAATCAACAGTTGTTTGAAACATTGCTCCAAACGAACTGAAGAAAGACCATCTTTATTTATAAACCCCACAATTCCACACATAAGTATCCTTAATTATCCTGCTACAGGTTGGTCTGGCATTTCAGCTATAACCCCTTGCCAAGTAATAATTCTTGATCGTTGTTGATCTATTTGCAGAGTCAAATCATGAATTCGGGCGGGGTCATTACGCCCGTGTCGTTCAGCAGCTAAGGTAAGCTCATATCTAATTATTTGAGTCCTAGCTTGCTCAATAGCTATTTCATAGTCTCGTCGAGACGGCCCTCTAAAAATATTCCTTTGCGGTGGTGGTTGTGCAGCTGGGACTTCTTTAGGTGGATTCTTTAAGGCACGTTGGTATGTAATCAAGCATTCCTTAACCTGAATAACACCCGCAGCCATATCAGAATCGTAGCCCTGCATTTCCAATAATGGTCTAGCATCTCCAAATACTTGGTGCATTAGTTGATAGTATTCGGAATTCGTATTTAATTCCGAAAGTTTCTCCCAGAATTTGATAAGACTCTCCATCTCTGTTACTTGAGATACAGCGGACTTCTTGATACGAATCAACATATCAGCCCATTGAGCAATCTTTGCCATATCTCTAGTGGTATGCATCTGCCGGAATTCAAGAGTACCATGTTCTTGCAAAGTACGGGTATTTAGACCAGCATATTTTAAACCCTGTCCGGCAAGTTGGTTTGCCGCTGAGACACCATCATCTTTACGTAGAACAAAATACTGAATAGCACTTTTAATATTACCATCCCAAGCCCAAGTTGGCAGGCAGAATAAATTCTTATCCCGGCCCCCCGACAAACGATACAGTTGCTTTTCAAAAATCTGGTAAAGACTTATCCAAGCAAATAATTGAGCTGTGTTAATGTCAAGAGCATTAACATGCACATGAATTCCAGTACGCCCACTAGGACGACATTCTGGATAGACAGCTTTAGTATAATTGTCCAGCATCTGAAGTGCAAATGACAAATTATTCCCAGATAATGGCTTGGTAATAAATTCCAGACCATTATTACGCAAAGAACCATCGTGGGTAATATTCCAGAGACTATTAAAAATACGGGCTGCCTCTCGTGGATATTGATCTACAAGATGATGTGTATCGCATTTTTCAATCTCAAACTCAATTCCAGCTAATGATCCAGCTGTAATATTTGGAATATCCTTATTCTTTGAGTATTGCCCAATTGTTTCTTGGGTAAATGCTGGCTCTCGCCAATCTCCCAATCGATTTCTGAAAATCTTAGCTAATGGTGTACTTGGCATTTTTAAGATCATCCTTAAGTTCTTGTGTCAGAGACATTGAGAAGTCGTGGATATTGATGGAGTAAATATCATCATTTTTTATGATAGTACCTACCTCAACAGCGCGCCGCCACAGTTGCACAGATTTCCCATCCATATTGATAAGCCAATAGAGAGGAGTAAATGCCATGCTAATTCCCACTTTTTTGATAACAGCATTGTATGCTATATCCAATGGTACATACTCTGGATGGAAAAGACTATTTACGGTTTCCCGAGTCAAGCGTCCGATTGCTTTACCTGTTGTTGGACACTCAGAACTAAGAGTATCAATGGTCAGTCCAGCTATCCATTGGCGGCGAGGAGTTCGCAAAATGTAATGTGCGGTCCCACGAATATTCACCATCTGTCCAACATCTGGATATTCAGAGATAATCTTGAACTCAGAACGTTTATAATACTTTTCATTTCCATCATCAAGTCTAGTATAAAATCCGTCATCGTCAAATGAGTCGATTTGAGCAATGCCGATTTTATCCAGATTTACCCAAGAGCCATTAAACTTACGGCCCATGTCTTCAGACGTACATTCTGTATCTTGGTAATTCCACATGCTAGGCTCCGATTACACCATTGGAAGATGATACTTATTAATCAAATATTCGGCTGACTTATAATCGCTATTGTTGATCGTTGGCACAATCAACTCAATATCTTCAGCATCAAGACAGAAACCTTCATTGAGTTGACCAATTGTTTCCAACGTAGCATCAAAAGCCCATCCCTTCAATTCCTGAGATTGTAACCAGAAGTTGGAGAGCACTCGGTATTCTGCTCCATAAGGCTTTGGACGGAATGCGCCGGCCTTTCCGTACATCAAGCGGCGTTCAGATCCAGCTTTATCCAACAGAATAGACGGAATCCCGAGGAACACATCCATATGTTGGATGAGACTCAGACGAGCTTCTTTATCGGAATCTTCAAATCCTACATGAATATGTCCTCCACTAGTGCGCAGAGTCCGGTCATCACAATGGATAGCTGGATTACGCTCACCCCCCATCCACGCATTGAAGTCTGGTTCGCATCCAAATTCTTTGGCAGCCCGGCTGCGCAACTTATTCAGTTGGAAGTGGGCCGAAGGAAGGAAACTGAATTCGATATCTTCGGGTAGGCGCAAACGTAGATGATTTAGAACCTTATCTACCGAAGCAATGAATTGCTCCCGGCTATTGGCTGGAGCTGTGTTGAATTCGACCATGACATTATCATGGAGAATTGCACTGCCGTCATCGTCGATGCTCTCAGGACGCCATTTAGTCCCACTAAGAAATTTGAAAGCCCCAATGAAATTCCCGTCAGCCTCTTTCAGGAAAAATTCTGGGTCGCAACCGACAGTAATATTTTGGTAGCGTTGCATGATAGTACTCCTTTTATTTAACACTGTTAAAAATTAAACTCGATCTTTGTGGTACAACGGTGCATCATCCAATGTTACATACTTAGGGCCGGGAACTAAGCATGAATATGCCGTGTAATAATGATTACCTCCAGAATTTCGTTTCACTTGAGTAATAGCCACACCCGGAAGAGAACGAAGATACTCCAATTTCTTTACCCAACCAACTTCATGATTGATAATAGAAACTTGAAGAATCACTTCATCCCTAGCAATTTTAGAACACTTAAGTGCGGCTTTCACAAGGAATGGAAGATACTCCGCTGGGATATTCTGATCTACACCGATAAGCTGTGAAAAATAACAGTAGGGTTGTTCTGGGTTAATCCGAAGATTGGTCCAGTCGAATCCAAGAACATCCTTGATGGATCTAAAAGTGACAGGATTTGGATTTATAGCAGTGTCCAGAATTGCTTGTCCTGCTGCGATCTTTTCTTCAAATGATTTTTCCATAGTTATTCACAATAGATAAGTTTTAATCAATTGACGCCAGAATTCCACACTGGGGCTAGTAGGGTCCATCCATTCGGGATGGCCTTGAATACCTAGACATTGTGTCTTTGGAAAGAACACACATTCAATTTCAGTGTCCACCCCATGAATTTCTTTATCGTCACCTCCCAAATAATGGCGGCTACGCCGTGTTTCACTACGGCCTAAGATTTTCCAGTCAGCTTTAATGCGTGTTGGATCAACCATTTGATGATGGGCACTTGTATAAGGAAGAGTAATAGATCCCTTAAACTCATCACCCATGCAAGTATCGTCATAGCCTTCAAAAATAACTCCATGATTAGATCCAGCATGGCCGGTCGTATCTTGGATCAGTCGGCCCCCATTAAGACCAGCAAAAAGCTGAAGACCCCGACAAATACCAATCATTGGAACTTCTTCCTCAACAAAGAAATTGAACATCTCAATTTCATGTTTATCTCTATTGGTATAATGAGTTGTTTTGCTACATTGTTCCCCGTAAGTAGCAGGGTCTACATCTTCCCCACCAGTAAAGAGAGCAATATCCGCATGGGCTGGGTTCTGTGTTAGCTCAAACTGAACACTTCGGCCCGGCTTACTACGCAGGTAACTTGCGTAGCCAATAGAACCTCCCACTACGTACAATTTTGGTAAAAGATCATTCGACATTATTGATTATCCATTCAATTAGGGGTGTCATACTAGACCCATAAGGCCGATTAGGAAAGAATTGTGAATCTACTGCTGTAGCAATATCAAGAGCACGAACACCTATTTTTCTTTTGCCAGATAAAGCAGCCTGAAATGAGGGCAGTTTGTAAACTGTATTACAAGCATTAGCAAATAGAGTATGTCCCGGATTACAAATTTGATTTTGTCCCTTAAAATCTAACCCCAGAGGATTCCCCCCAGCATTAGCAATACCAAAGGATGAATAAGTCCGAGCATCCGACAAAGCTAAATCAGGATATAATTGTAATAACTTATACCAAGCCACTAGCATGTTTGGATATTCTTGAATATAGCGAATGATAGTAGCTTTCATCAGTATATGGGGCATTCCAAATTCATTTATAATTCTGAATCCAGAACTAACACAGGCTGTAAGCCTAGCAATTTGGCTATCATCCTCAATATTCGGAATGACCGGCACAAATTTACAACCTAAATGCTCCATCTTTTCCAAGTACCATAAGACTAATTCATTATAAGAAATGCCAATCATTTCTGGTACATCTTTAATGAATTCATAAGTAGGGTACTTTGTGAAAAAATGTATCTCATCACATTTATAATGATTCAAGGGGGCAAAACATGCAACGTTTCTATGGAGATCCATTATTTTACCTCCGGTAATCATATCAAAATCTATTGAGTACTCTTGCATGGCCTATTTACCCAATAGATCAGCCACTGATGCTTGTACTGCACGTGGCATCTTGTTGCCTGAGATGTAATCAAAAGTATTTGGGCCAGTGATACGAATACGTGTATGAGTTTTCCAGCCCTGATTACCCCAGAATACATCGGCGATACGTTTATTTACAGATAAAATCTTCATGCTAATCTCCGATTATTGAATTAGCTTCATTTATAAAAGATCGAGTTTAATTTTAACACTGTTAAAATTAATGATTACTTGGCAATAGAATACTATAGAGAGTCCTATTGTTATAGGAACCCCCATGGCCAGCCTTCCGACGTAGCTTAGTTATAGTTGCTCCGGGCCATTCTTTGGCCATAGCCAACCATGCTTTATGAGTAGCATCCCTTGAACAGACACTTATCTGCACAATTGCCTCACTTGTATCTTGACAAGCATAATAGACTGCTGCCTTAGCGACCTGAGGAATAAATTCTTCTGGGGCCTTTTGAGCATCTACTAGCTGATGGAAATAACAGAAATTAGCTAAGCCGCTATCGTCCAAGTAAGGTACGTATTCTTTACCCGTTAAAGCCTTAAGATAACAGTAAAGACTTTCAAAATCTTTCATCTTTACATTTTTCTTTGGATCTTTGCTCGGAGTAATAATAACGAGATTATGTGCATTCATGATGCTTATCCAAACACAAATGAATGGGCTGTACCGATAGCCCGACGCTCAACTGTAATTTTACCATCTTTTCCCTTGTTCTTATGAACTTGGAAGGGTCCTTTGGTTGCCAATAAACCAGCTCGTTTCTTTTCGGCTAGTTCGTAAGCCTTGACAAATTCCGTACAAGGATGTACGTGATTCATCTGTTTTGTATCAATCAAACTGGACAGCTTACCGGTTGGATTGCAGGATTTACGTTGGCCTTTTGATACGTGACCTTTTCCATCGACTATATGTCGTGCCATAATTTTCTCCTAGAAAATTTATAAGATCAAAAATTAATGTTATTTACGAGCACCCGCCCGATAACCATTCAATTTAGGATCACCTCCTGGCCAGCCTTCAATAGGAGGGTAGGCAAAATAGATTCTTGCCCGATGGGAAGCAGTTCGAGAAGCTCTGCCATTCTGTTTGAGAGCATGGGATTTCCATCCACCTCCTACAAGATATCGGCCCTTGACACTATGGATTTTTGACATGATGTAATGCTCCTTAAATGTACTACGTTGAAAATTGTGATAGTAGTTATATCGTATGATATAACGTCAATAAACGACGAACAACAGTAACCGGCACAGTAATGCGCAAGGCTTCTGTTGCATCGGCTTGTTCTGCAAGGGATTTGATAATGTTACCTATCTCTTCCAGATGGGATTGCTTTACCTGGACAGTTTTAATACCCATGAAAGAATCCTGTGCAGATTTATCCATGTTGTTCTCCATGTTTAGCTACTGCTGCTAGATTAATAGCTAAGTCAAATGCTTCCATGACTTCCCCGTGAGAACAGTAATCATTGCGGGCAACTACATCTCCACCCATAGCCCGAGTAAGAAATAATGTGGCAAGCCCATTGTTTACATCGGTAATAGCTACTAGTTTATTGATAGCACCACGACTATCCCATTTAACAGCCCGGTCACTATTTGGTGGGACTGGTGTACCCACAATGTTCCGGGCAAAGGCACCCTGGGCCCAGTCTTGAGGACGTTGGATTAGCGCTTTGGCACTAATAAGTATGTCGATGGGTTGCATGATAGTAGTCTTAGTATTGTTCTGCTTCAATACGTGTAATGAAGAAGTGAATACCTCCTGAGCATTCCTGAGTGAAATCTTCTCCCCATGTACCACACGATACAATTACTCCCTGTTTGTATTCCGTTTTAGTATCATAAGTACTGATCCCAACAGTTGCCCCGATGACTTCCAAAACTTCTACATATTCAGCCCGGCATTTACGACCAAAAGCATGGCAGCGTTTAGCTGCTTCGGGAATACGTAGCTTAACGATAACCCCGCCACGACACTTTTTCCAGCCAATTAAAGATCCTTCTGGCAGGATACGTGTATGAGCAATGGCCGATTCAGAATTTTTGGCACCATACAGGCTGGCACCATACAGGTTGGCACCACACAGGTCGGCATCACGCAGGTCGGCATCACGCAGGTTGGCACCATACAGGCTGGCACCACACAGGTCGGCATCACGCAGGTTGGCACCATACAGGTTGGCACCACACAGGTCGGCATCACGCAGGTTGGCACCATACAGGTCGGCATCACGCAGGTTGGCACCATACAGGCTGGCACCATACAGGTTGGCACCACACAGGTTGGCACCACACAGGT
>Ga0210402_10000376_pt1 | contig 50003 bp, 46 predicted proteins | sample IncBWC7MmetaG_FD_161055 | JGI IMG/M metagenome (GOLD analysis project Ga0210402, IMG submission 161055) | Forest soil microbial communities from Barre Woods Harvard Forest LTER site, Petersham, Massachusetts, United States - Inc-BW-C-7-M | ecosystem: Environmental > Terrestrial > Soil >... | reverse complement strand
CCATTGCGGCGAATCCCTGCTCATAGTCCCGCCATGAGAGGCGGTGCGTGATGACCGGTGAAATATCGAGACCGGACTCCAGCATCACAGTCATCTTGTACCAGGTCTCATACATTTCGCGTCCGTAAATACCTTTGATGGTCAGCATGTTGAAGATCACGGTGTGCCAGTCGATCGCCATCTCAGAGGCGGGAATCCCGAGCATGGCGATCTTCGCGCCATGGCTCATGTTCGCGAGCATGTCGCGGAAGGCGGCAGGCGACCCTGACATTTCAAGGCCGACATCGAATCCCTCGTGCATGCCCAGTTGCTTCTGCACTTCCTGGAGCGGCGTTTTTCGCGGATCCACAGCCATGGTGACGCCCATTTTTTCCGCCAGTGCCAGGCGATAAGGATTCAGATCGCTGATCACGACGTGGCGCGCCCCAGCGTGCCGCACGACGGGCGCCGCCATCAGTCCAATCGGCCCAGCTCCCGTAATCAACACATCTTCCCCCAGCACCGGGAACGACAGTGCGGTGTGCACCGCGTTGCCAAAAGGATCGAAGATCGCCGCGATCTCCGGATTGATCTTCGGATTGTGCCGCCAGATATTGGTCATCGGGAGAACGATGTACTCGGCGAAGCAGCCCGGCCGGCTCACTCCGACTCCCTGGGTGTGCGCGCAGAGGTGGCGACGGCCGGCCAGACAGTTTCGGCAACGCCCGCAGGTCACGTGCCCTTCTCCGCTGACCAGTTCTCCCACCCGGTAGTCGTTCACGTTCGATCCGACCGCCACAACCGCGCCGACGAATTCGTGCCCGATGACGAGCGGCACCGGGATTGCGGACTTCGCCCAGTCGTCCCATTGGTAGATATGGAGATCGGTTCCACAAATCCCGGTTAGATGCACGCGAATCTTAACGTCGTTGATTCCCACTTCGGGCTCCGGAACGTTCTCTAACCATAGACCGCGCTCCGACCGGTTTTTCACCAGAGCTTTCATGATGAGGATTGCCTGCTTTCAAGCGAACAAGAATTCGCCGCGGATGACATTGAGTCGCGATCTAATCCACCGGTCCGCGGGCCTGTATGGTTGTAACACCAAGCGGGTGCAGCCGTGAAGAGATGAGGGGGGCTCCAGAATTTGTGCCTCATTGGGAATTAGCCACTAGGAACTGAGAACTGCGTCAAACGCCGATTTTTCCCGCGTGGCGACTGATCGTGGAGAGAATTGCCAGCGCTAACTCCAGCGCATGAGCGCCGTCTTCCAGCGAAACCAGGGGGCGGCTACGATCGCGTACACATTGCAGGAAGGCCTTAATCTCCGCCAGTAACGGTTCCTCCGCTACGATGGCGGGCTTCCCGACCTGAATCTGAGGATTCACGCTGGGTTTAGCAGCCAATCCACCGGCATCGCCCACAGAAAACACCAGCACATCCTGGCGGCCATAGTCGATGGAAATGTATTGTCCAGGCTGAAACAATCGCAGCTTGCGGACGCGCTCGGTCGAGACGCGGCTGGCGGTGAAGTTGGCTACGCATCCGGATTCGAATTCCACGCGCACGTTGGCAATATCGACCTTGCCCGAAAGGATGGGCAGGCCGACGGCGCGAATCTCCTTCACGGGCGATTGCACGAAGGCCAGAACAATGTCGAGATCGTGGATCATCAGGTCGAGCACGACGTCCACGTCGAGGGCGCGCGGCGTGAACACGCTCAGCCGGTGCACTTCAAAGAACATGGGCTGAGTGATCAGCGGCAAAGTGGCGCGGACGGCGGGGTTGAAGCGCTCCAGGTGTCCGACTTGCGCGACGCGGTTGCGCTTTTTCGCCAGCAACAGCAATTCGTTGGCTTCGACCTGCGTTGAGGCAAGCGGCTTCTCGATGAGCACGTCGACGCCGGATTCCATTAGCGCGCGCGCCACCTCAAGATGTAGGACGGTAGGTACGGCGACCGACGCAGCCTGTACCTCGCAGTGCGTCGTGAGCATCTGCTCGATCGAGCCGAAGGCCTTGCAGTCAAATTCGCGGGCCACTTCGTCGGCGCGCGCGGTGTGCGGATCGACAATTCCGACCAGGCGCACGATTCCCGATTTTTCCAGTTCGTGATAGACGCGGGCGTGGTTTCGCCCGAAAGCGCCCGCACCAACCACCGCAACATTGATCGGAGATTCGCTGCTCAGAAGCGTGCTCCAACTCTTGCAGAAGGAATGCGACATTGTCGCAGTTTCACGAACGGATGGGAACGGTAAAAAAAATCGCCGGCGTCTGTTGGGGATCAGCCCGCTTTCTTCAGCAGCGCGATCTGGCCGGCGTGATAGAGCTCATGCTGCACAACTCCGTGCAGCATGTAGTAGAAGTTATACCAGTCCGGCTCGTTGAGTTTGCCCGGCACCCTGTCGGATAAGCGCTCGTCCGGGAATGCGACGACAGCTTCGACCAGTTCATTGTGAACGCGTTGGGCGTTTTCGACCGCGCGGCGCCATGCTCCTTCGCTCGAATCCATCACGGACGGAAAATTCTGTTCGTCGGAAAGTGCGACAGCCTCGCCGGCCATGCGCCGACGAACAGCACTGTCCCAGGCCGTGACGTGCAGCACCAGTTCCCAGATGGAATGGGCATGCTTTACCGGACGCGCAGCGGCCTGCGCGGCCGCGACCCCGTTGAGAATCTCAAGCAGCGAGTCGCCATGCCAGGCTTCACCTGAGAAGGCGCGGCGGAGTTGGTCGGCGATGCGGGCGGTTTCGGACATGGAGTGTCTCCTTAAGAGTATGTTGGGTCAGCTAGCGGAAAGGCTAATGTCGGCGTCATCGGCGGCCTGCACCACCGCATTGCCATCGATCAGTAAGCATCGTCCCGCATCTACGGCGAGACAACTTGCTCCCGCCTGCCGCATGATCTCGATCGTTTTAACGCCGACCACAGGCACATCGAAACGCATGTCCTGATTGGGCTTGGCAATCTTGACGACGGTCAGGGCGCGGCTCAGCGTGGAAGCTCCGCCCTGGAGTGAATGCATGAGGTCGCCGGCGCGAGCGATGGTGGCATCGGTGCCTTCCATCGCTTCGACAGTTACACACGCATTCTCCGCGATCACTACTGTTTGTCCGATGTCATACTGTGCAAGTTGACGCGCCACGACGCGACCGTAATCGATGTTCTTGCGTTCCTGGTCGGAAGGAGCGCGCCTGGTGAGTACGCCGGATTTTGCCAGGAGCGTTTCGAGCAGCGCGGTGGAGTTCTCGAGCACGATGCCTTCCTCGGCGAGAACTTTCGCGATCGCGCCGAGCAACGAATCGGTATTGCGTGTTGCGACCGAGAGCAACAGCTTGGCCAGACGCCAGTCGGGCTTGATGCTGGAAAATATCTGTTTGTGCTTAACTTGTCCCGCCATGACGGCACGGGTGACACCTTCCTTCTTGAAGGTGTCGATAAGTTTTGAAAGCTCGCCGAGCGAGAGCCAATGAACGGAAGCTGCGCCCCGCGATTCGATTTCGGGGGATGTCTCTTCTTTGATGGCAGCGACCACCACCTCGTAGCCCTGTGATTTGGCCGCTTCCAGAACCAGGAAGGGGAACGTGCCATTGCCCGCGATGAGTCCTAACTTCATAGTGGTCGGTGGCCAGTGGTCGGTGGTCAGAATTACCGGTGCGATTCTTGCAGTGAACCCATGAGTCCGTTCAGCGATACGATTGTACTGGCATTAACGATCCACCTCTTCCAACTGCCCAACTAACCACCGACCACTGCCCACTACTTGATTACACCACGCTCGGATGCTTCGATGAATCGAATCAGCAGGTCCACATCTTCGCCGCGGTCTGCTTCCGCTTTCAGCTTTTCCAGCGCTTGCGATGTGTTCAGCTTCGACGCCAGCAGCACTTTGTAAGCGTGGTGCAACTTCTTGATCCGCTCTTTCGTGAAGCCGCGGCGCTCAAGGCCAATGGCATTCAGTCCGTACGCATTGGTTCCGCGCTCGGCAGAGGTTTTCGAAAACGGCAGCACGTCGCGCGTAATCGTGCTCCCCCCACCGACGATGGAATGAGTGCCGATGCGCACGAAGTGATGCACGGGACAGAGCGCACCGACGTTGGCCCAGTCTTCAACCGTGACGTGTCCGCCCAGCGTGGCGGCATTGGCCATGATCACGTGGCATCCGATCTGGCAATCGTGCGCAATGTGTGTATACGCCATGATGAGGTTGTTGTCGCCGATGCGAGTAACGCCCCCGCCCTTGACCGTGCCGCGATTGATAGTGACAAACTCGCGGATCTCGTTGCGATCGCCGATTTCGAGGAGGGTCGGTTCCCCGGCGTACGTAAGGTCTTGCGGCGCCATCCCGATCGCACAGAATGGGAAAAATCCGTTGTCCTCGCCAATTTTAGTTGGGCCTTCAATGGCCACGTGCGACACCAGATGGCAGCCCTTGCCCAATTCGACGTCGGCTGCAATCACGCAATAGGGACCGATCTTGCAGGATGGGTGAACCCTGGCTTTCGGATCAATGATCGCCGTGGAGTGGATTGGCATGCGGCAAACGGTCTATTTTTCTTCGCCTAGGTGTCTTCGCGCGACTCCGCGGCTGGGGCCGTCATGGCACGTGGCACCAATCGACAAGTCACCACCGCTTCGGCGGCTACCTTGTCGCCAACGTAGGCTTTGCCCTCCAACCGGGCAGCAGTCATCCGCCAGGCTAGAACTTCCACGGCGATGCGGAGCTGGTCTCCCGGCACAACCGGACGGCGGAAGCGCGCGCGCTCGATCCCGGTAAAAACCATGAGCAGCTCGTCGCGGTTCGGTACTTCGGTTAGCAGAAGGGCGCCGCCGGCCTGTGCAATCGCTTCAACGATCAAAACGCCGGGCATGATCGGCTTGTCGGGAAAGTGTCCCTGAAAAAACGGCTCGTTGAATGTCACATTTTTTATCGCCACGATGCGCTTCTTGCGTTCCAGTTCGACCACCCGGTCAATCAGGAGAAACGGATAGCGATGCGGCAGAATCTTGAAGATATCGCCGATTTCCATGACCGGCTTGGAAGGCGCGTCCACTTCGGTGGTCTGAGTAGTATTCATCGTTCATGACGTGCAGAAGCAAAGATTATACTTTAGCGCACGCTGCAGGGGCGAGGAACGGGCAGGAATGGCTGCTCATCATAATGTCCCAGGAGAAAGAGTTGGCCACGAAAGACCCGGGAGTTCACCCAAGTACGATGCACATCCCCGAGACCAAACAATGCCTGGCGTACTTCGACGAACGTCGCGAGCGGCTGGTCGCGGATATACGCGAGTTGGTTGAGGTTGAGTCTCCCAGCGACAGCAAGGCCGCCGTCGACCGCGTGGGTGCGTTGATCGCGAAGAAGTTTGCTGCGATTGGCGGTGTCGTGCGATTCCATCCGGCTCGCGATTTCGGCGACCACTTGCAGGTGACCTTCGCCGGAACCTCGCCTGGCAAGCCAGTGTTGCTGCTTGGCCACTATGACACGGTCTACCCAATTGGCACGCTGGCTTCCATGCCGTGCCGGGTCGCGAAGGGAAACCTGACTGGGGCGGGCGTGCTCGACATGAAATCCGGCATCGGGTTGATGCTGCATGCGCTCGCGGCCCTCAAGGACTGGCATGGGGAATTGCCCCGTCCCGTGACCGTGCTACTGGTTTCTGACGAAGAAGTGGGCAGCGACACTTCGCGAGCGATTACGGAGTCGCTGGCGAGGCAGGCCGCGGCTGTGCTGGTGCTCGAGCCTTCCTACGGAATCGAGGGCAAGGTGAAAACCGCCCGCAAGGGCGTCGGAGAATATCAGGTCAAAGTGACGGGCAAGGCGTCGCACGCGGGGCTGGATTTTCAGAAAGGCGTGAATGCGATTGTCGAGTTGGCGAGGCAAATCGAGAAAATATCCGCCTTCACCGACCTGAAAAAGGGCCTCACAGTAAATGTGGGTATCGTGAACGGGGGCTCGCGGACGAATGTCGTGCCCGCCGAAGCGACCGCGCAGGTGGATGTAAGAATCGCAAAGTTAAAAGACGCCGCCGGGATCGACAAGAAGATGCACGGACTGCGGGCGTTCAACCGTAAATGCAAGGTAGAGATCACGGGCGGAATCAATCGTCCGCCGATGGAGCGCACAGCAGGCGTGGCTGGGCTCTACGAAGTCGCGGCTGAAATTGCGCGCGAACTCGGATGGAAGCTGGGCGAGGCCGCAGTAGGCGGAGGGTCTGATGGAAACTTCACCGCCGGGCTGGGGATTCCGACCCTCGACGGACTGGGCGGGGTCGGCGACGGCGCGCACGCGACCCACGAATACGTCGTGATTGCAGAGCTCCCGCGGCGGGCGGCGCTTCTGGCAAAGCTGATTGAGCGGGTGTAGCCGTCGGGGGCGCGGCAGGCCCGTCCTCTGCGCGTGAATTCTCGCGGGCCCCCCTGACCTCTGGGATTACGTCGATTCGTTCTTGGATGCCCCAGCGCTGCTTTGACTCGCGGTCGCCACTACCCTAGAATTCAGTTGGGGTCCTTAAAGGCAACATCGAGGGCGCGGTTACTGGCGCGCCAGGCAACCCCGCGGAGGCAGTTATGTTTGGTGGGAAAATTGGGTTGCCTGAGTTGTTGCTGATTCTTGCAGTGGCCTTGCTGATATTTGGACCGAGCAAGCTGGCTGATCTGGGCAAGGGCCTGGGCGAAGGCATTAAGAATTTCAAGTCGTCGATCAAAGACGGCGAGGAAAACGCGACGACCGAAAAGAAGTCGTAGTCTTTTTTATGGGGTGGACACCCTTGTCCGCCACCTGTGGATCTTTCGTTGTCGGCCGCTAGTCTTTGCGCAGGTCGCGCAGCATCCGGTACACCAACGCCACCGGTAGGCCCACCACGTTGCAGTAGTCCCCTTCGATCCGAGGAATCCAGCGCGATGCCATGCCTTGGATCGCGTATGCTCCGGCTTTATCCATCGGTTCGCCGGTCGCGATGTAATCGGCGATTTCTTTTTCGCTGATCGCCGACATTGTGACGAATGTAATTTCACTGGTGACGGAACAGTGTGCACCGTTTGTTAGACAAACGCCTGTCACGACCTGATGCTTGCGTCCCGACAGCAGGCGCAGCATGCGTGCAGCATCGGCAGAATCGGCAGGCTTGCCGAGGATCTGGTTATCCACCACAACTATGGTGTCGGCGCCCAGGACAACATCCTGCGGTCGTAATCGCGCCACCGCCAGCGCCTTCTCCCTCGCCAGACGTTCTGCACACGCCTGCGCGCCTTCGCCGGGAAGAGGTGCTTCAACAACGTCGGCAGGCTGCACTTCGAATGGGATGCCGGCCGCGCGCAGGAGTTCCTGCCGTCGCGGCGAGGCGGAAGCGAGCACGAGCATGGCTGACATTCTAAGGGCTCCGCGGGAATACGGCCGCCCACCCACCGCTGGAACAGATAGCCAACGGGGTATACACTCAAACCGCTGCGGCTGATCATTCCAGGAGTGATTCCAATGCCCAAGGCGCGTTTCTTCCTGTCGCTGTTGCTCTTGATCCCAGCGGCATGCTTTGCTGGGGACACCCTTCCCAAGAACACTCGAGTCGAAGTTCGTTTGGGCGAGAACCTGGGGTCAGACATTTCGACGCCTGGCCAGAGTTTCACCGCGACTCTGAACCGCTCGGTCTCGCTGGGCGGTAAGAATGTTCTACAAAAGGGCGCTCTCGTATCGGGGACAGTCCGCTACGCCGAATCCACTCTCAACTATTCCCAGGCTGGCGAGATCGCACTGGAATTGACGTCCGTGACTTCAGGCGGAAAGGAATATCGCGTCATCACCAGCCTGTTGCGCTTCCAGGGCAGAGCCAGGCAAACGAATCCCGCCACCGGCAAGCAGGACGATCGGGGTGCGCGTATCGAGGATGCAACGCGCGCTGGCGTCGGTGTGCTCGGGGGCGCGAATACCAGTGCTACGCATACGATTCCGGGCACCAATGTGTCGGTGGGCCCTGAGACGCCTTCCACAGGAATGCAGGTCATCCTCCCCGCGAATTCCAAGCTCGTGTTCACGATTACGTCGGCTGAATAAGAGATCTGGCGGAATCGTGGCCTGAGAATTCGCCCCCTATTTCCAGTGACGTTTCGGCGATCTTGACGTCTATGTCTCATGCTTGGAAGAACCTGTCACTCCGTCTGCGGAGTGTTCATATGTCTCTTGTCGGCCTGGTTGTCCGCTAGTTCCATTCCTGCACAATCAAACACGATTGTGTTCTCGCACGTCGCGGTGATTCCAATGGACGCGGAGCGTGTCCTCGAAGACCGCACCGTGATCGTACGAGACGGCAAGATCGCGAAAATTTCCGTTGGATCCTTTGCTGCACCACAGGGCGCTCTCGTAGTCGATGGGAGTGGCAAGTTCCTGATGCCCGGCCTGGCCGATCTGCACGTACATTTATTCGCGGCCGACGACTTGCCGCCATACACGTTCTATGGCGTCACGACAGTCCTGAACATGGACGGCGGTCCGCAGCATCTTCGGTGGCGCGCCCTGGTTCGTGAAGGCAAGTTACTGGGCCCTTCGATTTACACAGCGGGCCATACGATTGACGGGTTTCCACCGCTGAACGAAATGTTCATCACCGCGGAGACTCCCGAACAGGCGCGGGCGATCATCCGCGAGCAGAAGCGCGCGGGCTACGACGCGATCAAGCTGTATGGGACGCTCCGTCCGGATGTGTTCCGCGCGATCCTGGAAACGGCCGCTCGGGAGAAGATTCCCGTTGTCGGGCATATCAACCGTCAGGTTGGCGCGCTCGCGGTACTGAAGTCTTCCCAGATACTGGCGGCGCATCTGGAGGACTTGCTGTCGGCGCGCTTTGATCACGCTCCCGGCGATGCGGAATTGGAAGAATTTGCGACCGCGATTGCGCAGTCTCACATGACCGTCACTCCGAACCTGAACGTGAGTCCCACCAACATTGCACAACTGGAAAATCTGGACGCGGTTCTGAAGTCGGAGCCCGCAAAGCTGCTCTCGCCCGCGGCTTACTCGCAGTGGATGCCGGCGAACAACCGCAACGAGCGAAACGAGCAGACGCCGCAGCAGATTGTATTCATGAAGGGCATGCAGCAGGTGCTGTACAAAATGGTCAAGCTGCTACAGGAAAAGAACGTCCGGCTGGTGTTAGGTACCGACGCTGCGCCCTATGGATTTCCTGGGCTCTCGGCGCATCAGGAGTTGCAGGAACTGATCGAGGCAGGTTTCTCACCGTACCAGGCGTTGCGCACTGCAACGTACAACGCAGGCACATTCCTGGCAGAGACGATCCCCGGCTCGCCCAGGATTGGAACTGTGGCCGAAGGCGCTGAGGCTGATTTGCTATTGCTGTCGTCGAATCCGCTTGTCGATCTCAAGCACGCCGACGACATCGCCGGTGTGGTGCTACGCGGACGGTGGCTGTCAGCCGAAGAGATCGCGCGCCAGCGGACCAGGACGGAAGATCGCTTTGCTGCTATTAAGCGAGAACTGGTTCGCATCGACGCCGCTCTGGATTCGGGCGATACCGCGCCAGCGCAGGCCTGGGCGAAAACTCCCGCCGCTGAGAAAGATAATTCTCCGTGCATCGCCGAATGGGTGCTGATGTCGAAAGCGCGCAAGCTGCAAGCGAAAGACCTCGCGGCGGCGATTCGTGTGGCGCGGCTCAATGCGCAGTGGTATCCGGAGTCTTTCTCGGCTCGCTACCTATTGGCCGACCTCTTCTTTCAATCTGGGACTTACGCCGAGGCGCAGAGCGCCGTGAAGGAGTCGCTCGCTCACGAGCCCCATAGTGCCGCGGCTGTGAATCTCTCCCAGAAGATCGTGGCAGTGCAGCAACCAGTCCGCTACACGGTGGCGGGAAGTTACAAGGTCGAGTACGTCAACGAAGTTTCCCACGATGCGCAGAAGGCCGAGCTGGTGATTGAAGGCGATGGCAAGGGTCCATTCCACGGAAAAACTGTCCGCGGGGATGAGACGAACGCGCTGCAATCTGTGACTGTGGGCGGTGATCGCCTGTGGGCAGTGGCGGATTCAGGCTATGGCCCTCTGGAATTTCGCATCGTCGTCCACGGGGACGAACTCACCGGCGACTGGGCCGGCCCCTTCGGACAGAACGGATCCCTGAGGGGAACCAAGTCGAAGTGAACACTGGGCAGCCGGGGGCGGGGCGCCCGCTCGACACTTGATTCCAGGCGCGCCCGCTCACGGCTTGGCCGAATGTTTCGGAAGCCTCGGTGTCAACTTCCGAACCACAAATTCCTGAAACAGATTGGCGATGGCTGTTGAGCCGATCCCAACGGCACCGTTTTCGAGCGTCAGGCCCGCTCCATTGCGGTCTTGTTCTGGATAATAGAGATTGGAAAGCCCGCCCGCGGCCATATTCCCGAGGATATTCGAGTAATTGGCCTGCCAGTGTCCGTTGTCGCCCTTGCAGATGAGCGCATTCCCAATCGCATACAAGAACCGCGATCCCACACTCCCGCTTCCTTTGTAGAAGTAGCGCGGATCTTGTTTCAGCAGCGCCGGCAATAGCGCGCTTCCGATGAACGTGCTTGTAACCGTGTCCGCATAGCCGGCGCCGAAACGTTTTCCGTAGCCTTCCGCGCCCTGGCCGTATTCGGCGAAGTGATTTTGCGCCTGCGCGATTCCCGCAGCGCCGCCCACCATGACAAAAGTGAATGGATCGACCATCGTCCGCAAGGCAAGCTTGTATTTTTGCTTCGAACTCAGGGGAACTGCATTGGGAACATAACTGACGTAGAAATTTGGGATGGCGCCGAGCACGCGCTGTTTCTCCTGAGCCTTGATCTGCTCTTCCGCCACTTCGGTCTGCGAAAGTCCGACGTGCACCTCGGTGATCGTGTTCGCCACATTCAGGGTGATTGGTGGAAGCGTCTCAATCTCCCCCGCATGCAGCACTCCAGAGAACGTTTGCGGCGAGAATCCGGCGGACGTGACCGTGATCTGGAAACCTCCGGCGGCGATATTGGGAAAAGAAAATTGACCGTCGCTGTCCGATGGCATTTCGAGGGTGAGATTGCTTGGGGATTGTCCGTCCGAGAGCCTAACCCGAGCTCCGGCCACGACCGCTCCACTCTGATCAACCACCGTTCCGATAATGATGCCCGGCTGCTGCTGGCTGCGGTCCGGAGCAGGCGCTGGCTGAGGAGTCTGTCCCATGCCCGGCGACGCCAACCCGAAAGTTACCAACGCAAGAACTGTGAGTGCAGACTTCAATGGCAATGCCCTGATTCGCTAACGTTATCTCTAGCCACAGTCTTCATCCAGAACCCGAAAGGCTCAGTTCTTCTGCGCCGGGCCGGGCCTAACGGGAGGCTACGAATCGCAGTCGTGACGCTCGCTCCGTTGTGATTGGATGCTCGGTGTGAGCAGGGCAGATGCATCTTATCGACACTGCATCGAACACCAGCCCGATCATCATCGGAGGCGTTCGTTCGAGGAGTATCCTGGCTACTCCAGTTTCTCCGGCTCAATCGAAATATTCTTCTCGCCCTTCTGGCGCTTCTCCCAATATTTCTTGACCCAGGCTTCGTAGCTTTTTCCGGCGGCGGTGTCGCGTCCGGTGAAGGAGATGCCTGCGATTTCGGAGTAGGGGATGGACGGGCGCTGGCTGCTCTCGGCGAGCATCAGGCGGATTACGGAGTTGTCCAGCGTTGGGCCGACGCGGCGATCGAAGAGGTAGCCGGCGATCTGTGAGCCGTCTTTGCGGGAGACGGTTACGTCGCCCCGATAATCGAATGCTTTTTCAATAACCGTCCGGATGTCGGCTTCGGTAGCGAGGTCGGGAATCCAACCTTGCAGGTTTTCGCGCTCGAATCCGGGGACTACTTCCAACTCGTCCCCTGGTTTCGTAGCAACGAGAGGCGGGCCGGAAGGCGGCGTTGTGTGGGGCAACGCGGGGTCGTGGCCGTGTTCGCGTCCGCTCATGCGCGGCTTTCTTCGGCCACGGCGGACTCCGACGCAGGCGCTTCAATCTGCACCAGCGGGTTGTAGGAATACACCGGGCGCACTTCGTGGTCGAGATCCTTCAAGGCGCTCTTATCGGGATAGAGCGAGAATGTCGCTTTCACGGTGTCGGCAAATCCACGCAGCGAGCCGAACGTGTCATTGACGGAACTTGGTTCGTAGCCGCAATGCACCATGCAATTTGCACACTGTGGATTGCCGGACTGCGTGCCGTAACCGTCCCAGTTGGTGGTTTCGAGCAATTCCTTGTAGGACTCGGCGTAGCCGTCCTGGAGCAGGTAGCAGGGCTTCTGCCATCCGAAGAGGTTGTAAGTCGGCATGCCCCACGGGGTGCAGTTGTAGCTGCGTTTACCCATCAGGTATTCGAGGAAGAGCGGTGACTGGTTGAAGCGCCAGGTCTTCTTGCGGTTCGACAGCATGGTGCGAAACAGGCGGCGGGTGCGGGCGCGTCCCATGAAATGTTTCTGGTCGGGCGCCTTGTCGTAAGAGTAGCCGGGCGAGACCATCATGCTCTCGACGCCGACTTCCATCATCTCATCGAAAAACTTGCGAACGCTGTTGGGATCGGCGCCGTCGAACAAAGTCGTATTGGTCGTCACGCGGAAACCGGCCTTAACGGCCTCGCGGATGCCTTCGAGCGCGATATCGAATCCGCCTTCGCGGCAGACCGAGAAATCGTGATGCTCTTTCTGGCCGTCCATGTGGACGGAAAAACTCAAATACTTGCTGGGCTTGAACAGGTGCAGCTTTTCCTTGAGCAGCAGCGCGTTGGTGCAGAGATAGATGTATTTCTTGCGGGCGACCAGACCTTCCACAATCTTGTCGATCTGGGGATGCATCAGCGGCTCGCCGCCGGGAATCGAGACCATCGGGGCACCGCACTCATCCACGGCTTTGAAGCATTCTTCCGGTGTGAGGTCGCGTTTCAGAATGTGCGCCGGATACTGGATCTTGCCGCATCCCGCGCACGCCAAATTGCAACGGAAGAGGGGCTCGAGCATCAGGACGAGCGGATAGCGCTTGTTCCCAGCCATCTTCTGGCGCAGAACGTAGGACGCAACCGTCCACATTTGGGATACAGGAACTGCCATTCACTCCTCCGGATCGTTGTCTCTATGATACCGGATTTGGCCGGGAAACGGACCGGATTCAACGTATCTCATTGATGACACAGGGGTGTCGTGTATTCATGCCGCGATGGCCGAGGGGGGTGGCGTTTGGATACGAGAGCCAACAGACTTCACCTTCATCTTTGGTTGAAACCCTTGACGATAACCTCGCGGGTATCGTGCGGCAGGTTGAGAGCGTCTAATTCTTCGTGCCCAAACCAGCGCACCTCGGATGCGTCGCTCCCGGCAGCTAAATTCCCCGAAATGGAACGGCACAGAAAGTCAATCAGGATGTAGTGGTAGCGCACACGCCCCTCATCGCCACGAATCACGCGCTCATACACTCCGAGCATCGCCCCAGTTTCCACGATCAGACCTGTTTCCTCGCGAGCTTCACGAATCGTGGCCCCGCGCAGCGTCTCTCCACACTCCAGCACCCCGCCGGGTAGCGACCACTCGCCCAGCAGAGGAGCCTGCCCGCGGCGAATCAACAGGACGCGGTTGTCCTGCACAATTACGGCGCCCACGCCTACGACCGGTTTGTCGGGATATTCGCGAGTCATTTTCTCCAAAGTAGTCTCTTGAATTCTATGTGAGCAGCCCTTCCACGCGAGGCTCTACAATATCCGCCATGTCTCTCGACGAATACAAACGCAAACGGCGTTTTGAGGAAACGCCCGAGCCTCCACCGGAAATCGAGAAGAAGTCGAAGCATCGCTTTGTTGTGCAGCGCCATGATGCGACGCGTCTGCATCACGACTTCCGCCTGGAACTGGACGGCGTATTGAAGTCGTGGGCAGTCCCCAAAGGGCCGTCGCTCGATCCCAACGACAAACGCCTTGCGATGCACGTGGAGGATCATCCGGTTTCGTATTTCGATTTCGAAGGGACAATCCCCGAGGGCAACTACGGCGGCGGGACGGTCATGGTCTGGGACGTAGGCACGTGGCAACCTCTCTCTTCCGTCACGGTAAAGGGCGAATACGTTCCGGCTGACGACAAAGAAGCCGAGGCCATGTTGGAGAAAGGCGATCTGAAGTTTCGTCTGAAAGGGAAGCGGCTCAACGGCGACTTTGCCTTGGTTCACATTAAGGGGAAGCGCCCCGGCAGCAAGGGAAACGAGTGGCTCTTGATCAAGAAGAAAGACGCATCGGTCGTGCCGGGATACGACATTCTCAAGCAAGACACTTCAGTGCTTACCGGTCGGACGATGAAGGAAATCGCCGGCGATAAGGGCTCGGCTGAGTGGACTACGAGTCGTCCAGCAACACGGGGAAAACTTAAGGCTCCCTGGCTGGCGGACGCGGTCGCTCGTGCTGACAAGAAACGAAAAGCTCTAACCGCCGAGAGCGCAGAGCGCGCCGAGAAGGGCGGAAAAAAAATCAAGACCGGCGCGAAACGCACTGAAGCCTCCTCCGCGATGGCTGAAGTTTCATCGAAAACGAAAGCCAAGAATTTCTCTGCCAACTCTGCGTCCTCCGCGGTTAAAGGCCTCGCCGGAGCTGTAGAAAAAACAATGCCCACGAAGATCCGTCCCATGCTAGCGACGGCTGTGGAAGATGCGTTCGACAATCCCGACTGGCTATTCGAGATCAAATGGGACGGCTACCGTGCGGTGGCGTTTATTGACGACGGCACTGCGCGCCTGGTTTCGCGCAATCAGAACGATTTGACCGCTCAGTTTCCGGAACTACTCGCTTTGCCCAAGTCAATTAAGGCGCAGCAGGCAGTCATCGATGGAGAGATCGTGGCGCTCGACGAGCAAGGGCGCCCCTCTTTCAGCCTGATGCAGCAGCGCACGGGATTCCAGCCGGGCAAGCCTCGTCGGCCGGGCGGCGAAGGCGTTCCAGTCGTGTACTACGCGTTCGATCTGATCTATCTGGATGGCTACGACCTGCACCGAGTCGGACTGGAGAAGCGCAAGGAATTGCTTCAGTCAATCCTCCAAAGCGGCGACATCGTCAGATTTTCGGATCACTATCTAGAAAAGGGCCGCGAGTTATTGCAAGTTGCAGGGAAGAGCGGCCTAGAGGGAATCCTCGCTAAAAAACGCACGAGCCTCTACCAGGAAGACCGGTCGCGGGAATGGCTGAAGATCAAGATCACGAAGCGCCAGGAGTGCGTGATTGGCGGCTACACCGACCCAGAGGGCAGCCGCGAATATTTCGGATCGCTTGTACTAGGTCTATATGACAAGCGAGGCCGGCTCATCCACGTTGGGCAAGCGGGAACGGGCTTCGACCAGAAAGCCTTGAAAGAAATTTACGGGCAGTTGCACCCGCTGGAAACGAAGGCAAATCCATTCGACGGTGAAGTCAGCGGGCTGAAGAAATTTCATTTTGTGCGGCCGAAGCTGGTCGCAGAGATTAAATTCTCCGAGTGGACCCACGAAACCGCAGAGGGCGGAATGAAATTGCGCGCTCCAGTATTCATGGGGCTTCGCTTCGATAAGGACCCAAAAGAGTGCTTGCTGGAAGAAGCGGTGGTTGCGCCTTCTATATAGCCGATCACGGCTCCGAGCTCAGAGCCAATTGCTAACGGCTAACGGCTAACGGCTAACGGCTGCTCTTTCGGTACTCCGCTCTTCAGCCACCAGATCAGTCCGCCGCCGATGACCAGGCAGATCGAAATGAGCTGGGTTCCCGACATGATTCCACCGAATACTTCGCCGCGGCCTGGGTCGCCGCGCAGTAGTTCGATGAAGTAACGCTCAATGCCGTAGAGCACCATGAAACTTGCAAAGACCTGCCCATCGAACTTCTTGCGCTTGAGCAGCCACATGAGCAGGACAAAATTAAAAAATTCAGCCGCCGCTTCGATCAGTTGTGTGGGTTCGAGCCGTTCGTTGAGCGGAGTTCCTGCCCAGTCATGCGCCAGCTGATTCGTAAAGACAACGCCCCAGAAATGCTGGGTGGGTTTGCCATAGCAGCATCCGGCGGCGAAGCAGCCGAAGCGTCCCAGGACATGGCCGAAGGCGAGTCCCGGAGCGAACGCGTCACAGGTGCGCATCGCGGGCATGTGTTGGCGACGGATATACCACGCCGCCATGAGGAGCGCACCGATCAGCCCGCCGGAGAAAACTCCTCCCGATTGCAAAGTGTTCAGGCTGAAAATCTGCCGCCAGTTGCCGGAATAGTTGTCCCATTCATTGACGATAAGCAGAATCTTGGCGCCAAGAATCCCGGCCAGAACGACGAGAATCCCAAGATTCCACGCGTCGTCGCCATTGATCCCCTGCTTCTCGGAATTGCGGACGCTGATCCACAGCCCGATCAGAACGCCGGACGCGACCAGCAAGCCATAGGTCGGCAGGCTGAAATTGCCTATATTAAAGAGTCGAGGAAGCACGTTAGGTTAGATGCTCCGTTGGAGTTGTACTGCAGAGGAAAGTCTAGCAGGAAGCAGCTCTCAGTTGTCAGCTCTCGGCTCTCAGGAAACCTGCGTGGAGTACACCGAATGTCTGTCTTGCCGAGAGCTGCAGTAAAAAGCCGACCCGCACCGCCGTCCTGATGGGCCGAGAATGAACCCGCTGGTAAGCGTTGGGAACCCGCCGAGACCCTTTAGGCTTTTCCGCATGGCGGAACGTAGCACACCGGATCCTAGTTCGAGTCAAGTCCCCGTTCATTCTGCATTGGTTCAAAAATCGGTGACCACCAGCACCAACCTAGCAGGCCGGCTTTTCGTCTCTGATGCTAGGAAAGACCGCGCCGATGCGCAAGAGGGAAAACAGAAATAGTTGGCAGGAAGTTTGCAACACGTTCGCAGAAGCGCGTGAACGGCAGGTTACGAACGCTTTCACCCGATGCGGCGGGTATCTTGCAAAACTTCGTCAAGCGCGCTTTCGAGTTTGCTGGCGCGCTGCTTCACTTCGGAAGCTGGCGACTTCAGTTGCCGCTTCAGCAGATGATATTCGTCAGCAATATTGAGTGCCGCCAGTACGGCCAGGCGCACGGAATCGACGGTAGCCGTTTGCTCAGAAACCGCGCGCATTTTCGCATCCACGTACTCGGCGAGCTTCAGAATGTAATCTGCGTCAGATCCTCGCAGGTTGTAAACCTGATCAAAAATTTCGACCCGCACGCTTCCGTTGACTGACTCTTTTGCTGGTGGCTGTTTGCTCGCCGTTGCCATGTCACTCCTGAATCGGGGATCGTTCCCCGCCTACTTCAACTGGCCGCCGCTTGTTCCTGTGCCAGGTCTTCCATCTGGGTCAGCATTTTCTCGACGCGTCCGCGGATTTCTTCGCGCTCCTTGCGCAGCTTGACCAGCTCGCGGCGCATGGACTCGTTTTCCTCCTCGCGCTCTTCGAGTTGCTCCCGCATGCGCTTTACGTCGCGCTCGGACGCCGTCCGGGCTTCCTTGGCAGCCTTGTACAACTCAATGGTGCGATAAACTTTCTCTTCCAGCGCCTGAAAATCTTCAGCAGGAACCTGCGCAGATACCTCTTCCACAGCCTTCACGGACATGGCGACTCACTTTCAAACAGAAGTGTTCGAGCTTTGAGGCGCAGTATAACCCAGTTTGCTGTGGAAGACTTTCCTAGTTTTCGCTCACGTACCTTCTGTGTAGAGATGACGGGTGCCGCGTCTCTATAGACGCGCTAGCATGTCCTCAGCTTTTCCAATCGTTGCGCAGCTGCGTCCAGTGTCTCAGGCTTTTTGCAGAATGCGAAACGTACCTGTTGGGAGCCGTCCTTCGGATGCTTGTAAAAACTCGATCCCGGCACACACGCGACGCCGATCTCTTTCACCATGTATCCCGCAAATTCCACATCATTCTTGAAACCGAATCCGCTGATGTCAGTCATCACGTAATACGCCCCCCGCGGACGGTAGCAACGAAACCCAGCCTTCTCCAGCGCAGGGATCAGATGATCCCGCCGTGACCGGTATTTTTCTGCCAGCTCGGTGTAGTAGCTGGCAGGCAGACCCAGCGCGACGGCTCCCGCCTCCTGGAGAGGAGCAGGCGCACCCACGGTCAGGAAATCATGTACTTTGCGGATCGCCTGCGTGATGTTGGGCGGCGCCACTGCCCATCCTACACGCCATCCCGTGACCGCGTAGCTCTTCGACAACCCATTGATTGTGATGGTGCGCTCGCGCATGCCGTCGAGCGAAGCGATGGAGATGTGTTCCGCACCGTCGTAGAGAATGTGTTCGTAGATTTCGTCTGTGATCGCAAGCACGTTGAACTCCACACACAGATCGCGGATCAACTCCATTTCCTTGCGCGTGAAAACCTTGCCAGTCGGGTTGTTCGGCGTATTCAGGACAATCGCCTTGGTGTGATGCTGAAACGCTTCGCGCAGTTCCTGCTCGTCGAAAGTCCACTCGCCGCCTGAATCTGTAGGTGGCCGCAGGCTCACGAACCGAGGTTTCGCCCCGCTGATGATCGAATCCGGCCCGTAGTTCTCGTAGAACGGCTCGAAAACAATCACTTCGTCACCCTTGTTGCAGATCGCCAGCATAGTGGCGACGATCGTCTCGGTCGATCCGCAGCACACAGTGATCTCGCGCTCCGGGTCGACATCCATCCCGTGCCGCTCTTTCATCTGCCCAGCAATCGCATTGCGCAGGTTCTTGGCGCCCCAGGTGATCGCATACTGATTGACGTCGGCGGCAATGGCATCCTGGGCGGCCTTTTTAACCTCGTCAGGCGAGGGAAAGTCCGGAAAGCCCTGCGACAAATTGACCGCGCCATACTGCATCGCCTGTCGCGTCATCTCGCGAATCACGGATTCCGTAAAGTGTTCGACCTTTTCGGAGAGAAAGTTCTTGGGTTGGGTTGAAACGGGTGCCATGGAAATCAAGGCTAGCACAGGGATGCCATTACTTTTAAGCTCGCTCATCGTCTAATCCAAGCGTAGCCGTTGTTCGGGCTCTTCGAATTTCTAAAGCTGAGGATCCGTGCATGCCGATCTCTCGTCGCTCTTTTCTCGAATTAGCCGCGGCATTGAGTGCCTCGGCGCTTTGGGGCAATCCTTTTGCTGTTGCATCGAGTGTTCAATGGCAGGAACGGCGCGATCTCTACCCCGAAGGCGTAGCTTCCGGAGACCCGGATACGCATAGCGTCCTTTTGTGGACCCGCCGTTTACCGGCGCAGCTGAATCCGCCGCAACAGCTTACTGTCGAAGTAGCCGAAGATGAATCGTTCCGCCATGTGATCGCTACGGCGCAAGCGCCGATTTCCGCAGAATCGGACTGGACCTGCCGAGCTCTGGTCGGCGGGCTCAAGCCACGCACTGTCTATTGGTATCGCTTCACGGACCCGCAAGGCTTTGGCAGCCGCATTGGGCGCACCATGACCGCTCCTGCTGACGACGACCCAAAGCCGGTGCATTTCGCCTTCGTGAGTTGCCAAAACGCTAACGATGGCGCCCAGAACGCCTATCGCCGGATGATCTTCGAAGATGAACGTGCCGCCCAGGCCAACCGACTCGGTTTTGTGTTGCATCTCGGCGATTTCATCTACGAGATTGTCTGGTATCCGGAAGACCGTCCGCAGGGAATGTACGACCGACGCATTCGCGACTTGGTGCGGTATGAACACGGCGAAAAAATCGGAGACTTTCACATTCCAACTACTGTGGACGATTACCGCTCCGTCTATCGTGCCTACCTGCACGACCCCGATCTGCAGGATGCCCGTGCCCGCTGGCCCTTCGTCAATATGTGGGACAACCATGAGTTCAGCTGGCAGGGGTGGCAGAGTCTGCAGAAATTTGACGGAAAGACGCGGCCTGCCCAGACCCGAAAAGTTGCCGCCAACCAGGCATTCTTTGAGTATCGTCCCTCGCGGATGGTGAAGCCTGGACCGTCGCCTGACCGCTTCGATCCTCCGAAGGTAGTAGATACTCCGATCACTCATTTTGACGACAGCGGACTCGGCCTGGAACCCAATAACCTCGGCGCCATCGGCAGCCTGACGGGGTATCGGGCGCTGCGATGGGGCCGCAATGTCGATCTCATCGTCACCGATCAGCGCAGCTATCGCTCTGCCGATCCGACCGAGCGCGACGAGGCCGAGGTATTCTCCAGCCCCGATTTCCCTGAATTCGTGCCTGAAGAAGCGTTGGAGATTCTCGACGCAGGCCGTACGTGTAACAACGGTAAGCCGCCGGCTTCGATCCGGTATGGCGAAACGGATGTTCCCAACTTCCAAAAAGATCAACCGCCGCAGACCATCCTGGGAGCGGAACAAAAAAAGTGGTTCCTGGATCACTTGCGGAATTCAAAGGCAACGTGGAAGATCTGGGGCAACACCATCGGCACTCTTGACATGCGTGCCGATCCTCAGAACCTGCCGTCTGGCCTTACCAAGTCCTGGCCGGGTGCCGGCTACGCCGGAGTCGGCGGTGGAGACTTTGGTGGCGCCTACTTTGAACGCGGCGAAATCTACGATTTTGTTAGCGAAAACGGGATCACAGGTTTTGCAACCATCGCCGGAGATCGCCACAGTTTCTGGGCCGGCTTGTCCGCGAAGTTTCTTCCCCCCAAACCCTTTGAACCTGTCGGAATCGCCTTTGTCACCGGATCAATCTCGGCGCCCGGTTTGGTTGAATCATTGGAGCACAAGTTTCCCAAAGATCATCCGCTGCGCCCCTTGTTTGTTGGCCAGGGACCTGCGGATTCCGGACCAAAGCCGACGGTCAATATGCTGCTTCGTCACGGCGTGCGCTCATGCTTGGAATATGCGAAGACCGGCGACATTGCGAAAGCCCGGGCCCTGTCGAATCCTGATTTGTCGCCGCATCTGTCCTTCGTCGATATGGGTGGACACGGTTATTCGGTGGTTCACGTTACCAGCGATACCTTCGAAGTGGAGTTCGTTTGTATCCCACGCCCCATCGAGCGTAGCGAGCGGCCCGACGGAGGCCCACTTCTTTATCGCGCAATGTATCGTGCGAATTTGTGGCGAAAGGGCGAAACCCCAAAGCTGGAAGGGAAGATTCTGGAAGGGAATCCGCAGTTTTCGATTTGAAAAAGTTAGATCTGCCAGCCATATCGTTCAGACTCTTTGTGTACGCCGTCCGCAATTGTTACCGTACAAATGCGAGCCCGTTTCCTGACGATTAAAAGCAAACAGCCCACCCCACTTTCCCCACGTGCAAATAGGTCTTGTTACCTATGGTCAAAATTTATGACCATAGTATGATAAAATGACCACACGGGTAAAATTCATGCAGGAAATCGCGATCTCCGAATTCAAAGCCAAGTGCCTCGCGGTGCTGGAGCAGGTGCGCGCCACGAAGAAACCGATCCGGATCACACGCTTTGGCAAGCCAGTGGCCGAAGTGATTCCACCTACAGCGGTCCAAGATCGCGCAGCCTGGATCGGGTCGATGAAAGATTCGATGCGGATCACGGGGGACATCGTTTCGCCAGCCAACGATGAAGACGAATGGGAGGTCCTGCGCGATTGAGGCTGCTACTGGATACCCATATCTGGCTGTGGAGCCTGAGCGACCCGAAACGGCTTGGGCGGAGGGTTGCGCAGTATCTCAAAGACGAAGCCAACGAACTCTGGCTTTCGCCGATCAGCACGTACGAGGCTCTGACCTTACATCACAAGAAGAGGTTCGAGATTGATGGAAGCCTGACCGAATGGCTGGCGCGAGCCACCGCCGGCACCCGCGAAGCTCCATACACCCACGAGATCGCATTCGTAGCACGGCAATTACCCCTGCATCAGGACCCCGCCGACCGCATTCTCGCGGCCACGGCCCAGGTATTGGATCTGACGCTAGTCACGGCCGACGAGCGATTGCTGGGATTGGGGACGATTCGGACGCTGGCAAACCGCTGATTCAGGTTTCAATTCGCGCTCACCTGGCCCGTTGCGAGTCATTCAGGAGTCGGGGGACGAAGGTCGCATGGCGCTGCTCCCTTGTTAACATCCATTTGGTATTGTGCAACGTGAATCGCTGGGCCACGCGGGAAGTAAGTGACCGCTTTTTCGCCGGTGGCATCGCGAACAGTCAAGGAAATTGCAGAATTTGGATCTCCGGAACGAATCTCGCTACGTTCCAGCACTATCTGGCCATTTCGTATCCCTGCTTTCTCGGCGGCACTCCCAGACCGCACTGCGGAGACCACGCGGGAATTCGCCAAGGCTTCCATGTCGACGCCCGGATCATACCCATACATGACGTCTTCTCTCAGGGCAACACACGGTCCCAGTGCGGTTGTCGGCGGCAAGGGAATGATTGCACCTTGATCGATGTAATCCCGAAGCTCTTCACGGATTTCGATGCCGGCGAACTGACTGAAGTGGTTGGTCAAGAAGGGTTCGGTAAGAATCTGCTCGCGCGTCGACGCGTGGTCGCGAAGATCGATCATCGCGTCGTCCAGCGACTTCCCGTTATTGCGGCGGCGTATGCGAAGATCCCACATCTGCGCCAGCAAACCACCTCGTTGGTATGCCAACTGCTGGAAGTCTTGGTCGCTATAGAAATGTCGCTGAACCGACTCATCATTGGCTTGGATCACGGCCGACGTTCTATAGCGATAATAAAAGGCGTTGAGTTCATGAATATATTCGCCAGAGGTGATCAATCCGGCGCGAACCAACAGGAGTCGCGCGTAATAGTCGGTAAAGCCCTCTACAAACCAGTACGGTGGGTTGCTCTCCGGAAGCTCACCTAATCTCGCAGGGTTCCAGGAGTGGAACATTTCGTGAGCGAGAACGAGCTTCATGTCAAAATCGAGCGCGGCGCCCCCACTCATGAACATTGTGAAGGAATTTTCGAGTGCGGCTCCCGCATAGCTGCCCTGTGTGTCATCGCTTGAGAGAAGTGAAATGAGGTAGTACGGAGCGGAGTCGCGCCAGAAACCACGTTCGGCATTGAGGACCTTGCTCGCGAGCTCAACGAAGGCGTCGTCGCTGAAGCCCCACGTTCCTCGAATGGCGACGTGCACAGGTTTACCGCTCACCAGTACTTCATGGATCCGAAAGTCGCCGCCCACGAATAGCCCGTTGGAGGCCCTGAGAAGTGGAGCAGTTTCCTGCTGACAGAACTGACCGCCATTCAGGCTGCTAGCCACAACCCATCCAGCAGGAAAATTTCTCCACTCAAACGAAAGCGGCAAAACTTCGTGTTCAGGTAAAGATGGGTACACAAGGAAATTGCGGCCAGCGACCTGAAAATACGTTTTTTGAAGGAGTGGGCGGAAGTAGTTCTCTGATGAAAGAGGCCCTTCCCGGTCCGACGCGACTTGGTATCGCAGATGGACAACCTGTCCGCTCGGGAACGTGAGGTGTCGCTTGGCGGGATCTGCGACTTCGCTTAAAGTTGTATGAGAGGACAAGACCTCGACATCATGAATGGACTTGTTGAGGGCCCCGTTTCCCTCCCAGTCTGTTGGGAGTTGCAGGTCAGCATTTCGAGTACTCTTCAAGCGAAAACTAACCTCAACTCGCAGCGTTAGCTTTCCACCCGCTAAATCGGGTTCGATCGAGTAGGCGAGGAATGGGCCAGATTGTGGGGGAGCGGCGCAATTCTCGGCAGCACACAATGTACAGAATAGGAGTAGAAGAGATAAGGCAAGGACTCGCCGGCTCATAATTAACCTGTGAATCGGGAACAGAACCGCCGCTTTGTGTCGGAGTTAGGACAACCTTTACGCCCTCTGTGTCCCCCCCAGACTTTCCAGCGCCTTGGCAATCCGCCCCACCCACCGCGCAACCTCGTCATCCCGCAGCGTCCGTTCGCTCGATTGGAACGTCGCCCGCATCAGAATCGAATATTTCGCTGCGCCAACCTTTTCCCCGCGAAAAATTTCTACCGGAACGAAGCTGCGCAACTCCGGAATTCCCAGTGCCGCAACGCTCTGCCGTATCGTCTCGAACACCACGCTATCGTCGAACACAAATGAGAAGTCGCGTTCGACGGCAGGGAAGCGCGGCAACGCTTCATAACACACCTGGCGCAAATCGTGGTGGTAAAGACGGTCGAGAAAAATTTCGCCGACAAAGACGTCCTGCCGAAGCTTTCGCGCCGCTGCCACATCGGGATGAAGCTGGCCGAATTCCGCGACCGGCGTGCCATCCATCACGACGCGCGCGGAGCGTCCGGGATGGTAGTAGGCTGCAGTGTTCGTATCGTAAGGCAGCGTCCACGAAGAAAACGGGGCCAGCAGGTCCTCAATATCGCCCTTCATGTCGAAGAATGTCATCGGTCTCGCCGCCTGATGCACTCCGTTCTCGACGGCGCTTCCCGTCGCGCCGATACACAGGCGCTTGCGCTCGACTGCTTTTTCCCCGTCGGCCTCAAACACATTCCCCGCTTCGAACAGGCGGACGTTCACCTCGCTGCGATTCAGGTTATAGGCCAGCATGTTCAGCATGCCGGGGAGCATCGAAGGCCGCATTACCGACGCTTCCGCGCTGATTGGATTCTCCAGTTCCAGCGCACTCACCGAGGGCGAGAACTCCCGCGCATCTTCTTTCGAATCGAAAGTCAGCGAAATCGCTTCGTTGTAGCCGAGCGCAAGCAGCGTAGCGCGCAACTTCGAGTCTTTCCCCGCGTCCGGCCGCTCGATTACGCCGCCCGTGTAGGCAGGTAGAGTGTTAGGGAACTTGTCATAGCCATGCAGCCGCGCGATTTCTTCGATCAGATCAATCTCTCGTTCTACGTCCAGACGCCAGCTGGGAATGTTGACGAGGTAGGCGTCCTCATTGCCAGCGATCAGAACAAAGCCGAGGCGTGTCAGGATGCGGCTGATTTCCTGGTCGCTGATGTCCTGGCCGAGAACGCGTTTCACCTCGTAGCGATCGAGTTCCACAGGCGCGAGGTCAAGCTTGCGCGCGATCACGTCGATCACGCCCCCAACCAGTTCGCCGCCGCCGGAGTTGAGAATCAACTCAGCCACTCGGCGTGTCGAAGGTACTGTCGATTCAAAGTCCGCGCCCCGTTCAAAACGATGTGATGCGTCAGTGTGAATGGCGTGGCGTTTCGACATCCGGCGAACGGTCGTCGGATCCCACCACGCGGATTCGATCAGGATGTTGCGTGTTTTTTCCGTAATCATCGTGTCGAAACCGCCCATGACGCCGGCCAGAGCGACCGGCTTCACCGCGTCCGCTACGACGAGATCTTCGTTTGTCAGCGTCCTGTCCACGCCGTCCAGAGTCTTCAGCTTTTCGCCCACGCGGGCTTTCCGGATGAAGAGTTTGCGCCCTTCGAGCAGATCGAGATCGAAGACATGCGTGGGTTTGCCACTTTCCCACAAAACATAATTGGTAGCGTCTACGGCATTGCTGATCGGCCGCTGATCGAGGAGCGCAAGCCGCTGCGCGATTTTCGCTGGCGACGGCTTGACGGCAGCACCGCGAATCTCCTGAACAGTGAATCGCGGACAGAGTTCCGGATCCTGAATCTCAATGACGACATCGGACTTGCCCGTTGCGGCCGGGAGCGTCGCGTCAATCGGACGGAGCGGTAAATCGTACAGAGCTGAGACTTCCCGCGCCACGCCGTAGTGATTCATGGCATCCGGGCGGTTAGTCGTGATCTCCATTTCGAAGACCGTGTTTTCGCCTTCGCCCGAAATTCCTTCTACCGCGATGCCTGCGAGCGTAAGTTCGTCCGCAAGACGGCGGTAGTCGAGTTTGAAGTCGACGAAATCGCGGAGCCAGTGGGGAGAAAGTTTCATTTCGAGGCAGCTGTGAGCTTTTAGCTCTTAGCCTTTAGCCTTTAGCCTGAATCTTGAACATCGAGAGATTTGGCTGAGAGCTAAGGGCTAACGCTAAGAGCTTCTATCCAAATTGCTCCAGGAACCGTACGTCGCCATTAAAGAACAACTGAATATCATCCACGCCGTACTTCAGAATTGCGATGCGCTCAACGCCCATGCCGAACGCGAATCCTGAAACCTTTGCCGGGTCGTAGTCGACGAAGCCGTACACGTTAGGATCGACCATGCCGCAGCCGAGTAACTCGATCCATCCGCTGGCTTTGCAGTTGCGGCACGGAGCGCCATCTCGCGTGCCCGTCCCGCCACAAAAGATGCAGCTGATCTGCACGTCGGCGCTCGGCTCGGTGAACGGGAAAAATGACGGATAGAAGCGCGTCTTCACGCTCGATCCGAACAGCGCTTTCATGGCGTGATCGAGCGTGCCTTTCAGATCGCAGAACGTAATATTTGTGTCGACGGCGAGCCCTTCGACCTGATGAAAGATCGGCGAGTGCGTCGCGTCAGGCGCGTCATTGCGATGCACTTTCCCTGGACAAATCACACGCACCGGAGGCTTCATCTTCTGCATGCTGCGAATCTGCACCGGAGAAGTATGCGTCCGCAGCAAAAGGCGGTCGCGCTGCGCTTTCGATTCCTGACCCGCGATGAAGAGCGTGTCCTGCGTGTCGCGTGCCGGATGGTTCGGCGGAAAATTCAACGCCTCGAAGTTGTAGTAGTCAGTCTCGATCTCCGGACCTTCCTCGACCGAATATCCCAGGTTGCGGAAGACGCCGACTATCTCGTTCATCGTCTTGATGACGGGATGTTCTGCGCCGAGAGTGCGGCGGATTCCCGGGAGAGTGATGTCAACACGATCGGTGCCAAGCTTGGCGGACGATGCGCCGCCCTGAATACGGGCCAGAGTAGCTTCGACAGTAGCCTCAACTTTGGCCTTAATTTCATTGACGCGCTGGCCGACGTCACGCTTGGCTTCCTTGGGCGCGGCCTTCAGCCACAGATCGTTCAGTTGAGTGAGAACGCCATTCTTGCGAGCCAGCCAGCGATCGCGGAAAATCTTCCACTGATCCTCAGACCCGATCGCCGCGGATTCCTGTTCCAACGCAGACGACAACTCGCGCGCCGCGTTATCGAGCGCGGCGGCCGAGAAGTCAGTCAGCTTGGGGACGGAGTACGACATATCGGACGATCAATTCTCAAAAAGCTGTCATCCCGAGCGGAGCGAGGGATCTGTAGTTTCCACGGCGCACCCGAGGAACTGCAGATCCCTCGCTTCGCGAGGGATGACAGTTTCAAAAAAATGGACTGATCAGCTGACGCCTGAATGCTGCCCTACGCTGCGTGCGCCTGTTTCGCTTGTTCCGCCAGATGTGCAAATCCCGCGGCATCGTTCACGGCGAGCTCGGCGAGAATTTTGCGATCGAGTTCCACGCCCGCTTTCTTCAGTCCGCTGATGAACTGGTTGTAGTTCAAACCATGCAGACGGGCGGCAGCCCCGATGCGGACAATCCAGATCGAGCGGTACTGGCGCTTTTTCTGCTTGCGTCCGGAGTAGGCAAACTTCAGTGCGCGATCGACCGCTTCTTTCGCGGACCGATACAGTTTGGACTTAGTTAGGAAATATCCACTGGCGCGGTCAAGTATTTTTTTGCGCTTGGCGCGGCGTTTGGTTCCGCGTTTTACACGAGGCATGAGTGTTCTCCTTTTTGTGCTGCATCTAGGCGGCTGGAGGTAAGGTGACTTCTACCCATTGGGATTTGCGAAGTCTGACCTCTTCACGCGCCGCTGCGAACTTTCATCCGCAGACTTGTGGGGCTGAAACCCCTCTCGAACGGGAGCTAGCGGCACGGCTAAAGACGTGCCCTCCCGGGTCGAGTCTAGTAAGGGATCATCCGTTTTACTTTGAGAAGATCCCCATCGCTTACCAGTACGGCCTTACCCAGGTGACGCTTGCGTCCCTTGGCTTTCGAACTGAGCATGTGCCGCAAATACGCCTGATGGCGCTTTACTTTGCCAGTCCCAGTTTTCTTGAAGCGCTTGGCAGCGCCTTTATGTGTTTTGAGTTTAGGCATTGAAATCAGTTCCCAGTTCTCGGTTCTCAGTTCCCAGACGTACCATGTCCGGGACGACAAACCAGTTTTCGCTATCGCACACAAATCAGGTTTTGCTGATGGCTGAGTGCTGACGGCTGAATGCTCTCTTACGCTGTCTGCGCGCCGCCCTGTGGGGGCTGCGCCGCTGGTTTTGGAGGAGCCGGTTTTTCTTTCGGTCCGCCGCCGGCGTCTTTCTTGGGCGCGAGGATCAGGTGCAACGTGTTGCCTTCCTGGCGCGGCCGGAATTCCACCAATCCCTTGTGTTCAACGTCTTTGATCAAGCGTTCCAGAATCTGTCGACCCAAACTCTGACGGGTCATTTCGCGTCCGCGGAAGAAGATCGTCGCCTTGACCTTGTCGCCTTCGTCCAGAAACCGGAGTACGTGATTCTTTTTCGTATCGTAATCGTGATCGTCCACGTTGATACGGAACTTCACTTCCTTGACCGTGATCGTCTTTTGTTTCTTTTTGGCTTCGCGTTCGCGCTTTTCATTCTGGTACAGGAACTTCCCATAATCCATGATGCGGCAAACCGGGGGCTGCGCAGTCGGGGAAATTTCCACCAGATCAAGATTGCGTTCGCGGGCCATCTTGAGCGCTTCGAAGGGGGCCATGATGCCGATCTGTTCGCCCTCGTCACCAATCACACGCACTTCGCGTGCGCGGATGCGCTCATTCATGCGGATAAAGCGTTTGTCGATACTGTCCTCCGTCGTTCGATCAGAACGGAAAGTTGCTTAAAAAGTATAACATGCGGCAGCGTACCGCTCGTGGCCCGACGGCGTGAGGATGGATACAGAGCGCTCAAGACTCGTGCCTACCCCAAGGGTGTCACGGCGCGGACAGTCGGTTCGTCCGCACATCTGCAGCGAACGCTGTCAACGAACCCGTCACCCTGTCGCCTTCATCCTCAATAGGCGGGGAATGGACACTACGCTTACCGTCCGCCCGCAACGTCCAGAATCGTTCCCGTAACGTAAGAGGCCTCTTCCGACAGTAGCCACAGAATCGCCGAGGCGACTTCTTCGGGCTGTCCTCCACGCTTCATCGGTATAGCAGCCTTCAAGCGATCGACGCGCTCTGGTTCGCCGCCTGCCGCATGCAAGTCGGTATAGATAAGTCCCGGCCGGACGGCGTTAACGCGTATCCCTTCCTCGGCCACTTCCTTGGCCAGTCCGACGGTGAGCGTGTCTACGGCTCCTTTGCTGGCTGCGTAGTCGATGTACTCGCCTGCCGAGCCGAGGCGCGCCGCGGCGGACGAAACGTTCACAATGTTTCCACCTACGCCCCCGTGCCGTGTGGACATTCGCCGCACGCCTTCTCGCGAACATAAAAACGTGCCAACCACATTGGTCGCGAACATATGATGCAGGCGAGTTGCATCCATCGAATCGAGTCGCATCTGGCGGTCGATGGTGGCGGCATTGTTGACTAGAGCCGAGAGTCGGCCCAGCTTGCGGTCGACGGTCTCGAACAATCGCACCACATCGGACTCCGAACTGATGTCGGCTTGGACGGCGACGGCTCTGCCATGCTTTCGTTCAATGGAACGAACGATTTCTTCCGCTTCCTTTTGGCCCCGTCGATAGTTGACGCATACCGCGTAACCGCGACGCCCTGCGAGCAGACAGGTCGCGGCGCCAATTCCGCGACTACCTCCGGTGACAATCAGAACCTGCAACTGTTTTGGGGTTGAATTCGGCACCGCGTCCATTACGCCACAGCGACCTTGGACGTGCGCACCTGCCGGTAGAGGCGAAGATAGTCGTCGACCATTCGCCGGGCGGTGAAGTGTTCGCGGGCGCGATTGTAGGCGCGCGTCCCATACAGGCGCGTCATATCAGGGTCGCGATGCAGCTGGCTGAGAATTTCGTTCAGGCTGTCGGCATCATTGCGTTCGAAGTAGAGCGCGGCATCGCCCCACATTTCGCGATATACCGGCGTGTCATTGGCCACGAGAGCGCAACGGGAAAATGCAGCTTCGATTGATGCCATGCCAACCGGCTCATACCGCGATGTGGCCGCAAAGATGGTGGCTTTGCTGTAGAGCGTGCGCAACTGCGATTCGGTCTGAGCGCCTTTCACGGAAATCTCGTGTTTGGAGGTTGAGACGCGCACGTCCGCCCGGATCGGGACTGGCGGAGGAGGAACGGTGTGATCCGCTCCGACGATGCAGACCGGCATTCCGTGCGCATGATGAGTCAGCAACGCCACTTGTTTGCCCGTGTCCCAAAGCCGCCCAATGGCCAGCACCGATTCTTCTTTTGTAACAAAGGGATTGAAGTAAATCGGATTTCTGCCGGGAGCCAGCACGTACGATTCGAAGTTATCGCCGTAAGCCAGACGCAGCATCTCGCTCATCCAGCGCGAAGTGGTGACAACCGCTTCCGCTCGTTCCAGGCCTTGAACAATGGTTTCCCGGTACCAGTCGAGCCAAGCCGACGCCGCCGGCTCACGCCCGTGCACACTGAGCCACCAGGTAATGATGTCGCCATGCGCGATCACCACGCGGGGCGTCGATACCGGCAGGGCTCCAAAACTCAACTGGTTCAGATGCAGGAGATTGGGACGCGTGTCGTGAATGATGGAGCAGAGATAATCCTGCGCTGCGTGAAAGTCCTGCTCTCCTTCTTGCATCCAGTCGAGACGGAAAGCAGTGGGGTGGTACTCGAGTCCATGCAGGCCTTGCATCCAGGACGTCTGGTGAGGCAGCGGGATCTCCCCGAAGCTGACCAGAACCACTTGAGCGCCCTGCGTCACGAGTCCAGACACCAGTTCGCGAGTGTAAGTCCACACTCCACTGAACGTGTCGGTAGTGACCAGAACCCGCATAGAGCCCCCGGGAGGCGAGGGGAACCATTCCTCGCAATGCACCCTAGTTTATGGGCGAGGAGGCGAGGTGCCAAGCATTTCTTTGCCGGAATCACCTGTTTTTCCCTCGATAAGCCGATAAAGAGGGCATGCTGGGCAATAGGTTGACGTCCTAAGAATCTCGTTCCCAGTTCCGAGAAGCACCTAACATCTGAGAGCTGAGAGCTTGGAATGAGAACTGCCTTTCACACTTCCACCAGTGTCGATTCCATCTGGGCGCGAAGTCGCTTGACCAGCTCGTGGGCCAATTCGATGCTCTCGGCGGCAGTCGCCGATAGTCCAGGCTGTTCGAGGGCCAATGCGCAACAGAGCAAGAGCGCGGTGACGGTTCCATTCAGTTCGCATCGCAGGGTACTGACCGCGGCGCGCCTGGCAGCTGCCTCCTCACGCTGACGGCGCTGCACGACCGCTCGTATTTCGCGCCCGAGCCGGGCCGCTCCGCTGATCGCCAGATTCACTGGGAGTGGAATCGCCGTTCCGAGATGACGCATGACCGTTTCCGCCTCTTCAGGCTCGGTCTCCAATAAATACTGGTCCAGCACCACGGCCACATAACACTCGGTCCGAAGCCGAGTCGCGGCCTCGCGCAGGCTCGACGCCATCACAGTCTGTTCGCCGGTGGCTTGACGAAGCGCCTCCTTGCACTCGTCCGCCGCCAGGTTTGGAGTTACGACCAGGATCATGCTGGATACTGGGGCAAATACAGGACCAATCGTTAACCGATGAAAACAAAAGCCTTATTTGGATGCATTCCAGAGTCGAGTCCCGTTTCAGCACGATTCCGCAGACTGTCGAATCGAATCTGGGAAGGCGGCTGTTGAATGTGAGCTATCGGTGTAACTGCGCCTCACGCTTGGGCGTACTCCTTCAACTTCCGATACAAAGTCGTCTTGCCAATCCCGAGCAGGCGGGCGGCCAGCATCTTGTCTCCATTCACTTGGGCCAGTGCGTTGAGGATCGTCGCTTTCTCCAGTTCCGCGATGGGCAAAATGCCGCCGTTGCCGGACGATGTTATTCCCAGCAACTCGGCGGGTGCGCTGTAGACGCGTGTGGGTAGGTCGCGCAGCTGAATTTCGTCCGCGCTGGAAAGCGCGCAGGCCCGCTCCAGGCAGTTTTCCAGTTCCCGGACATTCCCCGGCCAGTCGTAACTCAGTAGAACTTTGAGTGCCTCATCGGAAATTGTCTTGACCGTTCCATTGTCGCGCCCCACTCGATCGAGCACATGCGCGACCAGCAGCGGAATATCCTGGCGCCGCTCGCGCAGTGGCGGAATCCGCAGCGTGAGTACGTTCAGCCGGAAAAAAAGATCGCGCCGGAACGTGCCTTGTGTAACCGCTACTTCCAGATCGCGGTTGGTGGCGGCCAGAATACGAACATTGATCGGAATCCTCCGTACGCTTCCGACCGGGCGGATTTCCTTCTCCTGAATCGCGCGCAGCAGCTTGGCCTGCAGATCGACCGAGAGTTCACCGATTTCATCCAGGAAAATCGTACCTCCATCGGCAATCGCCAACAGACCATCCTTGGGATTGGTCGCGCCCGTGAACGCGCCGCGCACGTGCCCGAATAGCTCACTCTCAATCAAAGTGGGCACCAGGGACCCGCAGTCGACGGGGATGAAGGGTTTGGTTCGATTCGGTCCCGTAAAGTGCAGGGATTTTGCAACCAGTTCCTTGCCCGTCCCGCTCTCCCCCAGAATCAGCACCGGATGGCTGCTCTGGCTCGCTTTGGCGATAATCCGATAGAGCTTCTCCATCTCAGGCGCGCGCCCGATAATGTTGCCGAAGCCCTGGCGCGTCCGGATGCTCTCGCGTAGAACTCGATTTTCCGTTTTCAGTTTCAGGTGACCGGCCACCCGTTCCAGCAACAGTCGCAGTTCCTCGAGGCTGAATGGCTTGGTGACGTAGTCATAAGCGCCGTCTTTCATCGCCTGCACCGCAGACTGAATCGTGCCGTAGCCCGTAACCACGATGACGAGCGCTTCGGGGCTATTCTTGCGAAGAGTGTGGAGCGTCTCCAGCCCGCCTGCGCCCGGTAGCTTTAGATCGAGCAGGATTACGTCTGCGCCCCGGTTGTCGAGTACGCGATAGGCCTGCTCGGCCGACTCGGCGACTTGCGGATCAAAGCCCAGTGTCTGTGCCACAGCGCGGCATGCTTCCCGCACCGCCCGGTCGTCGTCCACTATGAGAAGGTTAAGGAAGTTTGCCCCTTCGATTTGAGGGGGACGGCTGAGTACTGCATTGGTTGCTACCATGGCGAGTCTCCCTTGGAGTCCAGTAGTTCGCGGATGCGTGCCAGCAGAACGCGGCCGGCGAAAGGTTTGCGAATCAGTTCCACGGAGTGGTCTGGGGGCCCTTCTCGGAACTCGTAGTAGCCCGAGATCAAGAGAACTCTCAGATCCGGTTTCCGCTCGTGCAGGGCCTGGGCGAGTTCGCGTCCATTCATGCCAGGCATCCTGTAGTCGGCCAGCAGGATGCCGATTTCATGGACGTGTTTCGCGAACAACTTCAGGGCTTGCTTTCCGCTGGACGCAGGCAGGACGCGAAAGCCGGCATGATGAAGCACCCGCTGTATCGAATTCCGCGCGCTCGCGTGATCGTCCACCAACAGAATGGTTTGAGATGTGACGGGGCGCCTGGAAGGTAATCTCGCTGTCTGCTTGGCCCGGAGTGCGGGAAACGTCACTTCGATCTGGGTACCGTGACCAGGCTCACTGGCTACATGGATCGCGCCCCCAGCCTCGCTGACGATGCGCTGCACGGTAGCCAGTCCAAGGCCGGTGCCGTGGCCGGCTGGTTTCGTGGTGAAGAAGGGCTCAAAGAGATGGGCGCGGATCTCTTCGTCCATACCCAGGCCGGTGTCTTCGACCAGTAATGAAACGGCGGACGCCACGCTGCCAACCCGGCCGTTGTTCCGAGTCCGCACGGTGACGTGCCCGCCATGAGGCATGGCATCGCGCGCATTGAGCACCAGGTTTAACAGCACCTGGCGCAACTGGGCCTCATCCGCCAGAACCGTGCGCAACTTGGGTGCGAGAACGGTCGCCAACTCAACGTGCTCGCCGATCAGCCGGGTCAATATGTTCTTGGTGGAGGACACCACGTCGTTGATCAGAAGCGGCCGCAGTTGTGGCACCTGTTTGCGTGCGATGGCCAACAACTGCTGCGTTAACGCGGCGCCCTGTTCCCCGGCGAGTCGGATTTCTTCCACATGTTGCCGCAACCGGCTGCCGCGCTCCATTCCATCCGACAGCAGATCGCAGTACAGCAGCACGCCTGTCAGCAGGTTGTTGAAATCGTGAGCGATGCCTCCCGCCAGGCGGCCGATGACTTCCATTTTTTCCGCTTCCCGCGATTTTTCGGACGCGCGTTTGTGCTCGGTTGCGTCTTCGAGCAGCGCGATCTGGAAGGCGGGATCACCGCCGGAGTCGTGCACCACTGATATCGTCATACGACCCCAAAGGTACGAACCATCTTTCCGGCGATAGCGCCTCTCCGGTTCGATGGAACCGTGGAGGTCGGAGCGTATTTGCGCGACGGGACCCTCATTTGGCACACGATCCTCGCGGCCCAATTCGTGTGCGTGCATTCCGGCGAGTTCTTCACGCCGATACCCCAACATTTTGGAAAGTGCCTGATTACATTCCAGAATGTGTCCATCTAGCGCGCAGACGCCGATCCCGATTGCCGCTCCTTCAAACAGGCTGCGAAAACGGAAGTCGCGATCTTGCGGTACATTTCGCACAACCGCTGGTCCTTCGGGTCTGGTTGCCGCTTTCGCCGCCCCGCTCATAGCCGCGCTCCTGTTTTCCCGTTCCATGGGGGGAAGAGGCCGCACGATTTCGCGACTGGAAATCTCATCTTTCCGTTCTCGGACATCGATTGATATCCAACCATTTCGGGAATTCTAAAGAATTGGACGCCGCCGCTAAGTGCGGGCCGTCACGTCCATTTGTGATGATTTCGGGAAAAACCCACAAGCAGGTGTTTGGACGTACCTCAAAACGGGAGGTCGTAGTTGGCAGCGTTTCCCCTAACAGGCTGCAGAAAAAGTCGGTGTTGACCTTGATTTTGGGTGGCGCAGCGGTTCACCGCTGCGGTAACCGCTTAGCTTTGAATGTGGCTTGAGCGACTGAGGGGCCGGTCTTCGCTACGAAAGGGCCTCTTGCCGCAGCCTGTTACGGAAGGTCGGCGGCCTGCGCCAGTCGAAAGGTTAGCGGCCGCTGTGCGTCAAAGGAAACCTCGTCGCTTTCAGTCAGGAGTGTGTTCCCAGTCCCCGACTGGGGGTGGTCATGTCTGTCATGCGATCCGCCCTTGACGAACAGGCTGGACGTCTCGACCGGAATCACCTTTCCCGCGATACTGAGGCTAACCACCGCGATTCGAAGGTAACCGGGGTCGTGGCGCGGTCCAGCGGCCTTTGCCGCAAGGACGCGGACGGTCACATCGGAACCGCGTGGAACAGCGGTCTGCCCCTCAATCAGCACGTTATCGCTAAGACTGCTCTGGAAACGGTCGCCTACGCGCGCCGAGTTGCTCGAAACTGGATTCCGGAGGCGAATCGTGACCGGAGTTCCCTCGGGAAGCCTGCTGACGGGATGTAGTGGTGAAACGTTGGACGCAGCGCCAGCCGTCTGTGTCCCAGGTTCAAAGGGCAATTGTTGGGAGTCGTCGGTATTCACGGATGCGTCCTCCGGAATGCCGGTCGCCTTGTCGCACGCCAGGGTGAGGCCGATGAGCAGACCAACGGTAGCGGTCAGAGTCGCACTGGGTTTCATCAGCCTGATATTCGCACGGCATCGGCCATCGTAGAGTATTGAATCCGAGTGGCTTACGGGACCATCCATCGGCGAATCGTGTAGTTTTTGCGTGCGCGACCGCACTTGTTTCAATTCACTGGATCACGGAAGATCGACGTCGAGTATGTGGCCTGGTAACAGAGGACTTAGGGAGGGCATAAAACGGACTTCCAGATAGAAGAGGGGAGCGTCTCCGCTCCCCCATCTGAGTGCTGAATGCTGATTTGCTAAGTATTAGTTCGTCGAATTGCCCGAACCGGCCGCGGCGCTGATATCCCCGTTCTCTGGCTGCAGAACCACGCCGTCAAACGGAGTAGCGGCTACGAAACGGCCGCCGATGACGCTGACCCGGCGCAGCGGGAATCCGGTATCCGGACCACGTTGCCAGGAGTGTCCACTGTCGTTACTGATAAAGATCACGCCTGTGGAATCGCTGGTCGCCAGAAGCCGTTTGTGGCTAGCGTCATAGCTGACTGAGGTGATGTCCTTGCTGGGCAAGCCGTTCACGACATGCTCCCAGTTGGTGCCGCCGTCGGCGCTGCGGAAGATACCTTCCCGAGCGGCGATGACGATGGAGTTGTCCGCGGCGATGGCGCTGCCGCGAATGCCAACCAGGTAGGAAGGCAGCCCAGCCTGTTTCCAGGTCGCGCCGGAATCATTCGATACGAACGCCGTCGAACGAGTCGAAGCTACCTGGACGGGACCCTGCGCCCGGATCGAGACGAAATCTTTCTGTCCCATCACCGGTCCGCCCTTCCAGGTTTTGCCGCCGTCGACGCTGCTGTAAATGCCCTCAGAGGTCGCAGCCAGCCAGCGCTGCACACCCAGTTCGAGGTCGTTGACGCGAGCTTCCAGGGTGCCCGCCTTCTTTACGACCACGGTTGAGGTTGTTTTCTTCGAACCTTTCTTCGCGGTTTTGACGGTCGTTTCCGTCACGATCGAGTTCATCGGGTGCCATTCGCTGCCGTTGCGGTCCAGAGAGAACATCCCGCGGTTGGTCCCCGTCACCAGGGTGCCGTTGGAAGCCTGCTTTAGAGCGAACACATCGCGTCCGCCCAGGCCAGCGCTGCGTTGCAGCCATGTCTTGCCAGCGTCCCGCGTGTAGAAGACGCCCCCGTATTCGCGGTCATTGACCACGCCTACGTAGAACGTGTCCGCTTCTTTCCCGTCCGCCAGAAGAGCCGAAACATAGCGATGCGCATAGCCATGGTTCGAGGTCGACCAGTTCAGAGTGCCGTCCGTGCTGGCCATGACGCCGCTGCGATCAGTAGCGAGAAGCACGCGGTTCGAGTCGCGCGGATCAACCGAGACGTCGTTCACTACGATCTCCGGATTGGTCATGCGCTTCCATGTCTTGCCTAGGTCGGTCGTCTTCCACAGGCCTTCGGTGGTGCCGGCATAGACGATGTTCTCGTTAGTCGGATCCTGTTTAAGAACGCGAGTACGGCGCGCGGAAAACGGGATGCCTTGAATCTTCGTGAACAGTCCGCCGCCGGTCTCGCTCTTATAGATACCGGAGCAAGCGCTGGCGAATACGACCGATGGATTGGAGTGGTCGACGATCACCGAGAACACGTCGGAATCGTCAATCATGCCCTTCTTGATCTGCTGCCAGTTGGCCCCGCCGTCGGTAGTCTTCCAGGCCAGATGCCAGGTACCGGCATAGACCGTGTTGGGATCCTTCGGATCGATCGCAATAGATTCGATGTTCTTGAGGTCGGCGTGGTTCGCGGGAGACATACGGTCCCAGTTGTCGCCGCCGTCGTGGCTGCGGAAAACGCCGTCCAGAGCGCCCACTACCAGGATCTTGGAATCGCCGTGGAACATCGCCATGGCGCGAATGGATTTGCCGTGCATCGCGGGCAGCGGAGTCCAATTCTTGCCGCCGTCACGGGTACGGAAGACGTCGCCAATCTGCTGACTGGAGACGCTCCACGCGGAAACATAGATGTGCTTGGGATTCTGCGGATCGATGGTGATGTGGTCGAGCACATAGTCATCGCCGCCCAGTCGTGCGAAGCGTGCCCAGTTGTGTCCCGCATCGTCCGAGACAAACAGTTGTCCGGTGCTGGTGCCCAGCAGGAGGTGGTCCGGATTGTGAGAATCGTAAGCCAGGCTGCGTGCGTCGCCACCGTCCGGCCCAAGTGCCTGCCAGGATCCGGAGGCAAACAGCGCGGTACTCACCAGGCTGAAAGCCAGAACAACCAAGCTCTTGCGGAAAAGGCCCCAGTTCATAACGTCTTTTAACCCCTGCGAACAGTATTCGCCCGTCCCACAGACTGACAGGCTACCATGCACACCACAAGGTTACCGAAGAACAGAGACGAAAAAGGGCCGGTGGGTGTACCCACCGGCCCGGTATGGCCCTCTTATTGATACGACTACTTGATACGACTACGGCTTCTTGGCCGCCGCTTTCTTGGCTGCCGGCTTGGGATGGTCGGGAATTGCCTTGATTTTCGACTCATCCACCGTGGCCGTGCTGCTGGCCTCGGGGAAACTGGCGCCCGACGGGATAATCCACTGTTCTGACGTCATGGTTCCCTCGTTGCCAGTCCGCGTCTCGATCCGGCTGGGATCGATGTTCTGCTTCGCTTCGCCGCCCGAGATGTAGAACTTGACGTCGACCGCACGTTCCGCGGCCAGGTTCTTACGTTTCTCGCTTGGATCGGCGTTGCCGACCACCACCAGCTTCGCTTCCGGATCCTGCTGCAACTTCAGCGCAACATCGTCCAGCATAGCTTTGCAGGTGTTGTCTACGCGCCAGGGTTTCATCTTGTTGGGATACTGGCACTCGTTCAATTTGCTCGCCTGAGGTGGCGGCGGTGGCGGATTCTCCACCGTGACCGAACTCGAGGTCGAAGCCGTGAGGCCGCGGGAATCGGTACAAGTCGCGTTGACCGTGATCGTGCCCGCCGGAGCGCCCGTAGTATTGATCGTTGCCGAGTTCCCGTTGCCGGAGATGCTGCCGCCGGTCGACGTCCATCCACCCACCGTAACCGGAACGTTGTCCGGGCTGGTGCAAGTGCAGGTAACGGTCGAGGGCGAACCGGTCAGGACGCTGGTCGGACTCGCCGAGCAGGAAATCTGCGGCGGGTTCTTAGGCGGTTCCTTCACGGTGAAGTTCGAAGTGCAGCTTGCTTCATTGTTCTTCTTGGCCTTTGGATCGGTGACATGAGCGGTCACAGCGTAGTTTCCGCCGGGGACGCCGTTGGTATCGATATTCGCGCCCGTATCCTTGCCCTCGATCTTGCCGCCGGTGGAAGACCAGCTATAGGTCAGCGGATGCTTGGGGTTGAAGTTGCTGGCGGAGACAGTGGCATGAATCGGCTCGCCAACCATGACCTCGCCGTGATCGACAGAACAAGTTGCGGATACAGGCAATTCTGGTGCGCCTCCAAAATTGAAAACCAGACCACTGCGGAGCCGAACTCCGTTCAGAACCGGGTGACGCAAGTCGGATGCAGTCACAGGCGCGGCGCTGGCAAAATTGTGGCGAGCCAGGACATAGTCCGCTTCGAATAAACGGAAGCTCAATGGCTTCCAAACCTTAATGTCCATGCCGCCGCCCAGGATCGCTCCCACACCATTGCTGGAGTCGAGTCCTTTAACGCTAAGGCGGTTTAGCCCGAGGAGAGTATGGACAAACACATTCATGTTTTCTCCCCGCCAGGTCAACTTCGGCCCGATGCTGGTCGTTTGCTCCGTGATCGGATTTGTCCAATTGCCACCATAGTCGCCTTCCAGGGCCCAGTATTTCGTGAAGTTGTAGGCGAGGCTGGCACCCACTCCCTGCGGAGCAGAAGGCAGCTTGAATGCCACTGGATTCGTGGGAGACTGAGGCACGTTGCCGCCAGGATTGAGCCATTGGTAGCCGACAAAAAGTTCCACCTTCGGCGGCGTTTCATCCTGCGCGCTCAAAAACGACGGGAACAAAACAACGACCACTGCCAGCGCAAGCGCGACGCACGCGCTTCTACGGCATGACTGGGAACAGAGTGACATAGATTCCTCCGAATCGGATCCACATGAACCGTGTAGTTAGAAGAACAGACCAACCGGAACTAAACTGAGCCCGACTGCTCACCTGGGGTTGTCCCTGAGAACCATGAATTCTACAGCACATTCGCGTTTCCAGAAAAGGAAAAGAATTGCCAATCTGAAGAGTTCGCCGGTAGACATCGCTCCGCTTTCCAGCCGGTTCGTGGATCTCAAATTGATATTTCTCAGAGCAGGCAGAAGTTGGCATCCATTCGATCGTGTCGGGCCTGATTTGTGCATCCCGTAGTTGCGAGGTGACGGCGCAGGCCCAATAATAGGGGACTGAGCCTATGACCCAAGAACGCATACTGATCGTTGAGGACGAAGCGAACGAGCGCAACGGCCTGGCCGAACTGGTTTCCAGTTGGGGTTACCGCACGGAAACGGCTGCGGACGGCGTGGAGGCGCTCGAAAAAGTCGGTGTTTTTTCACCCTCCATTGTGATCACGGACGTCAAGATGCCGCGTATGGACGGTATGGAACTGGTGGAGAAGCTCGCCGACCTGGCGCAATCCATTGCTGTCGTGATGGTCACGGCCCAAAAGACAACCGAAACTGCCTTTCACGCTGGCCGCCTGGGCGTACAGGATTACATCGAAAAGCCCGTCGATTTCCGGCGGTTGCGCTCGATTCTTGGGAACATCGGTGAGATTCTCCAGGCACGTACGGAGAATGAGACGCTGCGCCGATCCCTTCGCGACAAGGGTGCCTTGGGACGACTGGTGGGGTCTTCGCCCAAGATGCTGGAAATCTTCCATCTCATAGAGATGGTTGCGCCCAGCACCGCCTCGGTCCTGATCACCGGAGCCAGCGGCACGGGCAAGGAGTTGGTCGCGCGCACGATTCACGACATGAGTCCGCGACGGAACAAGCCTTTCGTTCCGATTAACTGTGCGGCCATTCCCGAAACTCTCATCGAGAGCGAGATTTTCGGCCACGAGAAAGGTGCATTCACTGGCGCCCTCGAGAGACGTACCGGATGCTTCGAACTTGCCGAAGGAGGGACGCTACTGCTGGACGAAATCGGCGAAATGCCGGTCGGAACCCAGGCCAAACTTCTGCGCGTGCTCGAGGATCACAAAGTACGCCGGCTGGGCAGCAAGGCCGAGACCGCCGTGGACGTGCGCGTCCTGGCGGCCACCAACAAGATTCCTGATGACGCAGTTGCTGCAGGAGAGTTGAGACAAGACCTCTATTACCGCCTCAATGTTTTCAACATCAATATGCCGTCGTTGCGCGAGCACAAGGACGACATCCGCGAACTGGTCAAGTCTCTGCTGGCGGAGATGAGCAAAAAACATGAGCGCAAAGTGGCGGACGTCAGTGAAGCCGTCCTGAATTTGTTCCAGAGCTATTCGTGGCCTGGCAATGTCAGGGAGCTGCGCAATACGCTGGAGCGCGCAGTTATCGTTTGCGAAGGCGGCCTGGTAGAGACCAAACATCTTCCGCCCGGATTTGGGCAGAACGTTCGTCCGGCAGTGCATGATCCCGACGCCGTGCATCTCGGCGTGGGTACGACGGTGGAAGAGGCGGAACGGCAACTCATCCTCAAGACCCTCCAGTCCACCACGAACAACAAGACGCGCGCGGCTGAGATTCTCGGCATCAGCCTGAAGACACTGCACAATAAGCTCAAGGAATACGGACGTGCGACCGACGCGGTATTGGCGGCGGAAGAGTAGAAGACCAGTTCTCAGTAAAGGCAGGGCCGCGACGGAAGCTGGGGTGCTGGGAACCGAGAACTGGGAACTGAAAACTGGGCTTCCATGAGCCGTAAAGCCATCATCGTGTTCGCGATCACCGCGCTGATCACCGCGCTGGTATTCGGTTTTTCATGGGTCTACCTCTCGCAACTCCTCCGGCAGCGGCTATTGTGGGCGGACGAGACGGCATCCATGCTGACGCGCCAGCTGGAGTACACCGCTTCTAAGGCCGTGCCGGATTTCACCAGCACCAAGATTGATACTTCGAATCCCAAAGCAGTGCGGGCTGCCGTTGCCGAAGCTCTTGAGAACGACAGCAATCTGAACGACATGCTCGAATCGGTTGTGGGGAATTCGCAGATTATCTATGACGCGGCTATCGTCGATCCCACCGGCATCGCCATCCTCGACACCAACCCGGCGCTGAACGGCAAGCCGATTCCGCCCCGATCCGACTTGATCGTTTTACGGGACGCCGGTTTCCGCCGCCAGTTACGCCTTCTGTACAACGCGGGCAGCGTGTATGACGTCAGCATCCCCTTGCAGTTTGGCGGGCAGCCCTTCGGTAGTGTACGCGTCGGAGTGGCAACGGTATTCTTGCGCAATGAACTGACTCCGCGCCTCCAGCAGGCGGCTTTCTTTTGCGTGGTCACGATTTTCTGCTCGTTGGTCCTCTCCGCGGTGATCTCCAATCTTGCACTCGGTCCACTGAAGCGAATTGCCGCGAACCTCGACAGCGCCAGCGCTGGTGGCACGGACATGCTGCCCGACGACGAGTCGCCCTCCGACGAAGTCGGACTCGTCTCATTGAAGATCGCCCACCTCGGCCGCAAGATCCGCGATACCAATCAGATCTTCACGGCGTTGAAGGACAACGTCGAGCAGGTCATGGCCAATCTCCAGGACGGCCTGATGCTGTTCACTCCTGATTCCAGAGTCGTGCTGGTTAGCGCGTCGGCGGAACAATTCCTCGGACGCCCGCGCCACGAAATTCTGGGGCGGAGCGCGCAGGAGATTTTTTCCGATGGCTCACCTCTGGGTGCCGTCGTGCTTCCTGCCTTCATGGCGCGAAGGAACCTGGTGCAATATGAGTTTGACGCGGCCGACAAACGCCGCATGCAAGTCTCGCTCGATTTCATCCAGCAGAACGAAGCTTCGATTGGAGCCCTGCTCATCATGCGGGACCTCGAGTCGGTGCATCGCATCGAGGACGAGATCGAGATCTCCCGCCGCCTTTCCGCCAGCGGCCATAAAACGAAAGAGGTGGCGCACGAAGTCAAGAATCCCATGAACGCAATCGTGCTCCATCTGCAACTGCTCCAGGACAAGATGCAGAGCACCGATCCGGAGACTCGCCGTCACATGGCTGTGATCGGGGACGAAATTCATCGTCTCGATCGCGTGGTACAGACCCTTGTGGATTTCACTCGGCCCCGCGAACTTCAGGAGCAGGATGTGGATATGCGGAAGATTCTCGAGGACGTTGCCCTTCTCGCCCTACCGGACGCCGAGCGCCAGCAGTCGGAACTCGTCCGCGAGTTCGCGGACGAGCCACTCACCGTGCGTGTGGATTCCGATGTGATAAAGCAGGCAGTTCTAAACCTCGTGCTGAACGGCCTTCAGGCCATGGAGCGCGGCGGTACTCTGACGCTCGCCGCTCGCCGTGAAGAAGACATGATCGTCGCGGAAGTCCGCGATCAGGGCCGCGGGATTCCTCCCGAGTTGCAGGAAAAAGTTTTTCAGCTCTACTTCACAACGAAAAAAGATAAAGGCGGCAGTGGAATCGGACTGGCCCAAGCCTCACAGTACGTTGAGTGGCATCACGGCAAAGTGGATTTCGAATCCAAAGTGGGTGTGGGGACAACCTTCCGCCTGCGACTGCCTGCGGTCAACGGCAAGCGCACAGGGCTGAAGGGAATGGCGGAACCGTCCGAGGTTGTGAGGTAGGCGTCTGCGGGCCCGCCACCGCACCGAATTTCTATGTGTCTCACGTTCATTCTCGCCGCCGTGCTCGTCACTCCGATCCCTCCTGCCGAGCTGACGCGCACAAGCTCGGCACAGACGACGGCGACGGAAGAGAATCCGCAGAACCCCACAGCCGCGCAAGATCCGGAAAAGGGAAGCGACGCCCAGCCATCCCGGAACAAGCCCGAAGAAACTCCCTCCGCCACGAAGGCAGAGGATGCTACCTCGCCAAAACCAGTAAGCCCTCCGTCGCCGGCCAGTCACAAACGGCATCCTCGGACGAAGAAGCCAGCAGGGTACGAAGGCGAGCCACGAAAGATTGTCATCCACCAGGGTGGAACCAGCGAACCCGTCGCCCAGATGGTGCCCGGCATTTCGCAGGAGGAAGCCAATCGCCAGCGCGAGAGCGCGGAGGAGTTGCTAGCGGCGAGCGAGTCTTCCGTCAAACAGCTTGCCACGCGCTCTCTGAATGCGAATCAACAGGGGATGCTGGCTCAAATTCGCCAGTACATGGACGGCGCGCGCTCGGCTCTGAAAGAGAACGATCCCCAGCGAGCGCACACGATCGCACTGAAGGCGTATTTACTGTCGGATGATCTGGTGAAGCACCCGTAACTCCGGTATCAGACCGGCTGCGGTTGCTATTTGGGTTTCGCGGCGCGCAGGTTGTTTACCCTCTCGAGCAATTCGCGCGACGGCGCCTGATACGGCCCGGGAATTTTCACCCCTTCTTCCAGCGCTGCGCGTGCCTCGGCAACTTTGTTTGCTTTTCCGTAGGTGTATCCCAGACGATAGAGCGCTGTCGCGTAGGACCCGTCGTCCTGGCCCTTGAGGAGCGCCGCGGCTTGTTTGAGTTCCCCGATCGCTGCCAGCGTCTTGTCCTGCCGGATATAGGCCCATCCCAGACTGGAATGTGCAACGCCGGCGGACACCTTGCGTGTCTTGTCGGCGTCGGGAGCGTCTGCCTTGGCCAGCGCAATCACTTTCTGCGAATACGTGATCGCCTTGGTCCAGCCAGCTGGACGTGTGTCTTCGACATAGGCATTGGCCAGCAGCAACAGGGTCGGCATGCTGTTGGGATTTGCCGCCAGCGCCTTCTCCCCATAGGCGAACAGGCGCGCCGAGTCGTTCAGTTGTCCCAACGTGAACATTGCATATTGCGTCACTGACTCCTCGAATCGGGACGCAGGAAACGCCGATGTGAAACGCTCAATGTAGCCCATGCGGGTCTTCGCGTCCTTTTCGTCGGCGATGGCATTGAAGGCCAGGGTTTCCAGAAACTCGTAGGAACTCTTGTTGCTCTCCTTTACCTCCGCGACGTGCGCGGCGAATTGTTCGTCGGTCATGCCCTCGGGCTTTGGAGCGTGCGCTACCGAGTTGTAGGCCGTTCCCCCGCGCACGGCATAGTCGATCATCTTGGCGCCCGATTTCATCTGCTGCGCAATATTGGCCTGCGAAACCAGAATGTCGAGATTGTTGGGCGCGCCGGCCAGCGCCTTGTCTCCATAGCTGAGCGCCTTCTCCAGATTGCCCTCCGTCTGGTAGGACTGCGCCAGTTGCCAGTTTCCGTAGGCCACCGCTGTCGGATTGCCCGAGAACTTCTGAACGAAGTCCTCATACATTGCGACCTTTTTCTTCGCATCCTGTTCGTTTGAGATCGCAGTGAGCGCTTGATCTTCCGGCGTGCCGGCTGGAATCACCAGCTTTTCAAGTTGAGCGAAAGAGGTGAAGGAGAAAAGAAGAAACACAACGACGGCTGCACGACGCATGGGCAACCTCCGGAGACGGCCTGATTTTCAGCGCGAATCGTAACGCCGAATGGGTCGCCATGCAAGGGCAAGGGAATGAGTGACGGACAGGGAATCACTTCCGTCCCTCGCGTTTTTGCGCCACTACCAGCCCGCGTGGCGTCCGTAGCAGGACGACCGAGATCAGTCCTTCCCGCTCGAGGTTTAAGGCGGCCTCACGAACGATTTTCAGATGCGAACTGGCGTCATGCATAAGAATCATCCCATACGGATTGATCTGGGGAAGGAAGCGGCGGATTTCCTGTTCGCGGATCGGCATGTCGCTGTCGCTGAAAAAAAGGTCAATCGTGCCTTCCACTTTCATGTCGAGGCTGGACTCATTGCGCAGCTCAATCCATTCGGCCAGCCCGGATGACTCGATGCGAATCTTCGCGCTCTCATAAACTTTCGGATCGAATTCACAAGTGATGATCCGTCCGCGTCCATTCGCCTTGAGGCCCTCGGCGATCCAAAGCGTGCTGATGCCAGAGAAGGTTCCGGTTTCGACCACCAATTCCGGCTTGATCGTCGTGACCACGTTTCGAAGGAATTCCAGCACTTCGACCTCTGCAGTCATGGAGTCGAACATGCTCCACCATTCCGGATGCGGACACTCCGGTGTGGCGCGGTGGTACTCGGGCTGGAGATGGTCTCCGCGCTCGATTTGTCGCAGGATGCGATGTTCCTGCTTTTCTTTCTTGAAAAGGCGCCTCAGGTTGAGAGCCATAGAAATGAAGTTTAACGGGAAGTTTATTGGAAAGCGACAAAACCAGTTTCTCAGTCGCCAGTTACCAGTTCTCAGTAAAACCCAAACTCCAGAGCAGCTCTACTGAGAACTGGTAACTGGCAACTGAGAACCGAGAACTCTTTTACAATTAGCAGGAACCTTAACTGATCATCTTGATCTCAGGAGAACGCAATGCAACGGAAAGCCAGTGCAGAGTGGAAGGGCGGACTGAAAGACGGCAAGGGGACCGTGTCGTCTGCAAGTGGAATCCTTTCGAACACGCCGTACTCGTTCACCGCACGGTTTGAGAATGCCCCCGGAACCAATCCGGAAGAATTGATTGCCGCAGCGCATGCGGCATGTTTTTCGATGGCCCTTTCCGCGCAGCTGGGCGGCGCGAACCTCACGCCGGAGAGCATCGCGACCTCCGCCACGCTAACTATGGAAAAGCTCGAAGCCGGGTGGACGATCACCGCGGTGCATCTGGACGTAGTCGCGAAAATTCCCGGAGCCAGCGCCGAAGCTTTCAGCACCGCGGCGGCCAACGCGAAGGCGGGTTGTCCGGTGTCGAAGGTATTGAACGCAAAGATCACCATGGACGCGAAGCTGGCGTAGGGGCTGTTGGCATCGCCAGTCGTTATTCTCCACGACGGGATTTTCGGTCTAGCTTTGCGAGCGAAGAATCTCGCGGAGTTTGCGGTTCAGCGTAACCGCTTCCTGCGAAGCCTGGTCGAGCATTTCCACCCAGCGGCGAGTGCTGGCGGGAAGTTCTGTCTGCGAAACCAGGTAGCTCGCCTGCAAGATGGTTTCGAGCGAGTTGCTGAGATCGTGGGCGAGAGAGCGGAGTTCGCGCGTGATGTCGGGTGGGATCCTGTTTTCGGTGGCCATGGTGGTGCGTGCCGGAGCAGGGCTGCGGGTTTGACAGTCCGCGGGCAGCCAGTAGATATTAATGTAGTCCCCCTGAAGACGCTTCGTTTTGTTTTCCCCAAATGCGGATATGGCGGAATTGGCAGACGCGCTAGGTTCAGGTCCTAGTGGCCGCAAGGTCGTGGAGGTTCGAGTCCTCTTATCCGCACCAAAAACCAGTGGTCAGTGATTGGAAGCCCAGTAGCCAGTGACACCCCGCTCCAGGGTTTCAAAAATGAGACGGGGTACCCGGCAAACCTCGGCGCACTTTACATTTGCATTTTGTGTCGCACATCAATGACGGTCCACACGACAATTCCGACTCCGATGAGCAAGAAAACGAACCGCGCAAGCTTGGATTTGATGCTGGCAACGAGCCGGACTCCTCCTCCTCTTCCACTTGTATAGAAGTTCCCGGTGAGGGTGCCTCTAAGGAACCAAGACGCAATAATGGAGGCTATGAAGTCGATCCAGTACCTATAAAACACATCGATCATCCTGCCCAACTCCTCAGTGGAAATTGTGGGTCCACACACGAGGTGAGAGAGTCAGTGTTGACGCCTGTGCCGCTTCAAGCCCCGGCGGACAGTCGATGCGTGCTGCGGCTTTGTGCGATTCCATACTGGCGAATCTTATAGAGCAGTGCCTTGTAGCTGATCTTCAGAAGTACTGCCGCCTGTTTGCGATTCCAGTTCGTTTCTTCCAGGGCGCGAGAAATCGCTTCCGCTTCCGCTTCGTCCTTGGCATTACGAGCCAGTGACTTCAGGCCGCCGGATCCGCTCCCTGATTCCGCGTTGGCCATTACGGCTCTCCCAGATGCATCGGTGCGTACTCCGCTGCCACCGTCCGGCTTGGGCTGAAGTTCCGCGACTGCGAGAGTCTCGTCTCCCAGCACCAGGTAGCGCTTCACGAAATTGCTCAGTTCGCGCAGGTTGCCCGGCCAGGGATGTTTCAGGCAGGCGTCCATCATTGCCGGCGAAACAGGCAACGGCGACCGAGCATAAAGTTCCGACATACGGGCCATGAAGTGCTTCAGCAGGATTGGAATTTCTTCCTTGCGCTCCCGCAAAGGCGGCAGCGACATGGTGAAGGCATTCAGCCGATAGTAGAGATCTTCACGCAGACGCTTGCTGGCGAGCGCTTCCGGAATATTGATATTCGTAGCGGCCAGAATGCGCACATCCACTTTGATCACGGAGCGGCTACCGAGTCGCGAAAACTGCTGGTCCTGCAACACGTGCAGCAGTTTGGCCTGAAGGAGCGGCGGCATCTCCCCGATTTCGTCCAGCAGGATCGTGCCCTTGTTGCACAGTTCGAACTTGCCCGGCTTGGGATGAGTGGCCCCTGTAAATGCGCCCGCCTCGTATCCGAACAATTCGCTTTCGAGCAGGTCTCCAGGCACGGCCGCGCAATTCACTTTCAGGAATGTGCGGTGCGCGCGCTGCGAGAGTTTGTGAACGAGCCGCGCAAGAACTTCCTTACCGGTACCGCTTTCACCCAGCATCAGTACCGGAATGTCCACGTTCGCAACCAGAGCTGCCTGCGAGCGGATTTTCTTCATCGCCGGACTGGCTGCGACGAAGAAAACATCATCGCAAAGTTCTTCGACATCTCCCGCGTAGCTTTCGCCCTTGGTTTCGCCGATGCACTGGTCAATCACTGCATCCAGTTCGGCTTTTTGAAACGGCTTGGTCAGATAATTGTGGGCGCCCAGACGCATCGCCTGAACCACTTTGCGAGTGTCGTTCACGCAGGACAGCATGACGACCTTCAACCCGGGCTTGATCTGGCGCAGTTGTTCCAGCGTCTGCAATCCGTCGATCCCCGGCATCAGGAGATCGAGCAACACCAGGTCAGGGTGCAGACCCTTCTGCACACGTGCCACCGCTTCTTCGCCGGTGGTGGCGGTTTCGACTTTGTAGTCGTCCACTTCCAGCAGCGTCCGGATATACCGCAGCATCCCTGGCTCGTCGTCCACCAGCAGGATGTTGGCTTCGCTCATTGGTTCGATCCTCGTGAGGTGCTGCTCAAGCTTGGCTGAAGCGGCACCAGGAAGGAGAATTTACAGCCCGCTCCCGCCTCGCTCTCAACCCAGATTTTTCCGCCCATGCCGTGGACCAACCGGCGTGCAATCGCCAAGCCCAGCCCCATACCTTCGGCCGTCTCGCTGCCGGGAAGGCGAAAGAAGTCATCAAAAATTTCCGAGTGATATTCCGGGGAGATGCCGGGCCCCGTGTCAGACACGCTGACCTTCACGGCATTCGGAGCTCCCGTCGCCTGTCGTCGCCGCTCGCCGCCTGCGGTCGGTTTGCTGGCCGCGCGGCGTTCCCAGGCATACGGTTCCGCATGCAGCCAGACCGTACCGCCTTGGGGGGTGAATTTCGACGCATTTTCGAGCAAGTTGGAAATTACCCGCTGAATCTTGGCCGAGTCGATCGGCAACGGATTGATTTTTTCGTTCGCCAGAAAATACAAAGCCAGACCGCGCTCCTGAAAGCGGGGCGACCACAACCGGCACACTTCGGAGAGCGCGCCATTGATGTCCCCGATTTCGTATTGCATGCGGAGTTCGCCTGTCTCCAGCACGCTGAAAGTCAGAAAATCCTGAATGAAATGCTGCAAGCGCTTACCGTTCGAAGACATGTCTTCCAGAACTTCGCGCTGGCGTGTGTTCAGTGGTCCCAGTTTCTCGCTCTGCAGTAATTCCGTGTACCCGTTCAGGATCGCAAGGGGAGTCTTCAAGTCGTGAGCCGCGGAACTCAGCGCGATCGTCGTGCGCCGGAATCGATCCCGCAACTGCTCGAAATCACGAGCCATGTCAGCGTCAGGGTCGGCGGCATAGCTCGAAGAAACATCATCCTCCGCGCGAGCGCTTCCGTAAGAGACACCAAGGCTTTTGTCGGGCGTTGCGGCCATTCTGGGAATCCCAAAGCAAATGAAAAAACTTAGGGGAGGGGCTAGCTACCATCAGAACGAGAGTGAATTAATCGTATGTCAGGGCTGCGAACAGTGTCAATCGGAAATGTACTGTACACGGCAGAGAAGAAGAAAAATCTTGCACTTCCGAGTAATTCCAAATATCGGATTCCAAATTTGGTAGAAATATGGCGTCGGTCCATTCCCGTAGTGGCAGCGAGTTTTCGGCGACTTTCATCAGGTGGCCCACCCCCTCCGAAGTTTGGCCCCCAATCTGCGACATCTTTCGGTGTTTACTCTGGTTTTCGGACGGCTAAGTCTGTGAGTACGAACTCCCCTAGAAAAGAACAGCGCAAATGGGCGCGACTTCACCTTGCGATTCCGGTTTTCGTCCGCAGCAAGGACGAGAGCGGCAAGGAATCGCTGGAGTTTG
>Ga0210402_10000375_pt1 | contig 50033 bp, 40 predicted proteins | sample IncBWC7MmetaG_FD_161055 | JGI IMG/M metagenome (GOLD analysis project Ga0210402, IMG submission 161055) | Forest soil microbial communities from Barre Woods Harvard Forest LTER site, Petersham, Massachusetts, United States - Inc-BW-C-7-M | ecosystem: Environmental > Terrestrial > Soil >... | reverse complement strand
GTAGTGCCAAAATGCGAGTTGGGCCAGTGAGTGCAAGGATGCAAGTAGGCGAGTTGGGTACAAATAGGGGTTAAAATTCATTAGTATGTTCACGTTACAGAGCACAATCTTGGGCCGATAGTGCCAACTTGCAACTTGCACCCGTCACTGCTATGCGCCCGGTGTGAGGGAAGGCCGACATTGTTTCTATTCCAGATGCCGGGTAGGGGGTATGGGGGTCAAATCGCCAAAGCGGTTGATTCCTGCGGCCCGACGTAAAGGATTTCGCAAACAAACGTCAATGCCGATATGGGGCAAATTACCCACTCCGATGCATGTTTATAGCTAATTCAGCCACTTTGACATACGATTCCGGGCCGATTAAACGGTAGTTTAGACCACTTTCAGAATGGAGCAATTATGCCGCGTAAACTCAGTGACCGGGTAAAGATAGCCAAGGGGACGTTCCGCAAAGACCGTGAAGCCGCGCCCAAGAGCCTCGCAGACGCACAGACCGCGGTTGCTACCGCCGTTATGGAACTGGAAGCGGCTAAGCGGGCGAAGGGCAAGACGCCGCGGCAAAAGGCGCTAGCCCAGGACAAGGTGCGCGTCCTTAATGATCGCGTTGAGTTGGCGCTAGAGGCCATGGCCAAGGCTAGAGCTGTGCCGATTGGTCCGGTCATCCGCCCAGGGCTTGCAGAGATGACCGACGAAGAGGTTAGGAACGCGGACCCGCCGTTGAGCTACGAGGAAGAGTTGGAATACCTCTTCCCCAAGGCAACGATAGGCAAGACAACCATCAAGTGCCGGAAGACTTCCATCCCCGATCACCTGGAAACGATTGACCGCGCCATGACAACCGCGGAACTAGCCCAGGTGCTCGGGGTATCGCGCCGTTCCATCTTCGATCTAGCGAAGGCCGGGCGCATCCCTTCCTTCCGCGTGGGGTCCAGCGTCCGCTTTGACCCGCACCGCGTGGCTACATGGCTTCGGGCGCGATAGCCCTAATACCACTAATACCTAAAAGCAGTGTATTGGGCGCAAAGGGGCACACGGGCCGCGCGGTATGCCAGTTACCAATAGTGCTTTGCAGCCGCGTAAACACTGATTAGACTCGCCAACTATAGCAAGGGCCACACTTTACGGGAAATGGATGTAAGCGAATCCCTCCCTCTCCGCCAGTCCTTATAGACACACAGGCTTTTAGCGCTTATGGATTGCCCCCCCGGGCCCCAGGAGAGTCCAGAAGGCGCCGCCGCCCGGACCGGAAGAACTGCTCGCGAACTGAATCACGCTAGAGCTTTATCGGAGGCGCGCTCGAAGCGCGTCCACGCTGAGAAGTGTCGCATCGACGTCTGCGATTGCCAGCGCTCCCGCGGCAAGTACAATGTCTGCCGCCAAGTGACTGATTCTGCGAATGCACAATGTCTTGGCGAACCATGGCGCTACGAGCAGCCGGAACCGACCCGAAACAAGTGACTTGTAGGAGAGGTCCCATTTAGTGAAGGTGTCGAAACTCGATTCTTGCTTCACGCACAACGGGAATGCCATCATCAGCCCAAAGCGCAAAGAACTGCTGGTACGCGTCCCGTGTTTTGAGAAGATCTGCCTGACGGCTTGGCTGATCGTGGGAGCCCGATTGTTCTGAATTCTCGTGCTCTCGAACAGTAACAACGGTCGTGTTGGCTTTCAACGCGCATGATCGCGCCAGCCCCAGGCGAGCTTTTGCGCCGACCGGCAGGTTTAGTGCTATTCCGGGGTGATCGAGAATCTTGCGGAACTGAATCTCGGCCTGGTCACGCTGCTTCAACTGGAGGTAAGCTAGCCCTCTCAGCAGAACGGGATAGAGATAGGCTTCACCTGGTGGTTCAGGTGAAGCCAAGTCGTAGGAAGAAGCAATTTGGAGAAATTCCAGTGCCTGTTTGGGGCGACCACTCTCAAGTGCCGCTGCGGCACGAACCGTAGGCAGCCAATAGCTCTGTAGAAGAGTATTTGCCCGGAATTGCCGATCCAGTCGATTGGCGAATTCCAGCGCGCGGCGTCGTTGGCCAATTCGCGCCAGAACAAGAGCCGCAAGGGTCCGCGTATCTTTGCCCGTGTCGTAAGTGAGGGCTTGCTCCACCAGGTTCTGCGCTCGATGACGGTCTCCAAACTCCGCCGCCTGCAGGGCCCCGCTAAGCAAGTAGCTCGCCGCGCTCTCCCGGTCGTCGTCTCGCAAAGCGGACTCCACCGCAAGCCGGCTCAAGCGTTCCGCCTCCTTCCGATGACCAAAGAACGCTTCTGTGTTTGCCTGAAGTGATCGCGATAGTCCTTCAAATACTGGGCGACGCTCCGCGGCAGCAGCTGTTCGTTCCATCTCAGCTTTGTCGGCGCGCAAGAATGCCATCATGTACTGAGGCTCCAGAATCCAGGTATCCTCCACTCCACGGGCTTTTGCTTCGGCGATAATCTGACCGGCCTTGTCCAGCTGATTCATTCGTACATAGCTAGTAGCAAGGTTCGCATACACCGCACCAATCTCGAAGTCGAAACTCAGCGCCTTCCGTTCCTCCTCAATACTTTTTTCCTGCTGGCCAAAGATCGCATAGATCGCCCCGAGGTTTATATACGGCGTCGCCTGTCTTGGATAGGTCTGGCGCCACAATTGATAAACCTCGATGGCACGGGGGGCGTCTCCTGTCACGAGATCGTAGTAGAGCGAATCTATATGAAATTTCTCCGGGGTACTGACGCCCTCCCGCAGGAAAAAGGCTTTGCTCAGCAAGGTTGTTCCGAGCGCTGGCCGCCCGAGGTTTGAATACGTCGTGCCCAAGGAGGCGTATGCCATGGCGAAGTTTGGGTCCAACTCGGTCGCGTGGACCAAAAGAGGGATTGCCGCGGCTTCGCCGTCGGAAAAACGGGCTTTGAGGGCGAGGCTATAGGCTTGAAGGGCGGCCAGCGACCGAGTCGTAGCTTCTTCGACGGGCACTTGGAATTTCCGATTGCTTGCAGGGGACTCGCCCAGTTTGACGCGGAGATTTGTGGAAGCTTCACTGAGCGCTCGGATCACCCTTTCTTTATTGTCCGCCTGCGCTAGTTGTCCGCCCAGCGAGTCTCCGCTTTGACAGTTTGTCGCTTCGAGGTCCACGACATATTGGCTGCCGAGCTTCGAGATCGAGCCCGCCACGACGGCTGTACTCCGGGTGCGCAGGCATAGTTCTCGAGCCACCTCGCCACGTACTGGAACGCCCGGCGGGCGCTGCATTAGCCGCAACTCCTCATTCACCTTCTGGTCCGGCAGCACGTTGAGGAAGGGCGATTCCTCCAGTTGTATGCGCAAGGCTCGCTTCAACGTTTCGTCAAAGATCGGTTCGCCCGTCTGATTCGCAAAATCGGCCAGGAGGATCGTGTCCTGGCCGCCCAAGCCAGCTGGCTGCCGCGTATGCAAACGGACATACGCTGCAAGACAAATCGCCAACACTCCGCAGCCAATCACCGCCAGCCAGCGCCGGATCGCTGTTGGTTTTTCTACAAGGAAGCTTGCATCGGAGGCTTGTTTGAGAAGCTTGAGTTCATCCCGAACTTCGGCAGCGGTCCGGTAGCGGTGATCGGGATTCTTTTCCAGAGCCCTCCCAATGATGCGCCCGATTGCAGGAAGAAGTTCTGGATTGCGCTGTTCCGCTGGAAGAGGGTCGTGGTTGCGGATGGCTTCAATTACCGCAGCGGCCGATGTTCCTTCAAACGGCAGTCTGCCCGTGGCCATTTCATAAAGCACGATGCCGAACGAGAACAGATCGGTGCGGGCATCGAGTTCACCACCTTGTAATTGCTCCGGAGCCATGCAGGCGAGCGTTCCCGCGGCGCGGAGGCAACGCGGGTCGGGCGCAACCGAGAAATTTACGGGCAGGAACGGCTGGCGGTGCTCGCCGGCCAGGAACATGGCCAACCCAAAATCCAGAATCTTGGCATGGCCACGTTGATCGACAACGACATTGCCGGATTTGATATCGCGATGAATGATTCCAGCGGCGTGGGCGGCATCGAGCGCATCTGCGATCTGCCCTCCAAGATCCAGGATTCGCTGATTGCTCAGAGGCCTGCCGGCGATTTCCTGCGTCAATGTTTTACCGGCAAGGAACTGCATGGCAAGGAACGGAGCCCCGTCATGCCATCCAATCTCGTACACCGTGCAGATATTGGGGTGATCGAGCGCAGAGGCGACGTGTGCCTCCCAACGGAAACCGTCCGCGGCCTTTTCTTCTATGTTCCAAAGAAACTTGAGCGCTACTGGGCGCCCAAGATCTAGGTCCTCCGCCTCGTAAACAACGCCCATCCCACCCACTCCGAGTCTCTTGACGATACGATAATGGGAGATGGTTTGACCGACCATTCCATCCGACATGCGATGCTGGGCAACCTGAGCTTCGTACAGATCTCCCAAGTCGGATGCATCAATGATCGGTTTCTCAATGAAATTCCCTGCATAGTCCTCATTGGCGAGAAGCGAGTTAACCTCTTGAGTTGCGATTGGATCTTGCACCATGGCCTCGCGCAAAAACGCTTGCCGCTCCGCCTCAGGACACTCCCACACCGCGTCCAGCAACGCCTTCACATTTTGGCAGAGCTCAGCGTCCACAAGCCTCACCAGCGCGCAGTTCTCGAAGCAGCCAACGCTTTGCATACCACCAATCGCGCTTAACGGTCCTCTCTCCGACGCCCAGCACTTTGGCGATTGCCTTAGTATCCAGACCGCCAAAAAAGCGCATCTGCACCACATCGCTTGAACGTTGGTCGAATTCCGCAAGCCGCTTTAGAGCGTCATCGAGCGCCAGCAAGCTTGGCCCGCGGTCCACTCGCAACATCGTGCTCTCGTCAAACGGCACAATCTCCGCGCCTCCGCCGCGCTTCTCGAACGACTGCGACCGGGCATAGTCGCAAAGGATGTTCCTCATCAAGCGCGCGCAAAAAGCGAAGAAGTGCTCACGATCCTGCCAGTCTACGTCTTCCAGTTTGATCAAATGGAGATAGAGTTCGTTGACGAGAGCCGTCGTTACCAGCAGATGGTTTGCCTCCTGACCGACCATGTAACGTCGGGCAAGGCGGTACAACTGCCGATAAACCAAGGGAGTGAGTTTGATCAGCGCCTGCTCGTCGCCGCGGTTCCAATCATCGAGAACTTGTGTGATTTCTCCAAGCGCAGGTTGGCCCATGGCTCGTGACTCCGAAAGGGGCAGGGGTTGGCGAACCGGTTCGCATGGTTCAAACCAATGCGGGTAGTGTACCATGGCCGGCGCGGAAAGGCGCTTTCAGCGCGGCTGTCAAAAAGAAACTGTCTTTGTGTGGCCCTTCTTGGCTGGTTTTCGCGTTGAACAGAACGAGCAGCCAGAAGCCCAAGTTCCATTCCTTAGGCGCTGCCCTCGATAAGAACGAAAGCGTTATCAAGGACAAAGGTATCCTCTCGGTGCGGGAGAAGCGGTGAAATCATAAGCACGTGTGACGACGAATTCAGCGGACCGTATTCTACAAATTCAATTCGCAGGAGATTTGAAACCATGCACAACAAGTTAGTTTTTCTGTTCCCAATTTGGCTTCGCGGCCCTGAGGCAGGCCAAAAACTAAGGAGACCCACTTTGCGAAAAGTCTTTCGGTGTTTAACTATTTGCATTCTCGGGGTCGCATTCGCAACTTCGTCAATTGCAGCGATTGGCCAATCTTTCACCACCTTCGACCCGCCGGGCGGGAACACGACCACCCCCCTGAGCATCAACTCGTCTGGACTGGTCACCGGATGGTACCAGGACGCGAACGGTGAGCACGGTTTCATACGCGCCGCTACGGGTACGATCACCACTTTCGATGTGATGAGCGGATTGCTCGGTACCACCGCCACCAGCGTCGACCCGGCTGGAGTGATCACCGGATATTACCGAGACGCGCAATCTCAGGATCACGGTTTTATACGCGCTGCTACGGGTGTGTTCACTACTTTCGACCCGCCAAGCTCGGTCTCAACCGTACCCTTCAGCATCAACCCGGCTGGAGCGGTCGCAGGACGCTACACCTTTGCGGACCAGACATCTCACGGATTCGTGCGCTCTGCTAACGGTCAATTGACCACGTTCGACCCGCCGCGCTCGTTGGATACCACCGCCACGAGTCTCAACCGGGCTGGAGTGATCACGGGATTCTATACGCCCGCGAACGGCGGATCCCCTCTCGGTTTCCTTCGTACTGCTACGGGTGCGTTCACCACTTTCCACGGGAAGGGCTCGATTAACGGTACCTTCCCCTTAAGCATCAACTGGGCTGGAGTGATCACGGGATTTTACCGCGGCACGAGCACTCACGGTTTCGTGCGCTCTACTAACGGTCAAGTGACCACGTTCGACCCGTCGGGCTCGATCAGTACCACCCCCACGAGTATCAACCCGGTTGGAGTGATCACGGGATTCTGGATAGACGCGAACAGACTCATTCACGGTTTCCTTCGTGCTGCTACGGGCGGGATCACCACTTTCGACGTGCCGAACTCAAACGACACCGTCCCTTTCAGCATCAATCGGGCCGGAGTGATCACGGGATACTACGTAGACGCGAGTGGGCAGCACGGTTTTGTGGGGACGCCGTAGAAACAGGGTCGCAACCACCACTCCGCCCGGGGGGCTGGCCCACGCGCGCCCCCGTTCCTTCCATAAATCACCAAGGCCGAGGTGCCCCACTCGCCGCGGGTTTCGACGAGTGGGTACCACGGACCCTGACGGTTTTCGGCTGCGATCTTATCATGCGATCTGGCGCACACGCATTTCTGCTTTTCAGCGCTTCGTTGACCAGTTGTCAAAAAGAAAGTGCCTTTTTGTGGCCCTTCTTGGCCCGTTTTCGCGTTGAACAGAAACGAGCAGCTAGAAGCCCAAGTTCCATTGCTCTCCTTAGGCGCTGCTGCTTCACCCTACGAACGGAGTTAAATCATGCGTCAACGGAGTGTGCAAAATGCTAAAAGTATTGATTTCACTGCTTCTTCTGCTGTGTTTCACTTCCCTTGTACTCGCCCAACAGAACCCAGCCCAATCTGGCGCTCCACTTGCGCAACCTGCCGGCACAACTTGTGACTTCAACTTATCTTCCGGGAGTGGACGCGGCCTCACCACGTATTGTGTGACTCAAAACGGCAACATCGCCGAATTCTCTGCGGTCGGGAACGGAAGCGGCGCCACCGAGTTCATCAACGGGGCGGGCGCGGCCATAGAAGGCTACGGCATATGCGACACCACTAGTGCACCAGTGAATTACTTCGACTACGCTTCCAGTGATAGCGGGAACTGGAACGCGGCCACAGCCACAATCACCGGCACCACCGTGAAGGTTACGCGGACGACCGCCGATGGTATATGGCAACTGGTGCAAACGATTACAGAGATGAACGGATCCAAAACTTCGTACGGCAGTGCGAAGATTACCACGGCCATCAAGAATCTATCGACGACAGACAGATTCTTTGACTTCTTTCGCTATGCGCACGTCGGCGGCACCTTTGAAGACTTCGATACCACGGGGACGACCGTATTCGGCATGATTCCTTCCGCCAATGGCCCCGGCCTGTCTTTAGCGGCTTCCTTTGTTACAACCCCATTTGACTTCTCGGTTGCCTTTGTAAACACAGTCCCGGATGCCCCGATTCCGTGTGACAACCACTCCACCTTTACAAACACCTTCTTCGAGGGCAGTGGCGGCATCGTCCAACTTTTTAACCTCGAGATCCAGCCCGGCCACACAAAAACGATTTCCATGACCTACAAACCAATCTAAACGCCGGGGCCCGGAGCTTATTCACGCTTCCTGTGAAAAAAGATGTCAAGAAAAAAAGATTCTTCCCGCCCCTCAGGAGGTGCGGGTGTGGTGACTTGCATCTAGCCCCACCTCATCCTCGACCTCATCTTTATCCTTAGAGGGGTTGTTGGTTTGTCCGCTTTGGATCGCCGCGCACTTCAGCGGCGATGCCAACCCCAGTCGCTTGTCCCAACTCAACGGTCTCATAAAACAGTGGTGCTCGACGCCATTCGGTTACGAAGCTACGCAAGCTAAATGTTGGCTAAAAGTGCCAACCACGATCCTATGTGAGACTCGAGGCCTACAGCTTTTTTGGGTTATCCGAGGGGGCATAGGATTGAGTCGGAGACTCGGTGCCAAACGTCAGCACACGGAGCGCCTAAAGAGTGAATAGCAGTGAATAGATACTCTCCCTCGAACCCGAGCATCGCACGAACCGATTTGGCCACCACGAGATTTTTACTTAGTCGCCGTGGCTCAATGGTCGTGTGGGCAGGATAAGTAGTGTAATCGCATTGTTGTGGCGTATCAGTTTCTCGTCGATTCCTTTGTGCCAACGGCTTAAAATAGTTGGTCGGGGTGGGGGACAAGGAGCACTCTTCCAATGGACAGCCGAGCGTCAGGCCAGGATTTGCTCGTCGGTATCGAGCTGGGCCACTACCGCATCGTCGAAAAAATCGGCGCCGGCGGAATGGGGGAAGTCTATCGCGCCCACGACCAGCACCTCGACCGCGACGTCGCCATCAAGGTTCTTCCCTCCGGTACGCTAGCCGACGAGTCCGCACGCAAGCATTTCCATAAAGAAGCGCTGACACTGTCCAAACTGAACTATCCCAGCATTGCGACCATCTACGACTTCGACACTCAGCGAGGTGTGGATTTCCTGGTGATGGAGTACATTCCCGGGATCACACTCAGCGAGAGAGTGGCCGCGAGACCGCTGCCGGAGAAGGAAGTCCTCCGTCTGGGCGTGCAGCTCGCGGAAGGCTTGTCGGCGGCCCATGACCAAGGGGTAGTTCATCGTGACCTGAAGCCTGGCAACTTGCGGGTCACGAGCGATGGACGGCTAAAGATTCTGGACTTCGGGCTGGCGAAGCTGCGTCTTCCGGTCACCGCGAGTGCCACGACAGAGAGTCTTAGCGAGACGCAGACGATGGCCGGGACTCTGCCCTATATGGCGCCGGAACAACTGCAGGGACGGAAAGCGGAGCCGCGCATTGATATCTGGGCGCTTGGGACCGTGCTCTATGAGATGGCCACTGGCCAAAGGCCCTTTCGTGAAGAGCTGGCCATTCGGCTCGCTGATCAGATCATGCATGAGGCACCAGTGTCCCCACGAGCACTCAACCCGCAACTCTCATACGAGCTTGAGCGAATAGTCTTAAAGTGCCTTGAGAAGGACCCGGAAAGCCGCTATCAATCCGCAAGAGAGGTGGTTGTGGACTTGCGGCGGGTTTCTCAGTCCGAGGCGGCGGGCTCAAAGACGGTTGTCAAGCAATTGCCGCACTTCCGCCCGCTCGCTGCAGTTGGAATGGTCATTGCCATGACGTCGATCATGGGTTTCTGGGTGTGGCATCGCCACTCGACTGCCGAACCTCCACAATCCAGAAGGGTCATGCTGGCTGTACTGCCCTTTGAGGACCACAGCGGCGACCCTGAGCGGGACTATTTTGGAGACGGTCTCACAGAAGAGATGATTGCGCAACTGGGGCGGCTCAGTCCAAAGCAGCTCGGCGTGATCGCTCGCACATCGTCCATGCGCTATAAGAACACGAGTAAACCTGTCGCACAGGTCGGGCGCGAGCTTGGTGTGGAGTATGTTCTGGAAGGAACAACTCGGCAGGTTGCTGATCGGGTACGGATTACAGCCGAACTGATCCATGTAGACGACCAGACACAGCTCTGGAGTTCGAGCTATGAACGAAAAAGTGAAGACATCTTCGCCGTGCAGAACGCCGTTGCTTTGAGTATCGCGCAAGCTTTGGCTGTGGAGCTTCTAGCATCTGAGCGGGAGGTTCTTAGGGGCGGGCGTTCTGTGAACCCAGAGGCACACGAGGCCTATCTGCGTGGTCGGTTCCATTGGAGCCGACTAACTGGGCAACAGCTGGACAAGGCCCGCGAGTATTTCGAGCAGGCGGCCACAATAGACCCAGACTACGCCCCAGCCTACGTTGGCCTTGCCGATTACTATCGAGCATCGTATGAGCTGCTACCAAAGGTGGCTATGGCCAAAGCCAGCGCCTACGTACAGAAGGCTTTGGCGCTCGACAATAGTCTGCCGGAGGCGCACTTGGCCCTCGCGGGTATTGAGTACTCCGAGTGGGAATGGTCCGACGCCGAACAACAATTCAAGTGGGCTGTGAGACTTAATCCAAGCTTCGCCGAAGCCCACCAGGCTTATTCCGTCTTTCTGGCCGCGCTTGGCCGTACGAAGGAGGCGTGGGGAGAGATCCGTATCGCGCAACAACTCGATCCCCTTTCCGTTCCGATCGACACAAGCGCCGGCTGGGTCGCTTATTTCGCCCGTGAGAATGACGTAGCGATCCAGCAATGCAAAAGGGCGCTAGACCTTGAGCCCAACGCTGCCAACCCTCACGACTGTTTGGGCTCAGCATATGTCTTGAAAGGGATGTATCAGGAGGCCATTCACGAGTGTCGGACAGCGATGGCGCTCTCGGCGCAAGACCCGGATCGTGCCGTCTGCTTGGGGCGAGCTTATGCCGCGGCCGGAAAAAGGGAAGAAAGCCGCAAGGTGCTGCAAGATATGCAAGGCGAGGACCATCAACACCACACTCCGCCGTATTTCTTGGGCGTTCTGTATGCTGCGGTGGACGAAAATGACCAGGCATTTGCTTCGCTCGAAAAGGGCTGTCGCGAGCGCGATCCTTATTTGGCGTGGTTAAAGGTGAGCCCCGCAGTGGACCCACTGCGTTCCGATCCTCGCTTCCAAGGTTTGCTGGAGCAGTTGGGATTCCCCCCGTAAACGCCGCGTGTCCCCGCATGGCGAAAGCTGTGGTGGCTCGCGAGCTGAACACCATAACTTATCTCGCCCCCTATTTCGGATCAGGTTCCGGCGGGGTACGAGCTACATCGCATTATGCTCACGCGGTGAAAGCATGTCACCGCCCATCCACCGGCATATCCTTCAGGTGCACTTAATAGCTCGGTGAGGCTTGCCCCCGGGCGCACGCGCTCACCGAAGATCATGTAGCCGTCAACAAAGGCTTTCGGATCCTTCTGAAGGTCCTTGTAGGCTTCGCTGCTGAGCTGAAGAATGGCAATTTGGGGTTGCTTTGGACCTGTCGTCTCCTCCCACAATTTGAGCGCCTGTACGCCGGGCCCTAGCGTCTTCCAGCCCGGTGAAGAGGTCTGCGCTATGGCAGGCGACAGAAGTAGGAGTACAAGAACCAAAGCGAAACCAGAAGCGGGCAGTCGGTTCATCGGCGGTTCCCCTTTCCAACCTGCATCGTTCGCCTAACGTTTGTACACGCTTCCTTTGATTCCCGTCAATTGCTTGTCCAATCTCCCCCAATCTCCGCGGGATTGTTGATTCTAAAGTGAAATCGGTCACATCGGAAGTCCTTGAAAAATCGGTGTAAGCCCTCGAGGGATTTAAGCGGATTCGAATCCCTCCCTCTCCGCCATTCAGTGGGACCCGAAAAGAATTCGTGGCTATGTTGTCTCGAGAATCGCGGGAAATTGCCGCAATTCCCGAATTTTGATCTCTACCTGGACCGGAGAAAGTGGCGCTCCGGGAGCTCAGAGGCATTTCGTTAGTCTCGGGCGTGAGCCGCGGACGAGCCTGTAGGTTCCCACTTTTTCCGTGCCGAGAGCGACGGTCAGGCTCATGGTGTCGCCATCGACGTGTCCGGAGTAGCGGGCTGCAGCGGACGGTGTGTTCTCATCGCGGCGCACGGGGCCGCCGTGCTCAGGCGTGAAAGTGCCCCCGGCATCGAAATCGCCATGCTTATCAAGAGTTATGGGCTGAGTAACTTGGCCGTGCGCACAATCGAACTCTACGTCAGCGCCCTTCTCTGAGACCTTCAGGACAATGTGTTCGCCGCCCCAAGCCCCGGTTGCAACGGCACTGGCATCCGGCGCGGCGCGCGCGCCAGCCTCAAACAAGACACCGGATAAGGCAAAGAGCGCGATCAGAGAACGCCTGATGAGAGTTGAACGAATTATTCCATTCGACATTTGTATGCTCCGCCAGTTCAGGTTCTTAACCGATTCTCTTCGCTGCTTCTCGGCCCAATACGCGCTGCAAAAACCGGCTCGGGCGTTGCGGTTCGAACGGGAGTGTCGGTGGTTCCCGCCGCGCCGGAGCACTACTGCTTGATGCTGGCCAGCAGCTTGCTTTCGTCCGGCGTCGCAGGCTCGAATCTTCCTCCCAGGTATTTCGCCAGGAATTCTTCCGTAGCGGCGTTAAATGCCATGTTGTTCGTCGGCCGCGCAAAGCCGTGCCCTTCGTCCGGAAAAACGTAATACTGCACCGGCTTATTGTTCTTGCGCATGGCAGCTACAATCTGATCGCTCTCCGCTTTGTTTACACGAGGATCGTTGGCGCCCTGGCCAATGAGTAGGGGCGCTTTGATCTGGTCCGCCTTAAACAGCGGCGACTGCTGCTTGAGTATTTGTTCCGAGTCGCCCATGCGCTTGTGGAAAGTGGCCAATAGTGTGGACCAGTACGGTGGAATGGTCTGGAGCAAGGTATTCAGATTGGAGGGACCGACGATGTCAACGCCGCAGGCGAACGCATCCGGCGAAAACGTAACTCCCGCGAGCGTCGCATAGCCACCATAACTGCCGCCCATGATGCAGACCTTTGCCGCATCAGCTATTCCTTGTTTGACGACCCAGTCTTTGCCATCGAGTAAGTCGGTATGCATCGTCCCGGCCCATTGGCGATCGCCGGCATTTACATATTGCTTGCCATATCCAGTCGATCCCCGGAAATTAATTTGCAAGACCGCATACCCGCGATTCGACAGCCATTGCGCGTAACGGTTGTACCCCCACTCGTCACGGCCCCACGGACCGCCATGCACGAACTCCACCATCGGCAGCCTCTTGGGTTCGACTCCGGCAGGCGTGGTCAGATAACCGTACAGCTTCATGCCATCGCGGGCCGTAAACTCGATGGGTTTCATCGCCGATAGTTTGTATTTCTCCAGCAGCGGCCGATTGCTGAACAGCAGCGTGGCTTGCTTGGCCGCCCGATCATAGACATACCAGTACTCCGGCGCATCGTCGCTAACGAAGGCGACTATCCACTTGTTGTCGTCCAGGTCTTGCGAGATACCAGCGATATCACCACTGCGAAGTTTCCTTAGAACCTCGAAATCCGCCTTCACATTCGGATCGATGAACACATATTCCGTACGCTGTTTGGAGTAACTGACAGCTTCCAGAGCATTCGTTTTGGGATTGTTGATCGTGCTATTGACGTCGAACTGCGGATCTTCCGTTAGGACCTTGCGTTTGCCTGTGGCGATGTCAATCTCGAGCAAACGAGCCGCATTCACGTCGAGACTGGTTGTAATCCAAAGCGACTTATTATCGGGTGAAAAACCGTTAACGCCTCCGAAGGTCTCATCCGCGCCCCATTTGATCAGTTCGCGCCAGGGGGACTTGCTGTCGTCGCGTATGCGGACAATCGTCCCGCCATCCGCCGTCTGCGCTTGCGCGCCCCGGATCTCGAGCGCATTGTCGGCTTGCCAGCTCTGAACGTCGCCCGGATTCTCGGTGTCGAGATCGACCTTCCCGCTGTTGAGATCGATACGATGGACGTCAAAGAGCTTCGCGTCGCGCTGGTTCATCTGCACCAGGATCGTGCCCGGAAATTTCCACTCGTAGGCCACGATATCGACGCGAACCTTGTCGAACGGCGTTAGATCCTTGGTTTGCCTGGAAGCAATGGCGGTTTGGTAGAGCCGCCAGTTCTCGTCTCCGCCAAGGTCCTGCGTGTAGAGAATGTGCTGATTGTCGTATTGCCAAAGAAAATTGCGAATGCCGCGATGCTTGTCGGCAGTCACGGCACGGTCATCCGCCTTCCCGAGAGTGCGAATCCACACATTCATCACACCATCGACTGGAGCGAGATATCCGAGTTGTGTGCCATCGGGCGAAATCTGCGGGTCCGAGCGCTCCGGATTCCCAAACAGCACCTCGCGAGGAATCAGTGGAGCTGTGAGCTTCTCCTGGGCAGCGGCCAAAACAATAAAAAATCCCGCCAACGTCAGGACGGCAACAGCACGTTTGAGCAGACGCATAGAACCTCCAGATTCGCAGGTCGTGTTCGAGTAATATGATAGTCGAATCGCCGATCTTGTCGTATTTGGCGTGCTGCGAAATCTGCCAACTGCGGAAAAACTCGGGTAGAGACGGGGCTCGCCCCGTCTCGGGCCATCGGTGAACTGCGTTCGAGCAAGAACGGGAAGGCCAGGGCTTTACCAGCTCAAAGAAAAATAGTTGCGCATCGGGGGTATCGCCTTCGCGATGCCGTAAGCCCTTCGAAAGTAAATGCCCCTTGGGGGGCTGGCCATTGACATTCGACTTTTTCCGCAGCCTCTTTAGCCGTCGCAGTTCTTGCTCGAGAACGAACTGTCTTTCAGCATCCTAGCCTAGCGCGACATCAGAAATTCCACCTGCTCCTCAATCTCAGCGATTGCGATGGGAGCATGGTTCGCCTCGCGCAGCTGCTGGTTGAGCTGCGCCAATCTCGTTTGCTTGAATCGGGCCCACTCTGCGATGCGCGCTTTTACCTGTTGGCTTGACGCCTGGTAAACCGCGATCGCTTGCGAAGGCACGGCACGATCCCCACTTTCGACAACTCGCAGAGCGGATGCCAAACCGGCATACGCCTCCTCTAGAGCCGGGCCATCGTCTGCCCCGTGTTCCTTATTCGTAAGAATCTTGCCGACACCAGATTGAACTTGCGTCAACGCCGACTTGAGCCCTGAGTTTTGCGCTCCCAGCTTCTGTTGAATGTCAGCAAGCTGCTTCTCCACCGAGCCAATCTCAGCCAGTGCGCGGCGCGCTTCAATGGTTTCGCCAAACATCTGTTGGCCCAGTTTCAGCTGCTGCGCGAGCACTTCGGGAGTCGCGGGCGAGCGCGGGTCCATGATGACCTTCAGTGATTGGTTTTGGGTTTTTCCATCGACCGTCAGGCGGACGTGGTAATCTCCCGGCACAGCCTTCGGCCCCCTCGGGTTGCGCATTTCAGCGTCTTCGTCCGCGCTGGGACCGCCGGAACTGCCCCAGGTAAGGTTCCAGACGAAGCGGTGCATCCCGGCAGATTTCTCCAGGATTTCAGGCTTGGGGAACCACCGCTCGGCGACCGGAAGCGGCGGATGCTTCTTCGTAACCGGATCATCGGCAGAAAATTTTCTGACGAGATTCTGCTGCGCATCGAAAACTTCCAGCCGAACGGCGCTCGCCGGAGACTGGAGAAAATAATCAATCATCGCGCCATTGGGAGGATTCTCTGCTGTTGGTTCCTCGGGCGGAATGGGTGTGCCCGAAAACGAGTCGTTATCCACGCGCACCGCTGTGGCCGGACGGTAAAGCCACGGGCCACTTGCTTTTCTCGCCTCAACTACCTGGCGAAGCGGCGTGATGTTGTCGAGAATCCAGAACGAACGCCCGAACGTAGCAATCACCAGGTCATCGCCGTGAACCGTAAGATCGCGAACGGAACTGACCGGCAGATTCAATTGCAATGACTGCCAGTGGTCCCCGTCGTCAAAAGACACGTAAACTCCGAACTCGGTTCCGGCGAAGAGGAGCCCTTTGCTCTGAGGGTCTTCGCGAACGGCGCGCAAAAATGCCGGAGCAGTAATGCCGTCCGTGATCCGTTGCCAGGTGGCCCCGTAGTCGCGCGTGCGACAGATGTAGGGCTTCTGATCGTCGAGGCGTCCGCGATCGACGGCTGCGTAGGCGACCGCGGGATCGAAATGCGAAGCTTCGATCAGCGAAATTTTGCTCCAGTCGCTCAATCCCTGCGGGGTGACATCTTTCCAGTTCTTCCCCCCATCGCGGGTGAGGTGAATCAATCCCGTGTCGCTTCCCGCCCAGATCAGATCGCGGTTAAGGCTCGATGGCGCAATCGTGAACACGACCCCATAACCGGCACGTTTCGCGTTCTCGACAGTTGGCTCACTCGGCGGTTTGTTATCTCCGTTATCTTTCGCATCGCGCGCATCATGCGCATCATGCGCCGCTCCGGTGAGATCGGGGCTAATGGTCTCCCAGTGCAGACCGCCATCCACAGTCTTCATCACATACTGCGTCCCGAGATAAAGCGCGGCGGGGTCAACCGGAGAAAGCGCGAGCGCGGGAGTCCAAGGGTCACGATACTCGCGCTGATTGATCTCGGCTTCAAATGCGAACGCGGGCCATGGCGCAATATCCTGGCTCAGGCCCGTCCTTTTGTTGAAGCGGGCAACGGTACCGTAGGTCCCGCTCAGATAAATGATGTTGGAGTCATTCGGATCGAGCACCAGGTACCCGCTTTCGCTCGGTCCAGCGGGGAACCAGTCCCGGGGCGTGATCTGATCGTGGTCGGTGCGGCTTACAACCGCGGCGCTCCCGCTATCTTGCTGCGCGCCATACACGACGTAGGGAAACTGGTTGTCGGTGGTCACATGATAGAGCTGCGCCGTCGGCTGGTTGTACCAACTGCTCCACGTCAGGCCGCGATTGAGGCTGATCGTGGTTCCCTGGTCCGTTCCGAGGACCATGCTCGAGGAATTTCTGGGATCGACCCAAAGCTCGTGATAATCATCGCCGCCTGGCGCGCCGCGCAACACAGAAATTGTCTTCCCCTCATCCTCCGATCGGTAGAGAGCGACATTCGGCATATAGATCACATCGGGATTGTGCGGATCGATCGTGATGCGGTTGAAGTACCATGCCCGGCTGGTCAGCCGGGGATCGGCATTCGCGAGTGTCCATGTATTCCCTCCATCGTGAGAGCGATAGAGGCCGGATTTCTTCGCTTCGGTTTTTTTCGCCTCGGCTTTTACTTCGATCAGCGCATATACGCGCTTGCCATCCGGCGCAACGTCAACCCCAACCCGTCCCCAATCGCCTTCGGGCAGCCCGTTGCCGACGAGCCGGGACCAGGTTTTGCCAGCGTCCTGAGAACGGTAAAGGCCGCCACCCGGTCCATCGACAGGGGCATACGCGCTCCACGGAGGACGCCGCGTATGCCATGCTCCGGCAAACAAAAGCTGGGGTGTGGAAGCGCACATGGCTAAATCTGAAATGCCGATTTCCGGTCCCAGGCCGAGAACCCGCGCCCAATGCGATCCTCCATCGACGGATTTGTAGACGCCGCGGTCTTCGCTCGGACCATACACGTGCCCCAGAGCGCCGACGTAAACGATGCTCGGATTCTGTGGATCGATCGCAATCCGGCTGATCTGGCGCGTATCCTCCAGGCCAATGTGCTTCCAAGTTGCACCGCCGTCAGTGGACTTGTAGACGCCATTGCCGGAAGATAGGTCCTCGCGAATGTCGGTCTCGCCGGTTCCTGCATAGATGGTCTTAGGATCGGAAGGGGCCACGGCAAGTGCGCCGATCGAGCCCGCCGGCTGACCATCGAATATGGGCACCCAGACAACTCCGGCGTCAGTTGTTTTCCATATCCCGCCATTGACCGCGCCAAAATAAAAAGTGGTCGAGTCGCCCGGCACGCCGGCCACGGCCACCGCGCGGCCACCGCGGAAAGGGCCGATCAAGCGCCATTTGAGACCTTGCATCAGTTCCGGAGGAACCGGCTGGGCAACCGCCGCGACCGCGAAAAACAGGAAGAAGAAAGCGAAAATGCGGTGCTTCAAAGACGACCAGAATTTGTGCAAGTGGCAGACCCTCGTTCGGATATTCAGTTTAGTGGATCCAGGTGGCATTCTTGAAGCGTTAGAGCCGAACCGCATCTCTGCGCGATTTCTTCCCCGGTTTTCATCGGTGATACCATCTACCTGCTTTAACGACTCCCGACAACGGCCATCATGGAATGACTCGATCCTCCCGCTCCGTCGCCTCGCCCCGAGTGGTCAGCATCGCGGATTTCCGCGCCCTCGCCCAACGCCGCGTGCCCCGGGCCGTCTTCGACTACCTTGATGGCGGCGCCGAAGGCGAGGTCACGCTCCGGGAAAATTGCCGGGTCTATGAGGACGTCACCTTCCGACCTCGCCATGCGGTCGCCGTCGCCGATTGCAACTTGCGCACTCGCGTTCTCGGCTTCGATCTCGCTCTCCCGTTCCTGCTCGCTCCCATCGGCTACAGCCGCCTCATGCACCCCGCCGGCGAAGTGGCCGCCGCGCGCGCCGCGGGCAACGCGGGTACCGCCTACATTCTCTCCACCATATCGGGACACAAGCTGGAAAATGTAAAAGCCGCCTCGACCGGACCCGTATTCTATCAGCTGTATCTGATGGGTGGCCGCGCCGCCGCCGAGGCCGCGATTGAACGCGCCCGCCTCGCCGGATTTTCCGCGCTCGTCGTCACCATCGATACCGCCGTCTCCGGAATCCGCGAGCGCGATCACCGCAACGGAATGAAGGAACTGGTCAGCGGCAGCGTGTTCGAAAAACTTCCGTTTCTTCCGCAAATCCTCTCGCGCCCGGGATGGCTCGCGAGTTTCCTGCTCGATGGCGGTCTGCCGGCGCTGCCCAACGTCGTGGTTCCCGGCAAGGGCCCCGTGCCGCTCGTGGATGTCGCCGCCGCCCTCGCCGAGTCCACCGTGACCTGGAGCGACCTCGCCTGGATTCGCGAACTGTGGCGCGGCCCGATCGTCGTCAAAGGCGTCCTCACCGGAGACGATGCGCGCCGCGCCATCGAGGAAGGCGCCGCCGCAATTTCCGTCTCCAATCATGGCGGCCGCCAGCTCGACTGCGTTCCCTCGTCCTTGCGTGCCTTGCCGGAAGTCGTCAAAGCCGTCAACGGCCAAACCGAAATCCTGATGGACGGAGGCATCCGCCGCGGCACTGACATCGTCAAGGCCCTCTGCCTCGGCGCCCGCGCCGTGCTCTGCGGACGAGCCTACGCCTATGGCCTGGCCGCCGCCGGAGAAGCCGGCGTCAATCGCGCTATCGAAATTCTGCGCACCGACCTCGATCGCACTTTGAGGCTGCTCGGTTGCGCGTCCGTCGCCGAGCTTGATCGTACGTATGTGAATGTTCCACGGAGCTGGGACTAAAACTGGCGAAGGGACAGATCTCTCCCATCTCTCCCACGCGCGGGAACACGGGTGCCGCGTGGCTGCGAAGGAGGTGCAAAGACTCGCTTCCTTATAATGGGAGAAACATGATCCGCCCCGACTACAAAGAGTTCTTGCGGTTGTCACGCGGCGCCACGCTGGTTCCTGTGGCGAAGTCGATCTCCGCCGACCTGCTGACACCGGTTTCCGCCTTTCTTGCCGTGGCTGACGGAGAGCCGGATGCCTTTCTGCTCGAGTCGGTCGAAGGCGGAGAAAAAATTGGACGCTATACGTTTCTAGGAGTGCGGCCATTCCTGCGGCTGGAATCGCGCGGCGCCGAGATCAAAATCGAACGTGGCCACAAAATCGTCCGGCGCACGGGAAACGTTTTCCAAGTCATCAAGGAACTGCTGCAGCAACACCGCCCAGCTGCGATGGAAGGTTTGCCGCCGTTCACCGCCGGCGCGGTCGGCTATTGCGCGTACGACATCGTGCGCCGGCTCGAGAATATCGGAGAGCACGCCGCGGACGACCTCGACGTTCCCGACTGCGTGCTGATGTTTTTCGACCGCGTCCTGGCCTTCGATCACCTGCGGCACCAGATCCATATTGTGGCGTCGGCGGACGTGACCCGGGAAGCTCCTAAAGTTGCCTACGAGCGAGCCGTGAAGGACATCGCGCGCATCGAGAAGAAGCTCGCCGCCGGATGGAAGCCGGCACACTGGCTGAAAGCCACGGCGAAATCAAAGCTGAAGGTGAAGGCGCGCACTCCGAAACCAAGATTTCTGGAGAGCGTCCGCCGAGCGAAGGAGTACATCGCCGCCGGAGACATTTTCCAGGTCGTCCTCTCGCAGCGCTGGGATTTCGAGCCCGGGGTCGCTCCCCTCGATCTGTACCGCGCGCTGCGGACAGTGAATCCCTCGCCCTATATGTTTTTCTTACGCTTCGGCGGAGAAAAACTCGGCGGCAAGACGAAACGAAGCAAAAGGGAAACCAGCGCGGGCGCAATGCATGTCCTCGGATCGTCGCCCGAAATGCTGGTGCGGGTCAGCGGCTCGAAACTTGAGTACCGTCCCATTGCAGGCACGCACCCGCGCGGAAAAGACGAAGCCGCTGACGCTGCGCTCGAGAAGAAAATGCGGGAAGACGAGAAGGAACGAGCCGAACACGTAATGCTCGTCGACCTCGGCCGCAACGACCTCGGCCGCGTCAGCGAATACGGATCGGTAAAGGTGCGCAATCTGATGTATGTCGAGCGTTATTCGCACGTGATGCATTTGGTCTCTGCCCTGGAAGGACGACTGCGTCCGGAGCTAGATGCCGTGGACGCGCTGGCCGCGTGCTTCCCGGCCGGGACACTGAGCGGCGCGCCTAAAGTCCGGGCCATGCAGATCATCGAAGAACTGGAACCGACGAGGCGCGGCGTCTACGGCGGCGCGGTTCTTTACGCCGACTTTGCGGGCAATCTCGATTCGTGCATCGTGATTCGCACGTTGCTGATGAAGGGCAAGAAAGCCTACCTTCAAGCCGGAGCGGGAATCGTCGCCGACTCCGATCCGCAGCGCGAGTTCGAAGAGTCGGAAAACAAATCGCGAGCAGTCTTGCGCGCAGTGGAGATGGCCAGAGGCAGTGTATAGGCGATGCCAGTGTGGGGACGGGCGCCTCGCCCATCGAGCCGGGCAAAGCCCGGCTTCACCTCGAGCCTCAGCCCAGGAACAACGACGAGGGTCAGTACGATCATCGCGTGAGAGACACCGCCAGGCGCGAGCGACAAGCCACCGGCCGGTTTCCCTTGAATGCAGGAATGAACTTCCATTCCTCCGTCGCACGGAGCAGGTCCGGGTCGGCCCACTTCGTCTTCCCAGACGCTTCGGCGGAGCGAACCTTCCCTGCAGAATCGATCACCAGATCCAGCAGCAACTCCGGCTCCGGCAAAGATTGTTCCGGCATGCTCAAGGGTGGGCGCCGAAGCTGTAGGGGCAGAGGCGAGATAATTTCGGACTTGCCTGGCCCTGCTCTGCTTGCAGCGTCGAAAAGCGCGACACGCTTCTTCTTCCCGCTGGGACTTCCAGCAGACACACCATCCACTTCAGCGCGAATCCCATGAGCCCGTGCATCCAGAACTGCCGCACGAATCCGCTCGACATCGGCAGCAGGCCACATTTCCGTAAGTGAACGCCACGCCTCTTGCTCGCGGCCGCTGTAAAGGTAAGACCAGACGATTTCCAGTACTCTCGTCTTAACCCGTCGCAATCGGTGCAACTGCTCGACGGAGAGAGCGGTTGGCGGCGTTAGCGCGCCGCTGCTACTCTTAAAATCCAGCAGGTCGTGTTGGTCAATCTTTTCCCGGATCTTTGCGATTTCGCTGTCAAAATAAGTCTGGAACTCGGAACTCGCGTCAAGCAATCGGCCGCCTTCAAAGCGCAGCACAATTGTCGGCGGCGCGTCGAGTTCGCCCAGAACCAAGGTTTCGAAACCAGCTACCGCCGCCGCATCGTGGCTCCAGATTTCCACGCGCCCGTCAAGATCGGTGTCGGCGGCACTGAAGAAGTCTCCACCCGTGATCGTGCGCAGCAACCGGGAAGGCTTTTGCAGGGAATAGATCAGGTATGTCATACAGCAGTCGGCGCTGGATTTCTTCACTTGCAGCGTCACCGCCGGCACACCCACACCCAAATCCACACCAAATGCATCGACATCAAGCTGAAAAGCGTCGGTTGCAACCACCTCGCTGTGCTGGTCCCAGCTCATTGCTGCTTCACACAGCCGCCTCGCCAGTCCGCCCTTTTTCGCGGCTCCCACCCGGACCTTTACTCCGGTGTGGAATGCCGCTTCAAACGAGCCGCTGCCCTCCTTGCAGAGCACATCAGGGGTTTGGGCGTGGCAGGGGCTGGATACCAGGCAGAGCAAGGCCAGCCACGCCAGTGTCATCGTGCCGCAGCGCCATGGAACGACCACGCTGCACGGTCTCTTGAAACCGCGGCGCAGACGGTTCGCGATGGCTGTGCTCGGAGCGTCGATCGGACGGATAGTCGCCATAGCTTCCAACGCCTGATTCAACATCGGCTGACATCTTGGAAAAAGAAGGGGACCAGAAACGCCGTATTAACTCCGCAGGAAATTCGCCATCAATTTCTTCCCCTCGTCCGTCAGCACGCTCTCCGGATGGAACTGGACGCCCTCCACCGGGAGATTCTTATGCCGCAGGCCCATGATGACGCGGGTTCCGTCCTTGTCCGAAGTCCATGCGCTGACTTCCAAATCGCCTGGCAGATCCTTCTCGGCGACGATCAGCGAGTGATAGCGGGTCGCGGTCATCGGCGAAGACAGGCCGCGGAAGATGGTCTTGCCATCGTGCTCAACTTGACTGGTTTTGCCGTGCATCAAGTTCTTCGCGCGAACCACATGGCCACCGAAGGCTGCGCCGATCGCCTGGTGTCCGAGGCAGACTCCGAGCAACGGCACACTTCCCCTGCCCCTGCCCTTGCCCGCGAAATGGCGGATCAGTTCGATACTGATGCCGGCTTCCTGCGGGGTGCAGGGTCCGGGAGAAAGCACGATGCGTTCGGGGTGCATCGCCTCGATCTCGCCGACGGTTACTTCGTTGTTGCGGCGAACCTCTACCTGGGCGCCCAGTTCTCCGAGGTACTGGACGAGGTTGTAAGTGAACGAATCGTAGTTATCGAGGACGAAGACCACGAATCATTGTAGCTCCAGAGGCCAGGTTCCCAGGTGCGGGGACGGGGCTCCGCCCTGTCCAGCGGGGCGAAGCCCCGCCACCCCGCGTTCCTGGACTCTCCATGGTTCGATGAAAAAGCGAAAGCCGTGCGACCCGAACGGCAACGAATCTATGAACCTCGAAACGTTGCAACCTCTCTTTTACTTGACAGGCACGCCGCCAATTGCCATGCTTACAGGCGATTTCCGGCAAGTCTTTGGAACTTTGAAACCTTGCTTCGGGAGCGGTTCGATGGCCGAGACGCAGCAGGACCAGGACCAGGAGAATAATAAGCGGGCCACGCGGCGGTTCACGCTTCGCCTGCCCGTAAGCGTCCGTTACGGCGAAAATCAGCAGGAGCATGAGGCGCAGACTCGCGACGTCAGCGCGCGCGGAATCTGCTTCTATGTCGATTCCCCCATCCAGGCCGGCTCCCCGATTGACTTCACGCTGACGCTACCACCCGAGATCACGCTGACGGAGAGCATCCGGGTGCGCTGCAAGGGCCGCGTGGTGCGCGTCGAAGGCGGCAGTCCCTCCCAGAAGATGGCGGTGGCTGCCGTCATTGATGAGTACGACTTCCTGGCCGACGTGTAATCTCGCGGGCTTTCTCGCGAGCCGATTTATTTTTCTCTGTCTTTATTTCCTGCGCTTTTTTTCCAGAACCCCCGAGTGGTATGGTTGCTGTAACACTCGAGTGCTTAGGTGACAGATTTCCCGCCGAATCTTGCCTTCCGGCAACCGTGGTTTCGCTGCCGTGTGCGTGCGGATTTGTGCGCGGTTCTTGCGGTGGGAATACTCGTCCTCGGAGTACCGGGGCTTCATTCCCAGACGCCGGCCAAGCCTGGAGCTAAGCCTGGCTCGAAGTCTGCCGCTGTTCCTGCTGGCAAGATTGCAGCCATCAAGAGCTTCCGGATCGTGCAGGAAAAGGATGGCCCGGCAGTTGAAATTCTTTCGACGAAGCCGTTGGTTCCTTCGATCCAGGCGATCAGCGACCCCGATCGGCTGGTGATCGATCTGCCGAACGCGCGTCTGGACACGCAGCAGAAGCGGATCAGCGTACAAGCCGATCAAATCAGCGCGATACGCGCCGACCAGTTTCAACAGAATCCGCCGGTAGCGCGCGTGGTCGTGGATCTGCTCGCGCCGCGCGCCTCCACCTGGGATGCTACAGGAAACCGCCTGGTCGTACATCTCGGCAAGAACCCCCATCAGGCGAGCAGTTCGCCGTTTCAGCAACCGACGGTCGTTAGCCTCACGCCGGCGCCGCAACCGGTCGTGGCGGCGGTGCGCGCGGCCGGTCCGCTGGCCCTGGCCGGGAATGACAATAACAATGACGCGGGTTCCGCGATCACGGCCGGACCCGATACCGCCGTTCTCCGCCTGTCGAGTGGCGGCGAGGTGCATGTTTGCCCGGGAACGACCGTGTCGGTTACGCCATCCGAGAACCGGCACAACCTGATGCTCAGCATGAACACGGGCGCACTGGAAGCGCACTTCGCGCTCGACGCTTCTTCCGATTCCGTGATGACGCCCGACTTCCGCATTCTTCTGGTGGGACCGGGAGAATTTCACTATGCCATCAGTGCGGACAGTCAGGGCAATACCTGCGTGCGCGCGCTGCCCGGTAACACGGCATCGGCGATTGTAAGCGAACTGCTCGGCGACCGCACTTACCAGGTCAAGGCAACCGACCAGCTCATGTTTCGTTCCGGGCAACTCGATCGTGTGGATATGGCGGTGCCGCTCGAGTGTGGATGTCCGCCGCCACGGGATGCTCCGCTGCGGGCGACAAGCGATCTGCCCATGCAGAGCCAAGCACCGCCCGTGAACGCAAGCGCAGCGCCGGTTGCGGAGGCAGTTCAGGCGGAAAGCGCGCCAGCGACTAGTTTGCCTTCAACTGGAGTACCGGCAGCGGCCGCTCCGCTTGACGCCTCGGTTGCGCCGAATGAACTTCACGTGCAGGTAGAAGCGCCGTTCGTGTTCCACGCGACCGGCCCTCCGCCTGCGCCGGTTGAGGATGTGCGTGCGCTGCCCCTGGATTCGCGGACACGAGAAGCACCGGCTGTGGCCGCTCCGCTTCCTCCGCCCGCAAATGACGGTCCGAAGCCGGCTGGCACGGAAACCGCATCGTCGAATCACGCGCCGGCGCGTGGGTTCTTCAAGAGACTCGGGGGATTTTTTGCCGCGTTGTTCCGGTGACGTGGCTGCGCCGGGGAGAGGCGGCAGGCCGCGTCTCTCCAGCTCAACTAGACAGCAGCCTCGGATTGAGTTGGAGCCTGCGTGTAGTCCGCGCACTGTTCCAGGATGATGGGCACTTCAAACAGCGCTCGATTGGAGTATTCGCTGGCCTTCCGGCGGAACTCATCGAAAGTCGCGCTCTCGAGTAAGCGTTGAACGGCCGGCGCAATTCTCCTGAAGCTCGGCACAACGATGCCGTAACCTTTTTCCGTCACCCATTCCGCGTTGTAGCGCTCCTGTGGCAGCGTCTTCGAATTGCATTCCACGATGACGGGCAAGTGGAACTGGAGCGCCTCGCTGATCGAGCCCGGGCCGGGTTTCCCGATGAAGAAGTCGGCCAAGGCCATGTAGTATTCGACATTCTGCGCAAATCCGACGACGGCGGTTGGTTTCCTGGTCCGTAAGCCTTTGAGTTGTGCGGCAAGTTTCTCATTGTGCCCGCAAATCAGAATCAACTGAACGCCGCTGCCGCCTTCGTTGAGTTTTTTCGTGATGTCAACCATCACCTGGGAACCATGGCCTCCGAACAGAACGATGCCAGTTGGACAATCGGGATCGAGCCCGAGGCGCTGCCTTTCGGCGACGCGATCGACGGAGGTCTTCTCGTAGAACTTTGGCTTCAGGATCATTCCAGATGTCAGGAAGATATGGTCTGCGGGATGGCCCATGGTTAAGGCTTGTTGGCGGGCGCGTTCCGTGCCGGCGATGATGTATTCCGATTCTGGCTCGATCCAGAAGTGTGGCGGATAATCTGCCAAGTCTGTGATCAGAGTGACAAAAGGCGTTCCTGTGCCGGCCGTTTTTATATCAACGGAGCGAAGGCTCTCGGCGATCTCACGATTGAAATGCGGAATCACGGAAAGCACCAGGTCCGCGGGATGCTCCGCCCAGTTGTTCCGGAGCAGTTTCACGATCGAAGAATGGTAGAGACGGATCGTTCCCTGAAGGACAACCAGGAGTTGCGGCGTAAAGCGCGTCCAGCCTTTGCGTAGGATCACGTTGTAGGTGTCCTGAATGCGCAGGCCCGTGGCGCGACGAACTACATCGAGTGGATCGAGCAATTCCTGAATGTCGAGAACGCTCACGTCCCAGGGATGCTCCTGGCTGGAGAGAGTGGCTTTGAGGGCTTCGGCCGCGCTCTGATGGCCTCCGCCGGCGTGATGGAAAACGATGGTCAGTTTGCGCAAGATTGATCGTGCCTCGCTTGGGGCAAACGGGGGAGCTTTTTCAAATGTCGAAAGACCATCCGCTAGCATCAGGTGGCCACCCCCTCGTATTCGCCATCTTCGACAAATCCCGATTCGTCGCCGAATTCGGCGGGTTCGGCATCAGCGAGCGTTTGTTCTCCCGCGGGATGGGGATCGTCAGGCCGTTCAACGTATTCATGGATCTGAACGCCCTCCTCACCAATGGTGATATAGGTAGGATGCGCATCAATCCAAGCTCCGCAATTGTAATAGTCGATGCCATCCTCCCGCTTGTGCATGGCGGCATGGGTGTGGCCGCAGAAAATTCGGGCTGCCGGGAGATGACGGGCATGGGCGAGCGCGCCGTCGGCGACCTTCTCCGACAAGCGCTGCCAGCGCGTGCCCAGCCGGTCGAGAAAACGAGTCAGGGTTTTGTTCTTCGAATCCCACTTCTGCAACTGCAGGTAGAGCAGCGTCCCGATCAGATAACTGACGAGGGCATTGCTTACCACGAAACCGTCGAACTGGTGACCATGGACGGCGATGTGGCACAGTCCCTGATATTCCCATTGATATTCCTGGTACACTCGAACGCCCACCAAATGGGACATAATCTCGGTCAAGCCGTGGTCGTGATTTCCTTCGACCCAGACCACTTCGACTTTACGCTTGGGATTGGAGAGCTTGCGAATGAAGCCGAGAAATTTCCAGTGCTCTTTTTTCAGGCGTCCGAAATTGAGGTCGGCAAAAATATCGCCCAGCAGGATGAGGCGGCGATATTGATTTTCCCGAAGAACGCTCAATGCCTCGCGCGCGCGGCTCATGTCCGCGCCGAGGTGCAGATCCGAAAGGATCAGCGTGTCATAGATCTGCGGGGCCACGTCTCAATTGTTGCCGAGAAGTGTTACGAGGTGATTAATTGGGAACTGATTGAGGCGCCAGGGGTAATCTGTGAGTAACTATGCTTATAACAGGGGCTGACGGGGCAGATGGCTTGTCCCGCACGGTTCTTCGTCTCAATCGCAGTGCGCTCAGTGCGTCGGAGGAACGTATTCGGCGGGACGCGCGGAGCCCTCGCCGAAGAAAAACTGCTCCATCTGCTTCACGATTACTTCCTGATCCTGCTTGCGCGCCGGGTTCAGGCGATATTCGTTCAGCAACATTTTGCAGTGTTCCATCCACTGGCCCCACGCCTGTTGCGAGATCTGTTCGTAGATCTTTTTCCCCAAGTCGCTGTCGAACGGAGGTTCCGGGAGCCCGGGCAATTCCTGTTTCAATTTGGCGCAGAAAACTTTGTGCTCTGACATAAATTTCTTCTGAAATTATCGCACAGGCACTGAATCTTCACTGGCTTTCGGTGGGAAGCTCCGCCCGGATGGTGAAATTTGGCGTGAGTTCGGCCGGGCAAGCCAAGCACGTCGTTCACCAAAATCGGCCGGAGCAGTGAGATTTCTATTGACAAATTACATACGAATGGCAATATCTTGTGGTAGGACAGCTACTCATACTACAAGTTGAGTGGCCCGGGCATCAAGGTGCCCTGTCGAGAACCTTGGGAGAACAAATCGTTCAAACGGAGGAAACACTTCATGGCAACCAAGAAGAAAGCCGCCAAGAAAAAGAAACACTAAGCGGACGGATGATCGTTCAGAAATCCCCCAAAGCCTCTCCAGGGAAGCACCTCTTGAGAGGCTTTTCCATTCCCCCTCAACCGCTCGTCAACCGAGAGCAGAGCGCCAAAGCGGCGTGGCGGCGACCCACCGTACTTTTGGGGATTGTCCCGCGGCGCGGCTCGTGCTAGAAACGCGTATACAGGGAGTAGGGAAACGGCCTCCATGAGCCTCCGAATATGAGCCTCCGCAAGACAACGCCGAAGAAAGCGGCCCGCAACGTCGAAATCATTATTCCGGACAAGCTCTATTTCCGCATCGGCGAAGTCGCCAGCTTGTGCCGTCTGCCGGCCTACGTACTTCGGTTCTGGGAAACCGAATTTCCGCAGCTCAAGCCGGTAAAAAGCAGCACTGGGCAGCGGATGTATCGCAAGCGCGATGTGGAGTCGGTGGTGCGAATCAAGAAGCTGCTTTATGAAGACGGATTCACCATCGCAGGTGCGCGTATGCAACTGCGGGAGGAAACCAAGTCCGAGCGGAACCAGACCGCGCTTCCGTTTCCGATGAAGCCTGCCGTAAGTGTGGCGCACTTACGGCATGAACTGCAGCAGATCCTGCACATTCTCTCCGCACGCCACTAACCCACCTCGCCCGCCTAGGCCGATTCCCGCAGCGGCTCGGCTTCGACCAGCGGCGCATCGACCAGATGTTCGCTCAGGAACCAGCTCTGCAGTTCGCTCGGACGAAGCACGTCACTCACCACCAGATCGTTGGTGCCGGCGTCTTCCAACTTGGTGGCACGCTCGGCGAGTTCCCGACAGTGGGTGATGATGATTTCATGCGCGTCCAGCAGGCGAGACAGCTGTACTGGCACCTCCTCGCGGCCTTTGGGCGGTCGCGGAATACGGGTTAACTCGGCCACATCGGCTGCCATCGCGATACTGATTCCCCCCAGAAGCTGGATTCGTTCCGCGATCGCGTCGACGATCTCGCTCTGTTCTTCGTAGTGCTTATCGAACAGAAGATGGAGTTGATAGAAAGTGGCTCCGGACACCTGCCAATGGGACTTCTTGTAGAGATCCCGAAGAGTCATGGTGTCGGCCAACAGTTGGTTGAGTTGCTCCGTCATTTCCAGCCGCACTGGTTCGATCAGTTGCAACGGCATCACACTGGTCACGGTGCCATATGCCTGGAGCTCGCGGGCTGTCTGGTGGTAGTGGGGTTGCGCTGAAGGTTTGCGGGAATTGCTGGAGTTTGGTTTTTTAGTCATCAGGTTCTCCTGAAACTTCGGGTTATAGGGCAAGCCAGAGGAGGAAATTGTCAGAGCGGAGGCATGTGCTTCCGGTCCTGTTTGCCGGTTCAAGCATTTTGGATGCGAACCGCTGAAATTCGGTTACAAGCTTTCCCGAATGTCTGCCGCCCAGTCGGGGGACAATCGCATTCTGCAAGTTCAGTCCGCAGCGCCGGACGCTATGCATCTCGGGCAGGAAATCAACTCCGAGGGCGAGCCTCTGACACCGTCCCACCGCCTACCTGAATCAGTAAATGGTCGACCTTAGAGGACGATTTTCGAACTCTTCTGGTGACCTTTAGCAGTTCCGGGTTCAGTTTTGTTCTCTCCAGGAACTCCCGTCAGGGACTCTGAAGGAGTTCCTGGCTCATACAACCACCCCCAAGGGGTGGCGGGTGCTTAGTTCCTATCTCCGAACCCGTGACGGTTCTTATCTTTAGGACAGAGCGTGGCTGGTTCGGTATTGTCCACGCGATGCTGCACCGGTGGCAGCGTCCGTAGATAGGCAAATATAGCCTTCAGATCGTCATCGCTAAGGTGGCTGTAGAGAGGGTACGGCATGGTGCGGTTGAGGGCGCGCGCACCCACGCGGCCACTGCGGATGGTCCGGATGAACTGCGCCTCGTCGTAATAGCCAATTCCCGAGGGATCGCGCGTGAGGTTGGCGCTGGCGGCGGTGCCCCACGGGCGGACGAAGACTCTACCGCCGGCGAACAGCATGCCCGGCACAGGCCGATCCTGCGCATCGGCAGTGGTGTGGCACCCTGTGCAGCTGCCAATGTGAACCAGGTATTCGCCGTGGCGCGCCGTCTCAGTTGCATCTGAGGGCGAGGGGGGCGGCTGCACCTCGGGGCGCCAGTCGATGACCGGTTGCTCCACCAAATCTCGTTTTGGGAGCGGATGCTGCACAGCCGGGATGCTGCGCAGGAATACGATGATGGATGCAAGGTCCTCGTCAGTCAGATAACGGAAGTTCCAATAGGGCATCGTCTTGTTCAGAATGCGTCCATCGTGGCCGATGCCCTCGCGAATCGCCCGTGCCAGTTGCACGTCACTCCACGATCCCGCGCCTGTTTCGCGGTCCGGCGTTATATTCGGGCACACGAGGAAGTGTGGGCGTGGAATTTTGCTCTCTTCTGCCGGCAGCACGCGTCCGGCACCCCTCGTGCCCAGGACCTGATTCCCGTTCCCATCCCTCGCAGAATGACAATCGAAGCAGTGCGCGAGTTCGGCCAGATACTTGCCGCGAGCGAAGCGTTGTGGCGTGCGCGCATAAGACGGAGAGGCAGGCTTCGAAGCGTCGGCCCATTGCATGGAGATCGCCACGACAAGGACAAGGACAACGAACGACGCGCCCACTTTACACAGGCGCATGGCCCACCTCCAGTCTGGCGCGCATTATACAGTGGTTTGGAAGGCTTGGGTGTCGCGATTCAATTACCGACTAAGGTATCACCGTGCGTGATCTGGCCTTGGGAAGTGAAGGATGGGTTGGTTCGCAAATCCCCGAAACGAAGGAACGAAATTATTGGTCGGGACGGCGAGATTTGAACTCGCGACCCCTTGCACCCCAAGCAAGTGCGCTACCAGGCTGCGCTACGTCCCGACGGAATCCGCTGCCCAAGATGACGATGACAGCGTGGGGGTCGACCTCCAAATTCTACACCAGGCGGCCAGTGGCCGGCCTTTGCGTCCGGAATGGGATTGGGGAAGGGCATCGATCGTGGTTAGGAAGGACGGACCTAGTATTTCGGGGTTGCGGTGCTGAGATCCGAGACTTTGACCAGGTATTTCCCCTTATCCTCGGTCAATAGCGAAAAATCAACATTCTTTTCAATCTGGTAATTAGGATGTCTGGCGTTTCCGTACTGCGTACCCTCTGCATTGTAGTTCACCTGAAAGTAATAGACTTTCCCAACCTCAACCGTCAGAGCTTCGGCATCAACCTCCTTACCCAGAACAGCACACAGATGATGTACACCTGGGCCTACCGACAATGTGAAGTAGGAGTTGTCTTTGGTGGCGCCCACCCAGGCTCCATCCACACCAAATCTGGTGAAATTATTGCAACGTCCCATACAGCCAATTGCCGCAGGCTTTTTACTGGTTTCAATAAAAACGATTTGCGCTTTTCCTGGCGCGGGGTCGGAAGGCGCCGGAGGATCCTTCTGCAACTTGACCTCAAACCTGACCTTGTCGTCGCCGCATGCATCCGGCAATTTTGCGGCCTGAGTTTGAGTCGAAGAAATCAGACCGAGAGAACAGAGGAATAAAACGAGTCTTAGCTTCATTGCAGTTAACACCTTTACCGGAACGTCCTCCGGACACTCTGCGTTGCGGTTACGGTTAACTTATCGTTGGTCAAACCTTTCTCCATACTCTAGCCCTGATCTATGTGCTAGACAAGGCGGGTAGCCACGTTTACGGCATGCCCAGGCAAATGCCTATTACCGTGAAGACGCTGCGGCGGTCCGGTCAATCCCTATGGCGCATCGAAGCTTTTTTTCGAAAACGCGCTCGAGGTTTACAGCCGCGCTTACCGACTACGCTCGGTGAGTCTGCGCGATTTCAACCCTGCGGGAGCCGATGAAGGCGGCGAGATTGGCGAACTGCACGATCCTGAGACTCATCGGATTCCACCGGCGGTTGCCGCTTCCGGCGAGAACGGACCCAAAAGCGCTGACGAAAAGGTGGGGACTCGCTGGCCATCAACCTGGGGACCGGCCGCGGACATTCCCTTCTCGAAATCATCCGGGCAGCGGAAAACGCCATGGGACGACCAGTCCGGCGAAAGATTGTGCCGCGGCGGCCAGGCGATCCTCCGATTCTGGTGGCCGATCCGGGAAAAGCTCAAAGAGTGCTGGGATGGACCGCCGAGCGCAATCTGGGTGACATGGTCTCGAGCGCGCGGATATGGATGCAGAAAACTCGAAGGGAGAACAAGCGCAGTTGTCGATGCTCTAAAAGATGTGGCGGCGAAGCATCCGCGATTACGCAGGACAACCCGCAATCGGCCGAGTCAACGGCCGTGACCAACCCCGCTGCGGTGATCTCTAACTGACTCAATTGGCTCGCGGATTTCCTGAATAGGAGACGTAACGATCGGCGTGCTGTATGCGGGGTGATGGAACTCGAGCTGCATGCCGCGACCGATGAAGTGCATCTTGAGCATGGAACCGCCCCAGGTCGAGCCTGCGATGGTCACCTGAACCGGGTCCGGACAGTATTGCGGATGTCCTGAGATCAGCGCCGAACCCTCGCCCAGAAGGAGCGCCGTGTAGAAATGGTGCTGAGTCCGAATCTGCAGCACGGTGTCAGGCGGCAGACCTTCAAGGAATACGCCTCCCTCGATTTCGGACTGGACGATATTCCCATTCACTTCGTCGCCGAGGTTGGGATGAGGCGTGAACATGACTCACTGTACCTAGGTTTGGCCACTGTCACAACATTAATAATCGCCATGGGCCGGACATAATCTGGCCACCGTATTTTGGTCCATCGGAGCGGCCCCGCGGGCGTGGACGCTGCTGTCTGCCGTCAACAACCGGGAGTCTGGGTCATCGGCGAATCCCCGATGCGGGAGACAGGTTCTCCTGGTCGATAAAACGGGTTTTCTTTTCCCCAGTTTTCTTTCCCCAGTTGTCAATCCCGCACGGTTTCGTACTCTGCCGCGCATGGGAATTCGAAACTTATCTACCTTGCTTTCGGGCGGCATGCTGTTGCTGTGGTCCTCTCTGATTACTGGCTCCGCGCGGAGTTCCGCGCAGACGCCACCCCGCCCCTTCTCGCTGGAACAGGTTTTGAGCTCGCCATTTCCAACGAATCTTGTGGCCGCCGGACCTACGAACGGCCATGCCGGACGAATCGCATGGGTGTTTTCGGCCAAGGGCGAGCATAACGTGTGGATCGCCGACGCTCCGAATTTTGAGGCCCGGCAGGTCACACACTACGCGGGCGACGACGGCATGCCGATTGCCGCGTTGCAGTTGACGCCGGACGGACGCACTGTTGTCTACGCGCGCGGCACTGAGGCCAATAGTGCCGGAGAAATCGCCGATCCGACCAGCAACGTCGAAAAGCGCGTGCAGCAGGTGTGGGCGGTGGATGTGGACAAGGGTGAACCTCGCTTGCTCGGAGATATGGGCTGCGACGAGGAGGGATGCGAGGATATTCAAATCTCGCCAAACGGCGAGTTCGCCGTGTGGTCGGCGAAGAAACAGATCTGGATCGCGCCGGTTTCTGGCGACGGCGATCGAAAGGCCAAAGCCAAGGCGCTGACCTTCGCGCGGGGCAGCAACTCACAGCCGAAATGGTCGCCCGACGGAAAGAAGATTGCGTTCGTCAGCGACCGCGGCGATCACAGCTTTGTCATCATTTACGAATTTGGCCGCAACACCCTGCGCTACCTCTCGCCCAGTGCTGACAGGGATCTGTATCCGCGCTGGTCGCCGGAGGGAAGCCAACTCGCCTTCGTACGCCTGGTGGGCAAACAGATGAAGCAGCCTCTGATTCCGCAGTCGCCGCTGCCTTGGGCGATCTGGGTCTATGACCTCGCCGCCGATTCGGGGCGCGAGATATGGAAGAGCGGTCCGGGCCTGGATGATTCGCTTCCGCTCCTGACCGAAGACGGGTCGTTTCACTTCGCCGGAAAGAATCACATCGTTTTTTCTTCCGAGCAAGATGGATGGAACCATCTCTATTCGGTTGCGGCCTCCGGTGGGCCAGCCACGCTGCTGACTTCCGGGAAATTTGAGACCGAAGATGTCGCGCTGAGTGCCGATAAGACCTCGGTGATCTATTCTTCAAACCAGAGTGGCGTTGATCCTCAGGACATGGACCGCCGCCATCTGTGGCGCGTCAGCGTTGAGGGCGGAACGCCGCAGGAACTGACTCGCGGCGAGACGATGGAGTGGACGCCACTCGAAATCGCCGGGAGAGTAGTGTGCCTGGGTTCGACGGCCACGACTCCGGCGATGCCATACGCCGTCACCTCCGACGGCCGCGAGATGATCGCAAAGAGTGCGCTGCCGGCAGACTTTCCCGCTGCCCAACTGGTCACGCCGAAACAGGTAATCTTCAAAGCCGCCGACGGCTGGGAGATCCACGGGCAGTTGTTTGAACCGGGGATGGAGGGGCGGGCGCCGCGCCCGGCGCTGATTTTTATTCACGGTGGATCGATCCGCCAGATGATGCTCGGCTTCCACTCCATGGACTACTACCACAACGCTTACGCGATGAATCAGTATCTGGCGAACCGCGGGTACGTGGTGCTTTCGGTCAACTATCGGACGGGAATTATGTATGGCCGGCACTTTCGCGAACCGAAAGATGGAGGCCCGCGCGGTGGCGCCGAGTACAGGGATATTGTGGCGGCGGGAAAATATCTGCAGAGCTTGCCGAATGTGGATGCGAAGAGAATCGGGCTGTGGGGCGGATCCTACGGCGGCTACCTAACCGCGATGGGGCTGGCGCATGACTCCGATCTGTTTGCCGCCGGAGTCGATTTGCATGGCGTACATGACTGGTCGGTGTTCAAGGAAGAAATCCCGGCGGATGCGCCCGATCATGACGACGCGGTCAAGTTGGCGTTTCAGTCGTCGCCGAATGCCGCGATCGCGACCTGGAGATCGCCGGTGCTGCTCATTCAGGGGGACGATGATCGCAATGTCGATTTCTCGCAGACAGTGGATCTTTTGCAGCGTTTGCGCCGCCAGAGAGTGCACGTCGAGGAACTCGTCTTCCCCGATGAGATTCACGGGTTCCTCATGTGGAAGAGCTGGATTCGGGCGTACCGCGCGACCGAGGATTTCTTTGCCCGGGAGCTGAAGTAACATCGCTACGCTGCCGCTTCGATACTCGGCATAAAAAGAGGAGCACCGATAGGCCGATGCTCCTTTTTCATTCGTGAATCGTGGCGTGCAGTCAGGGAGCCATAGCCTTCTGATTGTTGACGGCATCGAATGCATTTTTTCGCCAGCGCCGGGGTAGCGGAATTGGAATGCCAAGCCGTCCCGCCCGCATTGGAGAAGCTGGAAGAAGTGGCCAGCATCTGCCGCACGGTGAGCTGTGTTGCGCCGCTAAAGGCATTGCTCGAGGCTGCCACCGTGCCAGTGCAGGTTCCCGCTCCGGTACCGTCATGGTGACTGAAGAGCCGTTCGTATCCGCTCCCAGGTCACATCCAGCGTCTCGGGCAGTACCCTGGTTTCGCCGATAACGCTGACGAAATTGGCGTCCGCCGCCCAGCGGGGCAGAACGTGCATGTGGATGTGTCCGATTACGCCGGCACCCGCGGCTTTTCCGATATTCATGCCAAGATTGATGCCGTCGGGCCGATAGAGAGAGCGCAGAACGGTCTCCATCCGCTGCGTCAAAACCATCATCTCGTGGGCGGCATCGACGGGAAGATTCTGCAACTCGTCCAGGTGCGCGTAGGGCACGACCATGACATGTCCATTTGTGTACGGATAGGTATTGAGAATGACGTAGCAATGCGCCCCGCGGTGGACGATGCGGGCCTGCCGATCGCTTTCTTTGGGAGCATCGCAGAAGACGCAGGCCGACTTCTGGTCGGCGCCAGTGACGTAGGCGTAACGCCACGGAGTCCAGAGATGGTCCATGGAGGGAGGGTAGCAGAAACGAGCTGCGAGCTACGCGCTTGGAACGTTGGCTGGTCCGGTTCGCTCGAAGCTCGCGGCTCGAAGCTCGCAGCCAGCGCTGCGTGACGAATCTGTGTGACGAATCTGTAAATTCTCTCGAATCGCGTTTGACACTGTTCCAAAGCGGTTGCTATAGTCGAAGTGTCCCTATTGGACGCGGTTTCGAACCAGCTGGAATTGTCCTAGGGTCGTCCGCCAGGTCGGCCTCAACGCAACCTAAAGACCACGCCAGCAGTCCGCTCGACCACGTCCCGCACGAGGCGCGCATGATCGCGTCGACACAGAGGCTATGAACTTGTTCGACGACAGCAACGCCCGCAATCTTGAATCCAGTCTCGAAACCATGACACCTGAACACGACACCCACACCGGCGCCTCGGCCGTAATCGACGCTCCCGAGCACGCACAACCCTCCCCTGCGGAAGCACAGGCTTCCGCCCCTGAAGTTCATGAACACGACACTCATGAAACCGACACTCGTGAAAACGAGAATCCCGAAAGTGTCGCTCCTGAAAATTCCGCCCCCGAGACGGCCGCAGCGGGCAGCGATGATTTCGCCGCCGCGCTCCAGAACTTCGAGACCGAAGCCGAGGAATCGGTTGGCGACGACCATGTAATCAAAGGCACCGTGGTGAAGCTGACCGCGACCCACGTCGTCGTCGATATCGGCGCAAAATCCGAAGGTATGGCGCCGATTGCGGAAATTCTCGATCACGAGGGCAAGCCCAAGTTCCAGCCCGGCGACGAGATCGACGTAATGCGGGATAAGGGCGAGACCGAAGAGGGTTACATCAACCTCTCGCATCTGAAGGCACAGCGGCTGCGGTCCTGGGACGAGATTGAGCGCGCTTACAACGAAAAGCGACCGATCAAGGGCATCGTTGTAGAGCGCATCAAGGGCGGCCTGACGCTGGACATTCAGGGCGCGCGCGCCTTCCTGCCGGGCTCGCAAGTGGACCTGCGCCCGATCCGGAATCTGGATGGTATGAAGGGCCAGACGATGGAAGTCGCCATCATCAAGCTCAACAAGAAGCGCGGCAACATCGTGGTCTCGCGCAAACAGCTTCTGGAAGAAGAGCAGAACGAAAAGCGCGGCAAAACACTGGAGCATCTGGAAGAAGGCAGCGTCCTCACCGGGATCGTCAAGAACCTGACCGAGTACGGCGCATTCGTGGACATGGGCGGAATTGACGGGCTGCTGCACATCACCGACATGTCGTGGGGACGTCTGACGCACCCGCGCGATCTGGTCAACGTCGGCGACCAGATTCAGGTGAAAGTCCTGAAGTACGACAAAGACAAGCAGCGCGTCTCGCTGGGATTCAAACAGCTCACGCCTGATCCGTGGTTGGACGCGGAGCACCGCTACCCTGTGGGGGCGCATGTTCACGGGCGCGTCATCAGCGTCACCGATTACGGCGCCTTTGTCGAACTCGAGCAGGGCATTGAAGGCCTCGTCCACGTGAGCGAAATGACGTGGTCGAAACGGATGAAGCATCCGTCGAAGCTGGTCAACGTGGGCGACGAGGTGGACTGCGTTGTCCTAAGCGTGAATCCGACCGAGCGTCGGATTTCGCTCGGCATGCGGCAACTGGCGTCCAACCCCTGGGATACGCTGCACGACAAATATCCGGTGGGGGCGACGGTCGAGGGCCGTGTGCGCAATCTGACCGAGTTTGGCGCTTTCATTGAAATTGAGGACGGAATTGACGGCCTGGTGCATGTCAGCAACCTGAGCTGGACCACCCGCGTGAAGCATCCTTCCGAGGTATTGAAAAAGGGCGACAAGGTTAAGGCTGTCATTCTGGCCATTGAACCGGACAAGCGGCGCCTTTCACTCGGCGTGAAGCAGATGCAGCCCGACGTTTGGGATTCGTTCTTCGCGCAGCACCGCATCGGCGACATCGTGCATGGAAAAGTCCTGCGCGTGGCGAACTTCGGCGCGTTTGTCGAGATTGCCGAAGGCATCGAAGGCCTGTGTCACAACTCAGAAGCTGTCGATGCGAACGGTCAGCCCATGCATCTGGAACCGGGCGGCGAGTTCGACTTCAAGATCATCAAGATGAATCAGGAAGAGAAAAAAGTCGGCCTGAGCATCAAGGCTGTCGGCGAAGAAGCATCGCGCCAGGAAGTCGAGTCCTACAAGCACCCGGCGTCGTCGTCCTCAACCAGCACCACCATCGGCGACTTGATCTCGTGGAAGCGGGCCGGCGGAGACAGCAACTAGAAACGTGGCGGTGGAGCGACGGGCGTCTCCCGCGTCTAGCCTGAGGTGGCCGGGCGGGGACGCCCGGCCCTCCATCGTTTCAACTAATTTTCTGCAAATTCTGATAGCTGATTCGAAGACTCTCCATGGCGAGCAGGTCGCCCGAATCGCGCTCGACAAATAAATGCTTCACACCGTTGTTCTCCGCCACCGCTAAAATCTCCTGCCAGTGAATGGTCCCGGCTCCGACTTCGGTGAAATGTTCCGCCGCCGCGTCCTTCATTTGGGAGGTTGGGAATCCAGGCTTGCGATCCTTCAAGTGAAGCAGCTTGATGCGGTTTCCGTACTGTCGAAACATCTGCAGCGGATCCCGACCGGCCTGTGTAATCCAGTAACAGTCCATCTCAATGCAGACCAGTTTCGGGTCGCAGCGACTCATCATGGTTTCAAAACCAGTTATGTCTCCGAAACGACGGAACTCATAGTTGTGATTGTGAAATCCGAACTGCATGCCACCTTGACGAATGGTTTCGCCCCAAATGTTGAACTGCTCGGCGGCTCGCTTGTAGCCGTCCAGCGTGAGCCACAGGCTCTCGGGCAGAATCGGGCAAATGACATACTGCACCCCGAGCGACTTCGCGTAGTCGATTTTTGAATCAAGTGCGCCGTAGTCGAAGTGCCCGCTGGGTGCGGTCAGTCCGTGGTCGTTGATCATCCGACGCAGCTCGGCCGGGGGATGCCCATAGAGATCCCAGTAGGTCTCGACCTCGGTGTAGCCAATCTTGCGAACGGCTTCGAGGACGGCGGGAAGATCGCGCGCCGCGTCCTGGCGCACGGTGTACAACTGCGCTCCGAGAGAACGGCGCTCCGCGGCAAGCAGTCTGGCACCGGCCAGCCCGCCGGCAGCCGCGATCGACAACCGAAGAAACCCGCGTCGGTCGAACATGCATAGCTCCTGACTACTGCTCTTGGACCTACGGCTGGTATGGCACAGTTATTTCTTACCTCGGCTCTCGTCCGGTACAAGCGCGTAGCTGACGAAAGCAACTGCTTTACTGTCCGGCGACCAAGAGGGCACGTTGATTGTGCCCTGGCCTCCAAACAAGCTGGCCAGCACGCTGATTTTCCTGTCGCTCACTTTTCCATCCGTCATTTTCCCGTCACTCATTTTCCCGTTGTCGAGCGACAGGATCCGCAGCATAACCTCCTGGTTCTCCGGATGGCCCTTCACGTCCGGCTGGTAGGAAAGAAACACCATCCAAGCCCCATCCGGCGAGATGTGCGGGAACCAGTTGTTCCACTCATCGACCGTGACCTGCTCCTGTTCGCTCCCATCGGCCCGCATGCGCCAGATCTGCATGTGCCCGGTGCGCTCCGAATTAAAGTAGATGTATTTTCCGTCCGGCGAATATTCCGGGCCGTCATCCAACCCTTTGGCGGTCGTCAGGCGCGTTTCTTCGCCGCCCGTAATCGGGATCGTGTAGATATCGAATTCGTCGTTGCGCTGCCCCACGAACGCCAGGGTCTTGCCGTCCGGCGACCACCCATGCCAGTACGACGGGGATCTCTGAGTGATGCGGCGCGGCGCTCCTCCCTCGATCGGCACGATGTAAACGATCGACTGATGGTCTCCCTCGGACTGATCGCTGATGGCCAGAGAGGTTTGGTCGGGCGAAATGCCGTGATCGTTGTTGCACCGTTTGGCGAATCCGGTGTCGATCAGCGCAGGCTCTCCTCCGGACACCTGCAGCCGGTAGATGCTGCCATTACGATTAAAGAGAAACGACGTTCCGTCGCGCGTCCAGTTGGGCGCTTCAAAGCGTTCGGGTGCGACGTACACTACCTGCCGGACGGTCGATCGAATGGTCACTCTTTCTAACGTACTGTAGAGCGTCGTTTTGGCGACCGGAGCCAGGTCTGCCGCCAGATCGACATTGGCGAAGGCGGCCTTCTCCACGGCGTCTTTGTCGTGCGAGCAGACCCCAATGCCCACATAGTACGTTCCCTCGAACGGAACTGGTATCGAAGCGCCGGAGTAGTGCAGTTCCTTGCTACCGTCGCTCAGAAACAAATAAACGAAATTGCCGCGCTTTTCGATGCGCAAGCGTTGGGGGCCGGCAATGGTAGCCTGAATCTCCTGAGTTTGGATCTCATGGGTCGCGGCGCCCTTTTTATCGCGGTATTGCAGCGCCCTCAGGCCATTGCCGTGGAGCGCCACGTCGGCATAAGCCGAATCCGCCTCCAGGCTCTGGCGAACCATGAGCACGGCCTTGCGATGCTCGTTGCCGCCACTGCCCAAGAACGAGATGTCGGCTGCCAGACTGGCGTCGCCATGAACTTTCTTCCAGATGAAATGGAAGGCGTCGGTCGTGGACCAAATGTTCGCTCCACTGCCGCTGACTGTGTATGTTCCGCTCGCAGCGTCGTACTCCAGAGTGCCGGGATGGAGAACGCTGCCAACATCGGCATGATTCTCAAACACGCCGGTCGGCGCCGCGCTCGCCCAGAGGGCGGAACTGCCAAGAGCAGCGAACAAGCACCATTGCAATGCCAGGAGAGTGACGGCGGCTATTTTGCTCATTGGAGACCATTCCATAGTTGAATTCGATGCTACCTGTAACGGAGAGGAATTGTACGATTTTCGCCGCGTTCTCGCAGGCCTGAGTCGAGATTGAAACCTCTCTCATCCAAACCAGGATGAATTTGGAACTGGAAGGAAAGCGCGCGTTGGTTACAGGATCCACGGCGGGAATCGGATACGCGATCGCGGAGGCCCTGGCTCGGGAGGGCGCAGAGGTCATTGTGAACGGGCGGACCGAAGAGCGCGTCGAGCAAACGATCCGGTCCATTCGAACCTCTCATCCCGGTGCCAAAGTGGAAGGTCTGGCCGCCGATCTCGGCAACGCCGACGGAGTCCGTGTCGGAGTCGAACGGCTCCCCGATGTCGATATTCTCGTCAACAACCTGGGCATTTTCGAGCCTAAGCCGTTTCAGGAAATTCCCGACGAAGACTGGTTCCACTTTTTTGAAGTGAATGTTATGAGCGGCGTTCGCTTGTGCCGGGCCTATCTGCCAGGCATGAAGACGCGGAACTGGGGACGCATCGTCTTCATTTCGAGCGAGTCCGCGGTACAGATTCCGGCCGAGATGATTCACTATGGCATGACAAAAACCGCGCAGCTCGCGATTTCACGCGGCTTGGCGGAGACGACCGCGGGTACGGGCGTCACTGTAAACACGGTGTTGCCTGGACCCACGGCTTCCGAAGGCGCGAATGAGTTTGTCGACCGGATGGCGGCGTCTTCGAAACAGACCAGGACGGAATTCGAGGCCGAGTTCTTTCGCAGCGTGCGCCCGAGTTCCTTGTTGCGGCGCTTCGCGCGTCCGGACGAAGTTGCGCCCCTGGTGGTGTTGCTCTGCAGTCCGCTCTCCACGGCGACCAATGGCGCTGCCCTCCGAGCCGACGGCGGTGTCCTACGCTCGATTCTCTGAGTGGCTAGGAGGTGCCCTGTCCCCGGGCTAGTTCGAGTTTCACTTCCATCTGCTGCCGCTCCTGCTCGTTCACCCGAAACATCTGCCGCGGCTGCCATTTCATCCCCCTCGCCAGGAAGACATCGGGGAGCTGTGCGATCCGCGTATTGTAGGTGTTGACATCGTCGTTGAAAAACTCGCGGCGGTCGGCGATTCGCTCCTCCAGTTCGGAGATGCGATTCTCGAGCGCCAGGAAATTCTGGTTGGCCTTGAGCTGCGGATATCGTTCCGCCACCACAAAAAAAGATCGCAGCGCACCCGTCAGCAGCAGGTCTGCCTGAGCCTTCTGCGGAATGTTGGCTGCGTTCATCGAAGCCGCGCGCGCCTGGGTCACCGCCTCCAGCGTCTGCCGCTCGTGGTCCATGTAGCCCTTGACGCATGCCACCAGGTTGGGAATCTCATCGTGACGCTGCTTGAGCAGAACGTCAATATTGGCCCAGGCGCGGCCGATTTCGTTCTGCAGGCGCACCAGTCCGTTGTACACGATGACCGCGTAGAGGGCGGCACCCGTGACCAGAAGAACGACGGCGGCGCAGGTAACAACCGGCATGAGCGTTTTCGCGTAGAACGTGTTTCGCGGGAAACAGCTCGAATCTAGCGGAAGGGCTTGTCAGAGACAAGTTACGCCGGTGTGTGTGAAGCGGAAAGTGCCTATTTAGCGTCGGCTTTGGTGTCGACTTTCAAACTGATGTAAACCTGCGAACGGTCGTCAAACTGGCTGACGGTTTTTGTGCCGCTTTTGCGGTTGTTGTACTGTGCATACACTTCGTAATCGATGCTCGGCTGAAGCGCTGGGAAACGGTAGGCGCCGTCTGGGCCAACGATATAGGTTTTCACGGTGCGAGTGTGAGTGTTGGTCAGGTACACGACCGCGTTCGGCAGAGGATTGTCGCCGCCGTCCAGCACCTTGCCAGTTAGCAGGCGGGTCTTGTCTTGCTTCGAATCGCGCCCAAATAACTGCGCTGGAGCCGCCAGGACCGCTGTCGAAAAGACCGACGCAGACAACACCAGCAGCACCGAAGCCGCGATGATCGCTTTCTTCATGAGTTCCCTATTGCCGCCGGGTCCGAATCACAACGGCCATTACCAGTCTAAATGAAGACCGATATCAGAGCGCTCGTCATCGTCGATATGCACGGTTACTTCGGAGCCCGGCTTCAAGTGACGGCCCGAGGGCAGCTTGTAGCCCTTCACGTCCGCCCACACGATGTAGTCCGCCTTCCCGACGGGCAATCGCTGGGCGAACTCGCCGGTGTGATTGGAATAGAGCTCCCAACGGGCTCTTTTCTCGTCAGCCCGACGGATCTTCACTTTGATGCCGTAGAGCGGGTGCCCGTCTGGGTCCCAAACCGTTCCAAAGATTAGGGCGTAAGGCTTCGGCTTCTCGCGGCCGCCGCCACGCGCGCTCACGGGGGCGACGAGAGACACCAGAAACAGCACTGACGCAGCCCTTGCCGCCAAGCGCCGGAACACCCGGAAATGCGCAGAATTCTTCAGGAATCCTCGTCCTCCGGCTCTTCTTTGACGGCGTCTTCTTCGTCCTCATCCTCTTCGATCTCGTCTTCGCCGACCTTTTTCAACTCAACAGGATTGACGGTAATCACCTCGAAGTCCGCGCCGCACTCCGGGCACGAGACGACCGCGCCTTCATCGACCTCATCTTCATCGATGTCGAGATCCGTCTCGCATTCAGGACAGTACACCATGATTTCCTCCACCTCCAGGCTACCCTGTTATATTTAGTTTCTTCGAGAGGAAAAGGTCAAGTGGCTTGCCAAGAAAATTCTGCAATGCCCGGGGCTGCCGGTTCCGGTTATCCCTCCGCAAGTTTTGCGGCACCGGTGTTGGCCGCACTGGCGCTGGCGTTGTGCGCTCCTCTATGCCCGGCGCAGGAAATGGCGCAAGGTCAAGGTCCGGCGCCCCGCTTGGCATCCGACCCGCATGCCGACTCGCACATCGCCGAGGCGATCCGGGAAGTTTCCTCTGAGCGCATCCGCCAGACGATCGAAAAGCTGGTCAGCTTCCGGAACCGATCCACGATTTCCGCCGAGGATGAAACATCCATCAAGGCGGGCACGGGAATCGGAGCGGCGCGAGAGTGGATCAAGGCGGAGTTTGAACGCTACGCCAAAGAATGCGGCGGCTGCCTGGAGGTGAAAACCGACAGCTTCACCGAGCCGCCCGCCGATCGCATCCCGAAGCCGACCGAAATCACCAATGTGTATGCAGTGCTCGGCGGAAGCGACGTCGAGCAGGCGAAACGCATCGTGCTCGTAACCGGCCACTATGACTCGCGAAACAGCGATACTTTAAACGGGACCGACCCGGCGCCGGGAGCAAATGACGACGCGAGCGGGACGGCGGTAAGTCTGGAATGCGCGCGCGTTTTGAGCAAGGCTCGTCTGAATAAAATTACGTTCCCAGCAACGATCATTTTCCTGACGGTCGCTGGAGAAGAGCAGGGCCTGAACGGCAGCAAGCACTTCGCCCAGATGGCCAAGCAACAGGCCTGGAAACTCGAAGCGGTTTTGAACAATGACATCGTCGGAGGCGACCGCAGCCCGCAACAGGATGCGAGCGTGGTACGGGTGTTTTCCGAAGGGCTGCCAGCAGCCGCTAGCGAGGCTGAGATCAAGCGTATTCGGACGCTCGGAGGAGAGAGCGACTCGACTTCGCGCGAGCTTGCCCGCTACATCGCCGACATCGGGCGCTCGTACGATGCCGGAGTCAAGCCGCTTCTCATCTTCCGCCTCGACCGCTTCCTGCGCGGAGGCGACCACTACTCTTTTAATCAGCAGGGCTTCGCTGCCGTGCGCTTCACCGAATTCCGCGAAGATTTTGACCATCAACATCAGACCCCTCGCGCCGAAAATGGCATCGAATACGGAGACCTTCTGAAGTTTGTGGACTTCAACTATGTCGCGCACGTCGCGAGGCTGAACGCGGCGACCCTGGCCGCGCTCGGATCGGCTCCGGCGCCGCCGGCAAATGTGAAAATGCAGACCAAGGCTCTCGACAACGACACGACGTTAACCTGGGAACCTTCGAGCGGAGCCGCCGCCTACGAGGTGGTCTGGCGCTCGACGAAAGCGCCCGATTGGGAGTACGTCCAAACGGTGAGCAACGGTACGCGTGCAACCCTGAAGGTTTCGAAGGATAATGTGATATTCGGTGTGCGCGCAGTGGATGCGGCGGGACATCGCAGTCTGCCGGTTGTGCCTGAGCCGGAAAGATAGGAAACGACTGCCGCAAAGGAGCTCTAAGTGGTTCGAAGCCGCGAAATGACGTTGAGCTTGCCGCCCTTCACGCCAGCGGTAATTTGGCTGCTTGGACTCAACACGGCGATTTTCCTGCTGATGGAACTGTTTGGCCTTGTCCTGCCTGGCATTGATCGTTCGATCTTCGATTATTTCAGCCTGATCCCGAGCGACGTGACGCACGGCTGGATCTGGCAAATTGCGACTTACAGCTTCCTTCATACCGGTTTTTGGCATTGGTTCGGCAACATGCTCGGATTGTGGATGTTTGGCTCGGCGCTCGAGGGTGCGTGGGGCTCGCGGCGTTTTTTGGAGCTGTTTTCTTTCGGCGTGATCGGTGCGGCAATCACCACGATCGTCGTGTCGTACGGCCACGTGCTGGGCGGCCCGAACACCCCTACCGTCGGGGCTTCCGGCGGGGTCTTCGCGATTCTAATCGCCTTCGGAATTGTATTTGCTGAAAACGAGATCATGATGATCCCGTTCCCGTTTCTGATCAAAGCCAAGTACTTCATCGCAATCCTAATTGTGGTGGAATTGGCATTCGCGATGAGCGGCGGCGGCGGCGTGGCGTATGTCGCCCATCTGGGCGGACTGTTTTTCGGATATGTATATGTAAAGTTCGTATCCCGTGGACTCGGAAAGCTTGGACTTTCCGAACGCTACTACGGCCTTCGCAACTCTTACTACCGCTGGAAGCGGCGGCGAGCTGCGAGAAAATTCGAAGTCTACATGAAAGACCACGACCGCAAAGTCACTTTCGACGAGCACGGAAACTACGTGCCGCCGGACGATAACGACAAAACCAATGGCGGATCGAAATCGGGCTGGGTGAATTAGCCGTCAGCACTCAGCCGTCAGGAAAACGAACTCCGGCGATCCTCGAAGAATTCCAGGGTTCTTGAGGCGATCTTCCCCGGCAATTCCCTTGGTTCGGCCTTCCCCTTGAACCCCAAGTCATGACCCACGCCCTCCAGTTTCATTAACTCGATTTTGGCCGGGATCAGCTGCAGGGCCTTGGTCATCTCCTCCACGCTTCCAAATGGGTCACGCGTTCCGTGCACGAACAGACTTGGCGTGCGCAGGTTGGGCAGATGCTGGATGCGGAGCTGTTCAGGCTTACGCGGCGGATGCAAAGGGTAGGACAGCAGAAGCAGTCCGGAAACAAGATCGGGCTCGGCGGCGCAGAGCATCGTAGCCTGGCGCCCACCGTAGGAGTGGCCGCCGAGAAAGATCCGGCCGGCAACGTTCTTACGCAAAACTGCAACCGCGTTGCGCAGACCGCCGCGATCGCGTTCCGCATTGCCCGGAAACGGAGGGCCGGTCGGCCGCTCCTGGCGGAAGGGTAGATCAGAGCGCAGGACAACGTAGCCATGTCCGGCAAGGGTTTCGCTGAGCGCGACCAGCAGGGGAGCGTTGCTATTCGAGCCCGCGCCGTGGGTGAGGATCCATGCGTCGCCGTTTGGATTCTCGGCCGAGTGCAGAAAGCCGCGGACCGCGGGGTTCAGCGAATCATCGGAAAATGGGATTGCCGCATGCATCGCATTCGCACCCTGGATTCTGTATCGTGGCCGGCAAAAACCAGAAGCAGGCCCTTCGCTTCGCTCAGGTTGATAAGATTTCGAACCGACGACAACATTTAGCACAGGGTGGAGAGGATTACGAGTTTATTTCTTCTTCCGCCGCGTCGGGCGCGCCCGATCGCTTTCCCCCACCGTATGCAGCCGCATGAAGTTCGTGGCGCCCGAAGTGAGCTTGGTTCCGGCCACCAGGCCGAGCACGTCCCCCGGACGGAGAAGACCTTTCGGCAGCAGTTCCCGTTCGGCGGTCTTTAACATTTCCTCCGCGGACTCCCACTGGTCTTTGTGAACCGGATGCACGCCCCAAAGCGTATTCATGCGATTGCAGACTTCCGGCTTGCGACTGAAAGCATAGATACGAACCTTGGGACGATGTTTTGAAAGCATGCGCGCCGTATTCCCGCTTTCCGTGAAGACGGCGATCGCGCGCATGGGCAGATCTTCGGCGGCGTGCGCGATGGACTCGCATATGGTTTCGGCAACCGAGTAACGGTGGTCCTCACGACGGCGGCGGCCTGGCGGCGGCAGGTGCCGGATACTGGCCTCCGCCTCCAGAATGATACGCGCCATCATGGCCACGGTCTCCCGCGGATAGCGCCCGCTGGCAGTCTCTCCCGAAAGCATCACCACGTCGGTACCGTCAAAAATCGCATTCGCCACGTCGCTCGCCTCCGCCCGCGTGGGGCGCGGGTTCTCGGTCATCGATTCGAGCATCTGGGTCGCCGTGATGACCGGCCTCCGCCACACACCCGCTCGCTGAATCACCAGCTTCTGAATGATCGGGACGCGCTCCGGTGGCAGTTCCACACCGAGATCCCCACGCGCAATCATGACTCCGTTGGCCACTTCCAGAATCTCTTCCAGGCGCTCGATGGCCTGGGGCTTTTCCAGCTTGGCGATGATGGGCACGGATTTTCCAAATTCCCGCATCAGGCTCTTCGCCATGCGAATGTCATCCGCGGAACGGACGAACGACAGCGCAACCACATCCACTCCGTGCTGCAAGCCAAACTCGAGGTCTCGCTTGTCTTTGGCGGTCAGTGCGGGGATCGCCATTGCCGCACCCGGCAGATTAATCCCCTGCTGCTCTCCGAGCGTTCCTCCGTTCAACACTTCGCATTCCACGTCCCCGCCACGGATCGACCGCACTCTCAGTTCAATGCGGCCGTCGGACAAAAGCACCCGTGCGCCGGGGTGGACTTCGCGCGCCAAGCCGGCAAAATCGGTCGAAATCAGCGCAGCGGTCCCCGCCACCTTGCGCGGCGTGATCGTCAGCACCGTCCCAGCCTTCAGCAGCACAGCCTTTCCATGCTTCAGGCGGCCGGTACGAATCTTCGGACCTTGAAGGTCCTGAACAATGCAGATGGTCCGCTTGAGGCGATGGGCGGCGCGGCGCAAGCGCCGGATTCGCCGGGCGTGTTCGGCGTGCGTTCCGTGGGAGAAATTCAGTCGTGCTACATCCATGCCGGTCTGCATCAGGGCGCGAATCATTTCTTCGGAATCACAAGCCGGACCAATCGTGCAGATGATCTTTGCGCGGCGCACGCGTTCGGTAGCCTCTTCCGGCGCGGGGCCGGTAGTCGGCAGACTTCCTGCAACCAGATCCAGTTTGCGTTCTTTCAAATTTCGAACCCTCCCCCCAACCAACGCCGCTAAATCATGTTTCCCTTTGATGCGGTCTGGTGAGCCCGCCCGTCGCCTCGCTGTCAGCGAGCTTCGGTGTCCGCCCGCGGAGGCGGAACTCGGCTGAGACCGCGAGGAAAAAGCATGGCGTTGAATTCGGCGCCAATCAGCACAACCAGCGAGATCAGGTACATCCAGACGAGCAGGGCAATCCCCACGCCGAGGGAACCGTAGATAACGCTGTAGTCCGTATAGTGCTGCAAATACCATCCGAACAACGCGGAGGAGAGCAGCCACATCGCGGTCGAAAGAACAGCTCCCGGCAAAACGCTGTGCCAGGGCTGCGTACGAGGCACCGCGTTGTGATAGATAAGCTGGATCACGGCGATGCTGGTCAGGATCGCGATGGTCCAACGTATCGCGCCCCACAACAACAGAATGAGAGGTCCGAACTCATGCCCGAGCAGAAACAAAATGCGCATTTCGATGCGGCTGCCGAATGCAACCAGGATGGTGGCGAAACTCAGCGGCAAGCCCGCCATGAAAACCAGCGAAATCGCAATCAAGCGCTCCTGGATTAATCCCCACGTCTTGGGCAGTTGATAGGCGCGGCGAAAGCCGTCCATCCATGAAATGATGACGCCGGAAGCGCTCCAGATGGTCACCAACGAAGTGGTGATGAGCAGGCCGACCGGCCGGTCCGCGCTGCCTCTCAGGTAGGAAAGTGCGGTTGAGCTGCCTGCAGGCAAAATGGTGCCCAGAGCGTAGGAGATTTCGCGAAGGTAGACTTCGCCCCGGTTAATCGTGGCTACAACCGAACCAAGCACCAGCAAGGCGGGGAAAAAAGTGAAGATGGATGAATAGGCCGAGGCCTTGGCGATCCCGAAAGCATCGTGTTCGAAGGCACGCCAGATCGACAACCGGAACAGCCGCCAGAAGCGCCCCAGTGCCGGGGCCAACACCAGTCCACCAGGAATCGGCTCCGGCGTGGCGTTCGGATCCTGAGGTTGCCCGGTCAGGCGCTGTGGTTCCAGTGCTAAAGACATTGGCAAGAAACCGTCGTCCTATTGCTCGTCATTTTATACGAGCCCAGCTCATACGAGCCCAGCGTTTGTCCTAGCTGCCGACAACTGCCGAGCTGCGCTCGGCGGGGACGGGCGGGACGCCCGTCCCCACACGAGCAAAAAAACGAAGGGGCGACTTGCGTCGCCCCTGCATAGCATCGTCCCGTCTTACTCCGCGGCGAGTTCTTCGGTCTCGCCTTCGTGCCGCATGAGTTCGAGCGCGCGCTCGGCATCTTCGTAGGCTTGCGAGACTTCCTCCTGCACCTTGCTTGCCGCCTCTTCCATTTCGGGAGAGAGGCGCACGTTCCGGTAATATTCCATGCCGGTGCCGGCGGGAATCAAGCGGCCCACGATCACGTTCTCCTTCAGGCCGCGCAGATGATCGACAGCTCCCTGAATGGAAGCTTCGGTCAGCACGCGCGTTGTCTCCTGGAACGAGGCAGCGGAGATGAACGAGTCGGTCGAGAGCGACGCCTTGGTGATACCGAGCAGCAACGGACGCCCGGTGGCTGGTTTGCCGCCCTGCGCAATGGCCCGCTCGTTCTCCTCGTGAAAGCGGAACTTGTCCACTTGCTGTTCGAGGAGGAACTGGGTATCGCCCACATCTTCGACCTTCACCCAGCGCATCATCTGGCGCACGATCACTTCGATGTGCTTGTCGGAGATGTTCACGCCCTGCAGCCGGTAGACTTCCTGGATTTCGTTCACCAGATAAGACTGCAGTTCCTTCTCACCGAGCACGGCCAGAATGTCGTGCGGGTTGAGCGGCCCGTCCATCAGCGGTTCACCCGCCTTGACGCGCTCGCCTTCCTGCACGTTGATGTGGACGCCGCGCGGAACGGAATATTCCTTCTCCGTGCCGTTATCGGCGGCCACGTAGAGTTTGCGCTGTCCCTTGGCCACTTCTCCGAAGCGCACCACGCCATCGATTTCGCTGATGACGGCAGTCTCGCGCGGCTTGCGGGCCTCGAACAACTCCACCACGCGCGGCAGACCGCCCGTGATGTCCTTGGTCTTGGTGGTTTCGCGCGGGATCTTGGCCAGCACGTCGCCCGGAAACACCGTGTCTCCGTCCTGAACCATA
>Ga0210402_10000374_pt1 | contig 50145 bp, 53 predicted proteins | sample IncBWC7MmetaG_FD_161055 | JGI IMG/M metagenome (GOLD analysis project Ga0210402, IMG submission 161055) | Forest soil microbial communities from Barre Woods Harvard Forest LTER site, Petersham, Massachusetts, United States - Inc-BW-C-7-M | ecosystem: Environmental > Terrestrial > Soil >... | reverse complement strand
AGCAAGAGCAACAGCAAAAGCTTCCACGAGAGCGAAATGGCGCGCTCTTGGGAGTGCACGGAGCAGTACGCTCAAAAAGTACTTGACACCGCCGGCATTGTCAGAGACGCGATATTACAACAGTTGTGACTGCGCAAATCATTTGGGATGCTGATACCAGCAATCCGCTTTCAACTGAAGCAGTACGTTTAGAATCTACTCGCTCACCAGGAGGTCATCATCGGAATGATCCCGTCTCTCTCTGATCGATTGGATTATCCTAGCCTCGGTCAAAGTGTGTACTTGAATCAGGCATCCCTAGGATTGATCGGTCAACCAGCAGTGACCGCAATGCACACGTTTATAGACGATGTTGCCAGGCATGGCAACCTCTATATGTCCGATAGTGATGAGGTGGGGTACTGTGAAACGCTCCGTGAACGCGCAGCCAGATTGTTTCATTGTGATTCAACACAAGTTGCGATTGTCGCGGGCGCAAGTGAGATATTGGGGCAACTTCCGTCGTTACTTCAGCCAAGGTTGAATAGCACAATTCTGGCTGTTTCATCAGATTTTCCTGCGATAACTCGGCCGTGGCTTCGTCTGGCTGCCCTAAAAGGGCATAGGGTGCGCTTTGTTGGTGACCAGCCTAGTTGCAATCTGACCGATACACTTATTGAGGCGATTGATGAAAATACTGCTGTGGTTGCGGTGAGCAGCGTGCAATACGCTACGGGTACGGTAGTGGACATTTCTCGCTTGCGCCAGAGCACTGCCCAGGTTGGTGCACGTTTGATTGTAGACGCTACGCAAGCGGCAGGTGCAATGCGGGTGGACGCGGCGGCATGGAGTGCTGATGCCGTCGTTGCCAGTGGCTATAAATGGCTTGGTGGACATGGAGGCGTTGCACTGGGGGTCATGTCGCCACTTCTCCTTGAACAAATACCGCCTTTACCGGGTTGGATGGGCGCATCGGATCCCTTTGGATTTGATGCGACTTCTGTGTCGCTGGCTAATGATGCCCGGCGCTATACGCAATCAACGATGTCGTATGTCTCTATGGCTGGTCTCATGATAGCAGTTGAGCAGTTGTTGTCCTTGGGTGAAGCTCGAATTGAGGCGCATGCACGGAGGTTGGCAGCAATGTTGGTTAGCGACGCCAGCAAGTATGGTTGGCAACCATTTCGCAGCGTTAGCGATCCTGCTGCGTCTCCACACATAATTTCACTGGGACACCCTCGCGAAAGTGTACAAACAATTGTAGATAGACTTCGTAGTCACAATATTGTGTGCGGTACACGTGGCGGACGCATTCGGATCTCGCTCGCCCCTTACAACGACGCAAGTGATGTCGATACTCTTATCGAAGCATTTGCGGGCGCCCGGTCTGGATGAATCTCAGAAATCGAAACCACATCATCTCGCCGGCCGCAGCTTTCACACTTCACGTCAAAGGTGCTAACGCTCCAGGGGTTCTATGGCAGGGCTCACCTACGCCTTCGTTTTTGCCGCTATCGCCGCTCTGGTAACCGACTCTCGCTAATAGGCGATAGCGCTCTCGACTGATTTGGTTAGTCCGCATTTCCGGCATTTCGGTCGGATCATGGGCAAACCGGCAGTAATTCCATAACGGGGAAAGCCAGGCTGGGAGAGGCGTCTGGATAGTTTACGTAACCAGCGTTTACACTAAACGAGGATTGCTGGGGTTGGCCAAAGGGAACCGGGGGCGTCCATCATGTTGGTGTTGCCGATTACGAGAACACCCGCCACTCGGTCCCACTCCGCCGCTACACCCGAGCACTAAAGTACCTGCTAGCAAACTAATCAACACACGAATCCAGCCAGAAGATGTGACGATGAAGACTGTGTCTTTCAGAAAAGCGTCGCCACCATTAAGCGGAGCGTTTCTTGTTGATGGTGCCTGAAACCAACCAGCACCAAACCGGGTGCGCGATGAAACGTGTCTTCGGTCGTCTTGATTCCTGGCATCTGGAATCCAATTGCTCATTTTGAGCTGGATTTCCGATGCAAATTGGAACCGGCAGAAGGTTTCAAGCTTGGTTAAAGTGTCATTTGCGAAAAGTAACAGGGTCGTTTGCCGCCAAAGAAGAAGCTTCACGCTAGCGAGCGTATTCGTCCTCCTCGTGCTGACATCCGGGGTCTTGTTTGCTCAGGAATACAATTTCCGCAACTTCGGGGTCACAGAAGGCCTCAACAACCTCGCGGTCCGGCAAATCTACCAAGACCGCGTGGGTTTCATTTGGGTGAGCACCGAAAACGGTATCTTCCGGTACGACGGGGAACGCTTCGAGGCCTTTGGACCGGAGCAAGGGATTCCGTCCACTTCGGGTGCCGCGTTTGGCGACGCCCCTGACGGATCTCTTTTGGTCGGAGGGGACTTCGGACTCTACCAACTGTCGGGCAACCGCTTCGAAAAGCTTCCCCTCGTTTCCAAGACGGTCAGTTGGGCACAAGGCATCCAGTCGGATGGGAAAGGACACACCTTCATTGGTACGGACTCCGGTCTGGTGGAGCTCTATGCCGAACCCGGGCGGGATGGGTTTGCAGTGCGGAGATTTCTTCAGGCGACCGGAACATCCGGGCCGGGCGCTTACGGCGTTTCAGTGGATGGTGAGATCCTATGGTACGGATGCGGAGAGGAACTGTGCCGCATAGACGGGGATAGGACAACAGTCTTCGGGAGAGAGAGCGGACTTCCGGATCGCGTCTGGCTAAGGATCCAGAAAGACCGGGACGGTAATCTTTGGGTGCGAGCGAAGAATGCGGGCGTGTTCGTGTTACCCGTCGGCCAAACCAGATTCCGAAGGCCGGATGCGCCCATTCCAGGCAGCGAGATGGGCCTTGTCGCAACCGATGGCGAAGGGCGGATTCTAATTCCGTCACCCGATGGGTTGCTGATCCAAGGCCAGAAAGGCTGGCAGAAGATAGACCGATCCGTTGGTCTTCGTGGCGTAGTCTATGCCGCCTTCGAGGACCGGCAGCACTCTCTATGGATTGGGCTGGCTGGCCGGGGACTCGCCCAGTGGCGGGGGTACCAGGAGTGGGAGAGTTACTCGCCGGCAAGCGGGCTGGCAAGCGATATCGTATACGAGATCTTGCCGCGGGCTGACGGGTCGCTCTGGGTCGCCACCGAAGGAGGGCTGTTTCGCGGGACACGCCGGCAATCAGGCATCTTGTGGAAGAAAGTTGCCGGACTGGTTGGCTTCCCGGTGCATAGTCTTCAGATGACTCCCGGCGGCGATCTATGGATCGGTACTGAAACGCGTGGCGCCGCCCGCATTCATGCCGGAACCGGCAGCGTGCAGTGGTTTGGTCAGAAGCAAGGTCTTTCGGGCAAGGCAGCGTACACCTTGCGCTTTGATCGTGCACAAAGGCTCTGGGCCGCCACAGAAGCGGGCCTATTTGTAGCCGAAGCGCCGTACCAGAAGTTTTCGCGAATCACCGAATTGCCGTCCACACGCATTTGGGCGATTGCCGAGGGAACTGATGGCACGATCTGGGCTGGGGGTGCCGGCGGGCTTTTCGGTTACTCAGCCGGGCGCTGGAAGATTTGGACGCGCGCCGATGGCCTAAGCAATCAGGAAGTGCTTTCATTGGGTGCCGGTGTGGACGGTACTATGTGGATCGGTTATCGCCACGGGGGCGGTATCGACCGTATCCATCCGCAGTCTGGCGGCATCGCTATTGAGAAAGCTGTCCAAAGACGCGGCAGCGACGGACTCGCGTATTTCTTGGAATTCGATGCATCGGGGCGACTGTGGGTGGGGACCGAGAGGGGCGTGGACCGCTGGGATGGTGCCCGCTGGAGCCACTACGATGCCAGGGACGGTCTAGCGTGGGACGACTGCAACCTGAACGCTTTCGCCGAGGAAGCCGATGGCACAGTTTGGATCGGAACAAGCGGTGGACTCTCTCGTTTCAAGCCGCGTTCGTACAGCGCGCCCGCAGCACCGCCCGAGGTCGTTTTCACGAAGCTTGTCATGGGACGGACGGATGTTTCCCGGCAGCTCAATCCATCCCTCACAATTCGTTCTAGCTCTCTCATCGCAAGATACGCGGCGCCGAATGCTCCCCGTCAAAGCGCGATTGTTTTTCGCTACCGGTTGGAGGGCGCGAATTCAGCGTGGACCGAGACGGCTCAAAGAGAACTGCAGTTCGCAAAACTGTCGCCCGGAGCATATCGGCTGGAGGTAGAAGCCCGAGACAGCGAAGGAGTGTGGAGTGCTCACGGGGCTGCGTTTCCATTTGAAATACTGACTCCGTGGTATTGGACGTGGTGGTTCGTCAGCACATGTGGACTGGTCCCTGTGTCGGTGGTTTTGGGTCTCCTTCGTTTGCGGACGCTGGCAGCGCAAAGACGGGAACAGGAGCTCCATCGAGTGGTGGCAGAGAAAACAGCGGATCTACGGCGGGTCAAGGAGGATCTGTTACGGCTATCGTCATTTGATTCGCTGACGGGCCTGGCGAACAGGCGGGTGTTTGACCAAACACTTAAAATGGAATGCGCTCGTCTGCAGAGAACGGGTTCCGCGGTCTCGCTCCTGATGCTCGATATTGATCACTTTAAGGCGCTTAACGATGCCGCGGGGCACCAGCGAGGCGATGAGTACCTTCGGTTGGTGGGATCGGAACTAAAACGGCTTGCCAAGCGCCAGATTGATTTGGCCGCGCGCTATGGCGGTGAGGAGTTCGCCATGATCCTTCCGGAAACAGGCGACGCCGGGGCCGCGCAATTTGCGGAGTTGGTGCTGCTGGCAATCGCTGGTCTCAAATTGCCGCATCCCGCATCGCCGAGTGCCCCGTTTCTGACGGTCAGCGTGGGCGTCGCGACTGCAACGATGGAGTTTCATAGTTCTCCTGAAGAATTGGTAGCCGCTGCTGACCAGGCGCTCTACGGTGCAAAAGGGAGTGGACGGAATCGAGTGAGCGTGGCTCAACGGGAAACAGTTCCGCAGAAGATAGCGAATGCGGCGGCCCTCGAGCCGGCCTGAAAGCAACAGGAGAGTTAACTGCCTTCTGCCGCTTCTCGCTCACGGCCTGGGCAAGCGGATTGGTTCGGATCCTCGCAAGTCAAACCGTAGCGCCAAGGGCGTGCCCCATCTGAGGGGTCGCCAGCCCCTCATGATGCCAGAAACCCATTCCCTTCGCAGGTCAAAACTGAAGAAGCATTCGATAAGTTGGTATTAGGCTGCATCGAAGCGGCGGATGAGCTTTCCACACCAGGCACAGTGAGTATCGGCATATTCCCACGGGCCCCCGTAGGTCTTCATTTCGAACTCAGTACAGCCGCAGTCTGGACAGGATGTGTTCTGGATCGCGAAGGTCCACAGGCCATTGGCAGAAGGCGCGACCCGACTATAGCGGGGTAGACTTGCTGTGTCGATTTCCGGTCCTGCAACAATCTCTTGCTTCGCTTGCATATCAACTAGGTCTCGAGTTCTTCCCTCTGCCTTCTCTCCGAGTTGCGCGAACAACAGCTCTTTTTCTCTCTTGAGCTTCCAATTCTTCACTGCGAGTCCTATAACAGCAATGACTAATAGGGCTTGCACTGCTTCGGCGAAGCTACTCATTTCGAGGCCCTCTACTTGGGCGACATTTTGCGTCTTCGCTGCACGCTTGGCCCCCGCATTTTAATGCGAGGCCCCCTCGGCAAGTGAATCGATTTTCGCGGTAGATGGAGTTTACTTCTCAGTCACCAGCGCGGTCAACGCCACTACGAGCGACACGACGAAGGCCCAAGCGTCCATCAATATTTCCTCACCCTCTGGAGAGACGCCGACGCCGGCGTCCCCATCCTGAAAGAAGTCAGGGCGGAGTACCCGAAGCTGCAATAGCTCGAAGGTTCTGCCGGCCAGCACAACAACAACCTCCCGTCGCCAACGACCGAAGCCTGACCAGAGGGTACTCGCATCTACATCGCGCTCGATCAGATACGAAGCGGTTGACCCGGAATGTCACGAGGCGCAAACATCATTTGACAAACATGTGACACGATCCACAGATCCATTGTCCTGACGCTGAATCAAATCCTCCATACACCGAAGATAGTCATCACGAATATGCCGCGTGTTCGTTGGGCGGGAATAAAACACACCACGGCATCTTGGAGCGAGTTAGATCCAGGTTTCCGAGGTGCGTAGTTAAATCCGATTGGGCGGACCGCTCTAAGAGCCGATACCAGACAACTCACAACTCGTCGCGCGTAGGGCCGTTCTGATCCGCATGCAGCAAATGCGGCGAACGCCTTCGAGGTAGGGTGTGTCTGACAACCTCAACGTTTCTTGAAATTGAAATAACACAGAAACAACTGGAGAACAAATAAATGAGCTACCACGTTGATCAACAAATAAAAACGACTGCGCGGGTTCGGAACCTGTTCGCGTCCGCTTTCCTTCTCGCAAGTGCATTCAGCACAGTCAACCAGGCGGCCGCGCAGAAAGTCATGCCGCCGCCGACTCCTGCCGCGATTACGCCACCCTCGGGAAACACTGCCTACTTGGTAGGCAACGCCTTTGGTACTCAAGGCTATACTTGCCTGCCCACTGGCACGGGTGGCACTTCGTGGACTGTCAACCCCGCCCGCCCCGAGGCCACCCTCTTCGCGGATTTCTTCGGACAGACCCTTCAGATCATCGCCCACTTCCTCAGTCCCGACGCAAACCCCAACCAGTTTGCCCCCAATCCGCTACCTCCCGGTGGCAACGCGACCTGGCAGAGTTCCTTCGACACCAGCAAAGTATGGGCAACCGCGGTGGGACATATCGACGCTGGGTCGGACCCTGCGAGTTGCCCGAATGCGGGCGCGATTCCCTGCCTCTTGTTGCAGTCGATCGGAAACCAAGAGGGGCCGACGGGCGGTCGACTGATGGCCAAAACCACTTTTGTCCAACGCCTAAACACCAATGGAGGATCTGCCCCAACCACTGCCTGTTCTGTGGGTCAGACTCAGCTCGTGCCGTACACGGCTGACTACTACTTCTTCCGCGCCGACCAGTAAGTCCCTCACTGTGGTCGACGAACACTCGGGGCGTGCACGCGAAGTCGAATTCGGTTTGGTACTTCTTGCGCACGCCCCTTAGTCGAAAGGGATTAGTTGCAGAAACTGTGTGCCTTCAATTCCCCAGGAGAATTTGTGGCCTTACCTTCCGCGCTTCTCATGTAGCTCATGGCGGCGCGATTCCGCGAATTGAGGACCGCTGGCGAAGCGAAGCTTCCGCTTTGACGCTCTGGAAACCCCCCTGCTAAACTGAACAATTGTCATCCCACCCTTAAGCCAAGAAGGAAGCCTGTGCGCGCAGAAACCCGGCATCAACTGAAACAAGACCGCTTCAGCAAGGTCACGTTCGAGGCGGCGGGAAACGCCGCTCACTGGAGCGTTGAACACCAGTCGAAACTCATTGCCGCTGTGATTGCCGTTATCGTTATTGGCGGGATCGCATTTGGCGGCTGGTACTACCTCAACTCGCAGGACGAAAAGGCTAGCGCCGAGTTTTCGACGGCGGTCCGCGCCTGGGAAACGCCGCTGCGTCCGGCGGGCGTGCCGCCACAACCGGGGACGGACAGCTTTGCGTCGGCGCAGGAGCGTGCCACGGCCGCGCGCAAGCAGTTCCAGGCCATCGTCGACAAGTATCCGCGCACCCACACGGCCGACATGGCGCGCTATTTTGTGGGCTTGGCCTCGGCACAACTTGGCGATAACGCGGCAGCCGAGCGCAGCCTGCAGGAGGCGGCCCGCTCGTCGAACGCCGACCTGGCGGCCTTAGGCAAGTTCGCGCTGGCCTCCGTTTATCGCTCGGAGAATAAGGACGCGCAGGCGATCGATCTGTATAAGCAGTTGATGGATAAGCCTACGCTCGTCGTCAGCAAAGCCACCGCCCAGCTTGAACTCGCTAGCTTCTACGAGTCGCGGCAGAAGCCGGATGAGGCCAAGAAGATTTACGAGCAAGTGCAGAAAGAAAATCCGGCCACCGACGCCGCGTCGCTGGCGCAGCGGCGAGCCGCGGCGCTGAAGCAAGAAAAGTAGTTCTAGCGTGGAAGATCCACCGGTGCCTTATCGCTCCCGCGAGCCCATTGCTGGTGCGGCCCCTTTTCCGTCGCTTTGGGCGCCGACTTCGACTACATCCCTCACAAATTCGCGGCGGGTGCTTCCCGTGCCATGGGGCTCGAGTGCCCGTACGCGGCGGGCAGAGATGTTCACGGGATCAAGCCGAAGAAGTTGGCTATCGCGGACCTGGACCTGAAACCGGAACCAGTCAGTACGATACATGCGGCCGGCGGCATAAAAAGTTATGGACACGGCGATCTGGCCGACGTAGTCCTCTCCGGTACAGGCAAAGAGGCGCTTCCCGAGATCCTCGCTCCACGTGGTGCCGCCAACCAGCGGCTCGTTTAAGAAGCATCGCAATGAGGGGACGGCCATCGACAGCCTGCGCATTTGCACCATCTGCATCAGCACGGAGATTTTGGCCAGGTTCGTAGCAATGATTCTGGCGTCGCGAGATGACAGCCGCTCCAGTTTGATGTGCAGCTCCGGCGCCCATTCGCGTTCGAATTGCTCGCGCGAGAGCGCTAGACTCCGGTCGCTCGCCTCCGAGTATCGCAATGTGGCGCGCACCAGGACCAAGCTGACAATGGTCGTCACCACGGTCGCGATCAATGGAATGTAGGCCAGGATCAAGGTGAACGAGACGGCGTGCTGGTTGAACCATTGCAGCAAATTCATCGCAGGATGACCCTCCGAAGACCGCGTGGTTGAGACGGGGATGGACCACTCTAGCGAAGCTTGGCGCTGCGGGACAACTGCCGAAAGTGCAGTCCGCGCGTTCTAGACCTTACGTTATCTCGCGACCCGCATTTGCCCGAGGTTCGCCGAATTTAACAACTTCTCGCAGCGACGCGACGCAGGCATGCAATGAGCCGGTCGCCGTCATCGACTGTGTTGTAGACGTGGGGAGTTACTCGAATCGAACTTCCGCGGACGCTGACGAATACTTTCTCTCTCGCCAGCATTTCGGGGAGTTCCTTCGGAATCGCCGCTTGCCTCCGCAGCGACAGATAGTGAGGCGCGCGCAATGGTTCCGGGGGCGCGGAAAATCCCAGGTCCGCCGCGGCTTCAGCTAGGCGCCGGGTGAGCGCTCCGGCCGTGTCGGAGATTGCCGCGACTCTCCACTCCTGCAATTGCTTCAGGGCGCGCACGGCGGCGGGCAGCAACGCGAAGTTGGCGCGCTCGCCCATATCGAAGCGCCGGGCGCCTGCGTCGTAGTCTTCCGTGTACAGGATCAGGCTTGAGAAGTCCCGAGCGTTGGCGCGCTGAATCCAATTTTCTTCGAGCGGTAATCCGCCCTGCCATTTAGGACCGACATAGAGAAGCCCGACGGAATAGGGGCCGAGCAGCCACTTGTAGCAGGCGGCGACGGCGAAATCCGGCTGTACGTCGCCCACGCTGAAGGGCAGCGCGCCGAGCGACTGGGTGAGATCGAGAACGAGCGCGGTGCCGAGCTTACGGCAAGCTGCGCCGATGCGGACGAGGTCGAGTCTTCCACCGCTCGTCCACTGCACGTTCGGGAGGGCGGCGATGGCTACGTCAGAGGTCAGGGAATCGAGAACGGCCGCGGTCCAGTCATTATCTGCAGGCCAGGCGACGATTTTCAGGGGCGCGCCGGTTTCTTCCGCCCGGCGCTGCCACACATAGTAGTTGGACGGGAACTGCTCCTCGAGCACGAGAACGCTCTGGCCTTTTTTGACCGGCAAATTTCGCGCGGCGGTCGCGATGCCATAGCTGGCAGAGGGAACGATGGCGATGCAGTCGGCCGGGCAGTCGAGGACTTGTGCGGCGGCCGCGCGGAATTCGTCTGCGCCGGTAAAAAATTTGTCGGGAGTGAGTTCCCACGGGTGCGCTTTGCGGGCGAGGCCTACCTTTCCTGCCTCCAGCGCCGGCTTCATCAGCGGTGACATGTAAGCGCAGTTCAGGTATGCGACGTCGTCGGGAATGTCGAAGAGATGGCGCTGGCAGGGAATCATGGGCTAGTCTGTGGCTACCAGTGTATCGATGCGGAAAGGATTGTCGACGATGCGTCGCGTAGAGATGAGTCGAGTGGCATTGCGGGTTGCATTCTTATTGCCGCTGGGGCTCGTGGCCGGCGGTGCGTGGGCGCAGACTGGTCATCCCGGTGGAAGTGGTTCTGTATACGCGCCCCCGCTGGTGTTCAGGCGGGCTGAAAGATTGAGGCGGGGGATCAACGCCAGTGAGTGGTTCGCGCAAGTGTATGACAAGCGCGGATACACGCCGGAACATTTTCAGGCTTGGACGACCGCCGACGACATCGCGCTGATGAAGTCGATGGGCTTCGATCACGTGCGCTTGAGCGTGAATCCGCAGCCAATGTTTAATCTGCGCGAGCCGAATAAAATCTCGGCGGAGTATCTGGCGTCTCTCGATGCGGCACTGAAGATGATCCTCGATCACGGGCTGGCGGTTGTGATCGACCTGCATCCGGAGAGCGATCTCAAGACGCGGCTGGCGAAGGACGATGAGTTTGTGGAGGAGTTTGCCGATTTTTGGCGGGCGCTGGCCGCGCATTACTCAACTTGGGATGCAGACCGTGTGTTTCTGGAAATCCTGAATGAGCCGGAGTTCACGGACCGCTATCGGTGGCTGGGTGTGCAAATGAAGCTGGCGGCGGCGATCCGGGAGGGCGCGCCGGCTCACACCATCATTGCGGCGGGAGCGCGGTGGTCGGATGACGATGAGCTTGTCTTTCAGGAGCCGCTGCACGATTCGAATGTCATTTACAACTTTCATTTTTATGATCCGCACATCTTCACGCATCAGGGCGCGACCTGGGGCGCGTATTACTGGCACTGGCTGCGCGACTTGAAATATCCGTCGAGTCCGGAGTCAGCAGAGCGCGTGGCGGCGCTGGTGCCCGACGAAGTGGACCGGCTGCAGGTGATCCGCTATGGGCGCGAGCACTGGGATGCCGCGCGCATTGAATCCGAAATGAAGCAAGCGGCGGAATGGGCGCGGCAGCGGGGAGTGCCGCTCGTGTGCAACGAGTTCGGCGTGTTTCGAGAGTATTCCGATCCGCAGGACCGGGCGGCGTGGCTGCACGATGTGCGGACCGCGTTCGAGCACAATCGGATTGGATGGACGATGTGGGACTACTCGGGATCGTTTGGCGTGGTCACGAAGAAAGATGGGAAGACGGTGGCGGATGAGGGAGTGCTGAAGGCGCTGGGGATGAAGTGAGTCTGCGAGGCGATTACCGCTGTGGCGAAGGGGTTCGAAAGCGGGAGAGTTTCAGAGCCTTCGTCCCTCGGCGGCCTGGCCTGCCAGAAGAAAGGTTTTCGGATACTTTCCTTCCCCGCAAGGTTCGAAGGACGTGAAATCCTTGTACCCACAGTCCCTCGCGGACATCCGGCTTCGACTCGATCCCGAGGCGATAGTTTGCGTGATCTGCCACGATGGAGCCCTCCTGCAAAAGTTGTAGGAGTCATCAGCCGAACGGGCGGTTAACGGCGAACTCCATCGCCAGGGCATCCGTATAGCTCGGGGAGCGGCGAGAGCGGAGATGACCGCGGTGCGAAGTTGGACCCGAGTATCGAGTTAGAAAACTCCCAGCCAGCGCACGGGGAAGCGGCTTCCGAGGGCATTCACCATGCGCTCGTCGGCGGTAAGGAGTTCATTCCCGGTGGCGACGGCCAGGGCGACATAGGTGCTGTCATAGACGGTTCTGCCAAAATCGACAGCAATCTTCAGGGCTTCGGGCAGAACGGCTCGGCTCGGCACGGTAGGAAAGTCGCGGTTGAGCATCGCTTCCAGACCACGTCGAGCCAATGCAGCGGTAATCTCGCCACGCTTCGCCGCTTTCCAGAGGAAGTTGCCGATCTCGATCCAGAATAAATCCGGAACCACGACTTGAACCGTTCCTTCCACGTAAGCGCGAAGAAAGCGGTCGGCGCGATCTGCGAGAGGCTCGACGATCTCCGGGGAAGCCCATTTCGCACCGACGCTGGCGTCCACGACGAAGGTCTTCACCGCTCACGGTCCTCGCGGATCGTCTCTTCGGTAGATGGGAACGGACCCTTTCCTAGAGGCTTGTGCGAGCGAAGCTCCGCCAAATCGTCATACAACTGACGGCGTCGCTTGAGTTCCGCAGCGGTGGGCACCGTGTCTTTCAGCAGGGCGATGACCTCGGCGGCGATCGAGCTGCGGTTCTTTCGGGCGCGGGCGCGCAGGGCTTCGTAGAGGTCTTTGGGCACGTTTTCTACGTATAGGGTTGGCATAGGGATAGTCTAGCACTGTCCTAGACCACGATTTCTGGGGCTCGCTTGACACCGCTATTTTTGGCCTTTATTGTTAGTAATTGCTCCCTGACAGACTTTCGTCTCTGTGCGCACTTCCGCGGGCCTTTGCGGTAATTTGAGTGGGGGCGGCGGAGGTTCCAGTTTCAATGTTCATCGAAGTCAAGGATCTGGAGATTCACCCGGTCGATTTCCGGGAGGAGTTCGGTCCGGGTGCGATCGATCTGGGGGAGGAGGTCCGGCAGAAGTCGCCGCTGCGCAGCGAAGGCCGGGCGGATCTGGTCGAAGAGCATCACGGCAAGCACAGGGTGGTGCAGGACATCCGGGTGAAGGGCAGGCTGGAGACGAGCCTGGAAGTGGCTTGCGCGCGCTGTCTCGATCCGGTCGTGCAACAGGTAGAGCGCAGCTTCGATCTGCTGTACCGGCCGATCGGAACTGACTCCGGCCACGAAGAGCTTTCGGTCACTGACGCCGAGGCCGAGATCGGGTACTACCAGGGCGAAGGGTTGTTGCTGGAAGACACGCTGCGCGAGCAGGTGCTGCTGGCGCTGCCATTGAAGACGGTTTGCCGCGAAGATTGCAAAGGTTTGTGTCCGCACTGCGGCAAGAACTTGAATGAAATTCAGTGCTCGTGCGTGGACGAAGTCGAAGATCCGCGATGGTCGGCGCTGAAAGAGATACGAGATAAACTGAATCAATAAAGGAGAGTTCTCAGTTCTGAGTTCTCAGGGAACCCGCTTGACTGAGAACTCAGAACTGAGAACCAAAAAAGATGCCGAATCCGAAACGCAGACATTCACAGAAGCGCACCGCCACCCGGCGCGCGCATGACTCGCTCTCGAAGCACTCGCTGTCGGAGTGTCCTAACTGCCACGAACAGAAGATGCCACACCGCGCTTGCCCGAAGTGCGGAACCTACAAGGGCCGCGAAGTCATCGAGGTCGCAGAGAAGTCATAGTTGTAGAAATCGGTTTGGACGTCGGTTGAGAAATCGGTTTAGAAGTCCCAGTTTCCTTCCATGCCTTGCGTAATCGCTCTGGACGCGATGGGGTCCGACAAAGCACCGAAGCCGGAGATTGAAGGCGCATTGCAGGCGGCGCGCCATCACGGCGTCCGCGTGCTTCTGGTCGGACCGGCACCGCGGCTGAAGGCCGAACTGGCGCGCTATCCGGGCGCGCGGCGGCTTCCGGTCGAGGTGGTTCACGCCAGCGAAGTCATCACCATGGACGACAAAGTGGAGGCGATCCGCGGCAAGCGCGATTCGTCGATCCGCGTCGGACTGCGGCTGGTGCGCGAGGGGCGCGCCGCGGGTTTTGTGACGGCGGGTAATACGGGCGCCGCCATGGCCACGGCGAAGGTAGTGCTGGGTGCGCTGCCAGGCGTGGACCGTCCGTCGCTGGCGGCGGCGTTTCCTACCGTCCTGAACACTGCGGCGATTCTGCTCGATGTCGGCGCGAATGTGGATTGCACGCCCGTTAACCTGGAGCAGTTCGCGGTGATGGGCGATATCTATTGCCGTTCGATATTCGGCATGAAGCATCCGCGAGTGGGCCTGCTTTCGATCGGAGAAGAAGAAAGCAAAGGCAACGACCTGACCCGCGCCGCGTTTAAACTGCTCAAGCGCCTTCCCATCAACTTTATTGGCAATGTGGAAGGCCGCGACTTATATAACGGAGATGTGGACGTGATCGTGGCCGACGGATTTGTCGGCAATGTTGCGTTGAAGACCTCGGAAGGCGTGGCTCGGCTCGTGCGCGCCGTGCTGAAAGAGACCTTGAAGTCGACGATTACGCGGCAGGTGGGCGCGTATCTTTCGCGCAATGCGTTTTCCGATTTCAAGAAGCGGTTGGATCACACCGAGTATGGCGGCGCGCCCCTGCTCGGCATAAAAGGCGTCTGCATCATTACGCACGGATCGTCGAATACGAATGCCATCAAGAACGCGGTGCGAGTGGCGGCGGAATTCGCCGAGGGCAAAGTGAACGAAACGATTGAGCGTGAGCTGGCAGAACTGAGTATGGCGGCGACCTAGGCAGGTCAGACCTGACCTCGTTCTTCATATGACAAATAGTTCTCGAATCGCCTTTCTCTTTCCTGGTCAAGGCTCGCAAGCAGTTGGCATGGGCAAAGAGCTGGCTGCCAACTACCCGGTTGCGCGCCGGACTTTTGAGGAAGCTGACGAGGCGCTCGGCTACAAGCTGTCGCAGCTTTGCTTTGAGGGTCCGGAAGAAAAATTGAAGCTTACCGAGATCACGCAGCCGGCAATTCTGACGACGTCGGTGGCGGCGTGGCGCGTGCTGCAGGAAAAAAGTCCGAAGCCGGACCTTACTTCCGGCTATGTTGCCGGGCACAGCCTGGGCGAATATTCGGCGCACGTGGCCGCCGGTACGCTGACCTTTGCCGAGGCGGTGCGGACGGTCCGCAATCGCGGCAAGTATATGCAGGAAGCGGTGCCGGTGGGCATGGGTGCGATGGCCGCGATCGTTGGAGTTGCGCTCGACCAGGTCAACGAGATTTGCAATGAAGCGGCGCGGGGGGAAGTTTGCCAGGCAGCAAATATTAATTCGCCCGAGCAAATCGTGATCTCGGGGCACTCCGGGGCAGTGAACCGCGCCATCAGCCTAGCCACTGAACGCGGAGCGAAGAAGGCGGTGAGTCTTCCGGTCAGTGCACCGTTCCATTGTTCGCTGATGCAACCGGCACAGGATCGTCTGGCGGCAGACCTGGGCGCGCTGGGTTTTCAGAATCCGTCATGCCCGGTGGTGTCGAACGTTGATGCCACCGTTGTTCTTTCCGCGGAGACTTCGCGCGACGCCCTGATTCGCCAGGTCACCGGAGCGGTGAGATGGGAGCCGTCGATGCGCCTGCTGATCGATAAGGGGGCCAGCCTGTTTATCGAAGTCGGGCCGGGAAAGGTTCTGTGGGGATTGATGCGGCAGATCGACCGCTCGAAGACCTGCGTGACGGTCGGGGATGAGACATCGCTCGAGAAGACGCTGGCGCAGATTGCGGGAGCGAGGTAAGTGGCTACCAGCAGGCTGGGGCTGCCGAACTGCGCCCGATGCGTCGGCGGAGCGCGCGGCTCTCACGATCTAGAACGGATATACCGTCAGCGTCTTGTCTGACTTCTGCACGAACATACGGGCGCGCTCGGCGCGCTCGTTGACAATGACCTCAACTACGACCCCTCCGCTGCCCAGACCTTTCGTGTTGGCCGATCCGTAAATCCGGTGGGACTTGACGAGACCCCACTCGCCGCCCGGTCCCCAGTCGCGATAGAAGTCCGCGTATGTGTACTGAGAATATTTCTGCTGATGCCGTTGCCAGCCGGGATCGTTGAAATAAATACCATAGGCGGTTTCGTAATCCTGATGCTGGAGGGCGGCGAAGAACTTGTCGACGCTATGCTCCTCTGGCCAGTTGCGGTACATCCACGCCAGGGCGGCCAGAGCTACTACGATCCCCACCGTAACTGCGATCTTGATCTTTCGCCGCCGCGCCGTCGCGGGGTCGTAGGGATGGGCGTCGAGCAGGGTCATAAGTCTCCGTCAAGCATAACGGATTCCCGCAGGATCAGGGTAGGAGAAGGAGTGAAGGAGCCGGGCCGGGCGAAATTTGTTTGCCGCCGGCTACGGAAGTCCCGGCTCGCCCGTGGGTCAGAAAATTAGCGGCAGGCGATTTCGTGGCCTGCCCGCGTAAATCGCGGGTTCAGGCCCCAGCCGCAGCTGCAGCCGCAACAAAGACGGCAAAACCGTCCCCCCGGCCGCCGTCCTCAAGCCCCCGGTCGCGAAGTCCGTAGTCCCTCGTCTACAGCCGTAGTTCCATCCAGAGTGCATCTTCGAGGGGAATCTCAGAATACGGCGCGATTTTCTCGAACCCAATCCTGCGATAGAGCGTGATCGCATCCTTCATTGCCGATTCAATCGTATCCAGACGCATGCGTTCATAGCCGATGATGCGCGCCTCCGCGATTATGCGTTCTACAAGCATCCGGCCCAGGCTCCTACCGCGATCGGCGGGCCGCACGTAAAGCCGCTTCATTTCGCAGACACCGGCTTCCAGTCTGCGCAGCGCAACGCATCCGGCGGTGCGGCCTGCGTGTCGCGCGAGCAGCAATCTCCCGCTCGGCGACCGGTAGGCGCCTGGAAGGTTTTTCAACTCCTCATCGAAACTCTGGAAGCACAGGCTGAAGCCGAGCGAACTGCCATATTCGAGGAAGAGGCTGCGGGCTTGTTCGATGTCTTCAGGGAGCGTGGCCTGAATCAATTCGATTTGGCTCCGATCTTCCTGACGTGGATTGTCCTGACTCAGATCTTCCAGAATGGGATCGCTTTTGCCGTCAGCCGAGGTCGTCACTGGAGAACCTTACAGTTGCGTTCGAAAGCTTCCCCGATTTTACCCCGTCGCATTTGATTGCGCCGAGCGCAACGGGCGATTAAGATTCTTCCACTCCCATGTCTGAAGTAATTTCTACCGGCCCAATTCCCACACACTCCGTTTCCGCCCCCGCCCCCAAAGCTTCCGTCGAGGTATTCGCCGTTTACGGGGTTGAGCCCGAGATCCAGGCCTATGCTATGGCCAAATATTCGCGCTCTTCCCTATCGATGAAAGAGTCGCTGAAGGAAATTACTCAGCAGAAGGCCGAAAAGTTTCTCAACACCTTCTACTTCCAGTACGGGCACCGCTCCATTGCAGACCTTGCCCACATCGCACTGGCCATCGAGCGCCTCTCCATCCTCGCCGCCATCGTCGTTGCCGACGAGCAGCGCTGGGACGGCCAGGAGCGATCCACTCGCTACCAGGACTTCAGGAAGAGCGGTTACTACACACCCAGTTTCGAGGATGACGCTCCGTCCCGGACTCTCTATCGCGAAACCATCGAGTCATTGTTCGCGGCCTACGACAACGTTTCGCAGCGGACGTTCGATTATCTCGCCAGCATCACACCCCGGCCCGTTGAAATGAAGCCGGAAGCCTACGAGCGCACCCTGCGCGCCCGCGCCTTCGACATCTCGCGCTATCTACTGCCGCTCGCCACCAACACTTCACTTGGGGAGATCGTCAATGCCCGGACCCTCGAGACCCAAGTTGCCCACTTGCTTTCGCAGCCGCATAAAGAAGTGCGTGATCTTGGAGCGCTGCTGAAACAAGCCGCCATTTCTCCGGCCTACAACGCCAACGACGAATCGCTGCGCGCCCTGGTTGCCGAGATTCGCACCGTTTCGCCCGAAATCGCCGATCGCGCCGAACGCGAACTCCTGCGTGAAGTGCGGGTCGCGCCCACTCTGGTCAAGTACGCCGATCCGAATCGCTACGAAATCGAGACGCGCCGCGAACTCCGGCAGGCCGCCGTCGAACTGATGCGAGACGCCGCCACCGAACCAGCGCCGCTTGTGGATTTGATTGATAACGAACTGCTAGACACCGATTCTCGCAGCAACGGTGCGCTCGAAATCGAACTCGCCTCCACGCTCTTGTACGGCCACTGTCATTACTCCTACCGTCAGCTTTGCCGGACGATCGGAGCGGCAGGCGAGGCGCGCCGCCGCGAAATCATCGACCTCGGCCTGCGCCATCGCGGGAGCCACGACGAGATGCCGCGCCCGTTCTCCGCCGGCCAGCAGTTCCGCTTCGACATCCTCATGGACATCGGCGGGTTTCGCGACATGCATCGCCACCGCCGTTGCGTCCAGATCATGCAGGACTTTACCACCGCCCACGGATTTGACACGCCGCCCGAAGTCGAAGCTGCCGGAATCCGCTCCGACTACGAAGCCGCGATGAAACGCGCCGAGATCGCGGTGCAGAAGCTCTCCGCGGCTGGCAGTAAGGAGGCCCGGCAAAACGCGCAATACGCCATCCCCCTCGCTTTCCGCAAGCGCACGCTTTTCAAGATGGATTTCGCCGAGGCCGTGTACATCTCCGAGTTGCGCACCACGCCCGCCGGACACACGTCCTATCGCAGCGTGGCCTATGCCATGTACGAAGCGGTAGCGGCAAAATATCCGGCATTGGCAAAATACTTCCGGGTGCACGACGTGCGCCAGCCCGTGGATCTACTGAAACGCTGAGCACCCGTTTCGAAGAGTAGGTGTGGCGAGAGCGCCCCGCCCGCGAACGTTCGCCAGGGAAGAAACGGCGTCTCTGCAAAATTGACGCCGATCAATCCTCGCCTCTAGAATCACTTCACAGATGCCCAACTACGAATACCTGTGCAAGAACTGCGGACACCGCTTTGAACAAATCCGGAAATTCTCCGATAAGCCCCTGCGAAAGTGCCCCGAATGCGGAGGCGTCATCGAGCAAGTGATCTCGGCCCCAGCCGTGCAGTTCAAAGGTTCGGGCTGGTACGTGACGGATTACGCGAAGAAGGGCGCTGCTTCGGCGGGTTCGCCCTCCTCTTCTTCGGAAGGCGACAGTGCCACAAAAGAAGCGAAAGACTCCAAAGACACGAAAGACCCGAGGGACACAAAGGACACCAAGGACACCAAGAAAGACGAAAAGCCCAAGTCGGAATCCTCGCAGAAAAAGCACAAGAAGGAGTAGCCACTTCTCGTCCGCATTTTAATTGCGGCGCTAGACCGTCGGGGCTCCCCCAGTCCGCTCTGGCATGCCGACAACCACGGTTCGTCGCCGTGGCATTTCATCGTCAGATATTTCCCCCAGGAATTGCAGGTTGAGATTCAGTCGCTCGCACTCCTGACATGCCGCGTCGTTGAGAAAGTACACAATGTCTCCTCCAAACCGATCCTTGAACCGGCGGCGTTCATCGAGGTCGAACGGGCTTACCGAATAGACTTTGATCTCCGGACGTTCGCGCAGGACCGCACTCAGTTCACGCTGGAATCCAAGCGCTCCTTGCCGCACTTGTGCCATGGTGAAAGAAACAACGCGATAAGGCATAGCCGGAGTCCGGGAAGACGGGCGAGAGCCCGTCGCTCCACCCAGAGACGAAGCATAGCAGGCTTGCCGGCTTGGCGAACGGCGACCGACTATCGACTAACGTTCGACTCAGGATAAACAGGTTGCGTAGCGGCCGACGCTCTCGCAGGCCCGATCGCGCGGGGCGCGACGGTTGATTCCGGGCTGGGTTTATTCCTGACTGATTCCTGCCGCTGCCATCATTCTCCCCGTAACGCCTTTCTCCGCCCGGAAGCTGAACAGCAACTCGGTATGGCATGCCGTGCACGACCCCACCGCCTCAATATTTTTCGCCAGCACGCCCGCATCCAGCAACTGCCGCCGGTTCGCCTCCACCAGATCAAGAAAAAGTTTTACCGGCAATTCACTGTGTCCCGGGGGGCGCGCGGTCAGGAACAACAACGGATATTTCTCCCGCACCGGATCCGATTCCTTCAACTGACGGAACAAACTGCTGGCGTATGCGAACTGAGCTTCAAATTTGATGCGCACTTCTTCGCCAACTTCGTAACAGCAGCCCTGCACGCCCGGCCCAATTGCCGCCACCAGGTTCCGCGGATCGCTGCCGAAATGTTTCCGCATTTCGCCGACACCCTTCTCGACGATCCGCTTGACCGTGCCGCGCCAGCCTGCATGAAAAACGCCGACGGCCCGCCGTTTTCGATCCGCCAGAATGACGGGAAGGCAATCGGCCGTCTGCACCGCTACCAGCAGCCCCGGCGTATCGGTGACGATTCCGTCTCCAGCCAGAGGCTGTTCCGGCATCCGGTCGCCTGGCACGCGGTCAACACGATGGATCAAGTCAGAATGAATCTGCCGCAGCGAAACCAGCGGCCAGCTTGTGCGTCCGTTCGCGACGCCCAGTTCCTTGAGGAAAATCTCGCGGTTGCGTTCGACGGCCGCGCGCGAGTCGTGCTCCGTGAAGCCAAGATTCAGCGCATTCCCGCCGTAGGCGCGCGATACTCCGCCATGCCGCGTCGAGAAGGCATGCACCAGCCAGGCCAGTTTGCCCAGCTTTTTGGAATGCAGAAGTTGTACTTTATTCTGTGCGGCGCGATTGATCACCACAGTTCGATAATACCCTGAACCATTTAGTCATTGAATCACTGAATCGCTGAAAATCGATTCGAGGGTTTTAATGATTCACTGCGTCAATGATTCAATGATCCGATAATTCACTTCTTCTTCACCATTTCTGCATCAATCTGAATCTTGACGTTATCTCCAACCACCGCTTCCCCGCTCTTGAGAAGGTTGTTATAGGTCAGATTGAAATCTCTGCGGTTGATGGTCGTTGTCGCGGAAATTCCGCGGCGCGAATTGCCCCACGGATCGCTCAATTCAGGAGTTGGTCCATCAACGTCGAGCGTGACCTCGCGCGTGGTTCCGTGGATGGTCAGATCGCCAATCACCTGCAGCTTGCCGCCGCCGCTTACGATCCGCTTGGATTTGAATTCGATGGTCGGATACTTTTCAACGTCGAAAAAATTAGGGCTCTTGAGATCTTTGTTTCGCGCCTCGACCCGCGTATCGACCGAGCTAACGTCCATGCTGGCCGTTACCTGCGACTGCGTAATGTCCTTCTCGTTCAGAACGACGCTTCCCGTTACTTTCGTAAAATTCCCGGTTACATTTGAGATCGCGAGGTGACGCACCGTAAACTGCGCGGTCGAATGCGCGGGATCAATGTTCCAGGTTGAAGTCTGCGCGAGCGCCGATAGGCTCGCTAGAAGCGCGATTGCGGACGCGATAGCAATCCGATGGGCTGTTTTCAGCATGTAGATTCGAGATCCTTTGAGTAGGTTTGTTTGGAGGCAACAAGAATTCGATACTCAAAATAATCAGATGTGGATTCAGCCGGCAAAGATACAAAAAACACGAAGGCCGCGCAACCTTCGCGCGGCCCTTATGTTTCGACCCGCTCCGATCTTATTCCTTGCCCGCCGCGATGGTGGCGATGGACGGTTCGGCCCCGAGCTCCGTCTCGACCGGTTTGATCTTCACCGAAGCCAGGATCTTTCGCAGCTTAGCGAAGACTTCGTCGCGGTTTACGTGCTCAATACCGCCTTCGGTGGCAAATCCTTCCGTGCCGAGGCCTAAGACGTATTCGTAGCAGGCTCCATTTTCATAGCTGTGATAGTACTGCGTTTCGGCCTGCTTGATGGCGTTCGCGGAGAAGTCGGAAGTCATCTCCATATCAGTCGAGCCAATTTTGACTTTCTCGGCGTCGACCGGCTCGCCGTCGGCATTGCGTGTGTCGACGAAGGCGAAGTGGGCGCACTCCTGCTCGGAGACACTGCGATTGACGTTCACATTAAAGAAAGCGGATGCGAAATCGGTGCCGGGATACGAACCGCCGGGCAGTGCGACGGTCGCGACCGTGGCTCCGCCGGGCTGGACGAAGTTCATCGGGGCCTCGTTCCTACTCACGGTTGCAAGCTGAGGCTGTGCTTTGTCGCCCGAAGTCAACGTGAACTTCCGCGGATAGAGAAACGAAAGACCAGAGTTCGCATCGCTATAAGTGACGGTCGCTGGGCGCTTCTTGGGCGTCTTCTTTACGCGTGCGGGTACCGCTGCGGCGGTTGGAGTGGCTGCGGCTGTTACGGCGATCGCAGGCGTTGCCGAACTCGGCGCAGGGCTGGAAACCCCGACCAGCGCCGTTTTTGGACCTTGCTTTGAGCATGCGCTCACCGCGAGCAACAGCCCGAGAATCGCGAAGCTCGCGATCATCGCCAGCTTTTGCTGGCGCGACCAGGACGAAAGCATCGCCCCGGAGATTGTGTTGATGGGTTCATGGTTGCTGGGTTTCTTGTCACCGGATTTCCAAGCAGTTGTCATTTTGTCACCTCCTCTGCGGCTGGCGCAGTCGAAAGTGATGTGGCAAGAAGGCAGCCAACCGGACGACTGTTGAGGCAGCGCGACTTATGAACCTACTCGGCGCGAGGCCGTGTGCGCCGCCATACACGCCGTGTGGCAGGGAACACACCGGGGGGGCCGGCCCTTCCCGCTAGAATGTTTTAGTGAGCGATCTCTCACCCAGCTTCTCTCGTATTCCTCGCGAAAGTTCTGGCAACAGGTATCGCGGGCGCCTGGCGCCGTCGCCGACCGGGCTGTTGCATACCGGGCATGCGCGGACTTTTTGGATCGCGGCGCAACGGGCGATCGAGAATCGCGGAACTTTGATTTTGCGAAATGAGGATCTGGATCCGCAGCGCTCGCGGGAGGAATTTGCTCGCGCCATGACTGAGGACTTGCGCTGGCTGGGAATTCGTTGGAGCGAGGGGCCGGATTGTGGCGGGGCATATGGCCCTTACTCGCAGAGCGAGCGTCGGGCGCACTATCTGGAGGCCTGGCGGCGGCTGCGCGATGACGGGTTTCTGTATCCGTGCACGTGTTCGCGCAAGGATCTGGCGCAGGCAGCGAGCGCTCCGAATGATGCGGATACTGATGACGAGCCGGTCTACCCAGGGACTTGCCGTGATCGCAAGGATGCGGTCGGGGTCATGGAGCCAGCGGGCGCGAACTGGCGGTTTCGCGTCCCCGACGGCGAGGAGGTGGAATTTGCCGACTTGAATCTGGGCCGGAGGCGCTTCGTCGCAGGTAGCGATTTCGGCGATTTTCTGGTCTGGCGGCGCGACGATGTTCCCGCTTACCAACTCGCGGTCGTAGTCGACGACGCGGCAATGCGGATCACGGAAGTCGTCCGCGGCGCGGATTTGCTGAAGTCGACAGCGCGGCAATTGCTGTTGATGCGTGCGCTGGCGCATGCCGGTTATGCCGAGCCGGATTATTTTCATTGCGATCTGGTACGGGACGCCGCTGGAGTGAGGTTGGCGAAACGGCACGATGCGTTGAGCATCCGGCATTTGCGCGAGAGCGGGATGACGGCGGAGAGGGTCCTGGAGATGGCCAGTTGGCCATGATGGAGCGGCACTTTCGTTTCGAGCAAGAGTTACCCGCGTTAGCAACCGATCGCGGCCAACAGGGTTAGCATTAGTAGTTGAAAGTTGAGTTCAGCACGAGGCGACGAGGAGGGGTTATGCAGCGAGTATTCTTGAGGATTTCTGCAATCGCGCTGTTGATGAGTTCGGCCGCCTACGGACAGTCGCTCGGCGATATTGCGCGCGCGAACCGGGAGAAACAAAATGCCGAGAATACTTCTGCGGCACAGCCAAGAGTGATTACGAACGCCAATCTTCCGAAAGACCCGGAGGCGAACCAGGAGCCCGCCGAGGCACAGCCGGGAACGAGCGCGAGCAGCGCCGCCGCTGACCATCGTTCTGCGCAGCAACGCTTGGCGGAGCAACGCGCGGCCGACCAATGGAAGAGACAGATCCTGGCGCAAGAAAATAAGATGGCGACTCTGCAGGCGCGGATCGACCAGCTCAATGCGTCGATTCGTTCCGCTGGCGGAAGCGTCCAATACGAGGGACCGTACGACCGTCGTCAGGCGCGGCAACTGCAGCGGGTGGCGCAAATCCAGCTGCAACTCGATGAGCAGAAAATGAAGCTTGACCAGATGCAGGAAGCGGCGCGGCACGCGGGCATGCACACAGCGGTGTACGATCCGTAGAAGCTGTCAGCGATCAGTGATCAGCCTTCCGTTCATGGAATACACCTCCGCGCGGCTTTTCGAATGAATCGGACCGGCCGGTCCGATTATCCTAATTCCGTGAGCCTTGATCGAGTTTTCCTCACTGCGGAATGGCAATACCTGGCCATGCTGAACTATGAGGTGGACGCCGGCCTCCTTCTTCCCTTCGTCCCGGCCGGGACCGAACTCGACCGCTGGAAGGGAAAAGTCTTTGCCAGCCTCGTCGGATTTCGATTTCTTAACACAAAATTGCTTGGATTCCTGCCAATTCCGATGCACTCGAATTTCGAGGAAGTGAACCTGCGCTTTTACGTGCGACGGCAGGTGGGGAGCGAAGTCCGGAGAGGCGTGGTGTTCATCCGGGAGTTGGTTCCGCGCCGGGCAGTTGCATTCGTGGCCCGCACCTTCTACAAGGAGAATTATGTGGCTCTCCCAATGGCGCATGAGATTCGCTCGGCTGGCGATAATCGTCTGAGAGTGGCGTACCGATGGCGGAACGGAAACTGCTGGAGCGAGATGAGCCTTGAAACCGATGGCAATTCTGAACCGCCAGGCGAGGGCTCGATTGAACAGTTCATTACCGAGCACTACTGGGGATATTCGGCCCAGCCCGGCGGCGATGGCGTGGAATACCGGGTGACACATCCTTCGTGGAGAGTCTGGCAGGTTGGGCGATCGGCATTTGAGGGCGATGCAGAAAAATTGTACGGAAAAGAGATCGCGGCAGTGCTCCGGGGTAAACCGCAGTCCGCTTTTCTCGCAGAAGGATCCGCAGTCGCCGTGATGTGGGGGCAAAGATTGCGAGCATGCCGATGAGCACTGAAGCCGGACTGGCCCAGGGCGGGGTCCAAGGCGTGATCCTTTACGACGGGCAGTGCGGTTTCTGCTCGCGCTGGGTGAAGTGTTGGGCGGGGACTCTCGGGCGGCACGGATTCGAGATCGCCTCGTTGGATGAGCCTTGGGTGGCGAAGAAAATCAAAATGCCGCCTGAAGAACTGCTCACCGACATACGGTTGCTGACAACTGATGGCGATCTGATATCTGGAGCCGATGTCTATTTATATGTGACGCGACGGATCTGGTGGGCCTGGCCCTTCTATGCGATTTTCAGTTTGCCAGGGTTCAATCGGCTCATTCACGCGGGTTATCGGCGGTTCGCGCGGAATCGCCACTACATTTCTCATGCCTGTCGCATTCAGCCGCGTTAATCTTCAATGCTGCTGTGGTTCGACGGTATCTTCCCCGGTGGGTTCCCCCCTGAGAGTAAAGCGTTGCGGATGCGCAAACCGTATGACAAGAAACGGAGAGGCCCCATCTCAGCTTGCTTTCGTATCCGAGATCGGGAGCAGTTCAGGAATGGGCAGCGGCTGGCGGATAGATGTCGGCGTAGGCATCTTGTGCACCAGCCACACGACAATCGCGCGCAGCACTATGATCGCGAGCTGTCCGGGTTTGGAACGAGAGCGTGGCATTCGCTTTCCGTCGTTTATCCAGCCAACGCTTGAACGCTAAAACCAAAGGCCAATCCGGATTCTTGGATTGGCCAATGCCTCAAGACAGCCACAAGCTAGAACAGCGCCGTTGGTCTCCGCTTCCAGCTTTTGCCTTTCTCTTTCGCAATGTTTTCGATGTCGTTGACGTAGGCGCCGGTCTGGGTCAGGACGTGGTGCAGGTCGTTGCCTACGCTGATGAAGGTGAAACCCTTTTCGAGGAACTCGCCGACGCGCGATGTCCCGAACAGGAAGATGCCGAGAATGGTGTTGTTCTTGCGCGCGTGCTCGATCAGTTCCTGCGTGGCCGCGCCGAGTTCGGGCGAGGTGTACATGTGCGGGAATTCGTACTTGTTGTAGAGGCCCATCGACATGCAAAGGTCGTTTTGTCCGAGGAAAAGGATGTCGACGCCGGGGACGGCGGCGATCTCGGCAATGTTTTCGATGCACGAGGCGGTCTCGACCTGAAGCGCGATGATGCCTTCATTGTTCCACTTGCCGGCGTAGCCGAGCAGTCCGGCCTTGTTCATGCTGCGCTGCGGAAAGTAAACGGAACGCGTTCCGACGGTGGGGTACTTGGTGCAACTGATGGCCTGGCGCGCCTCTTCGGCGGTGTTGATGTAGGGGACGAGCACACCGTCGGCGCCGAGATCGAGAGCTTGCTGAATGCCGGGGCGGTCGTCGTATCCTCCAACTCTGACCAGCGATTTTGCGCCGCCGTTCGCGATGCCGCTTAGCATGGCGGAGAGCTTCTCGTAATTCATGGGACCGTGCTGGGTATCGACGAGTAGCCAGTCGTAACCGCTGTGCGCAAGTTGTTCGGCAACCGTCGGGCTGTGCGCGTTCAGGAACAGCCCCATCTTTGGAGTGCCCGCGCGTAATTGCTTCTTGAACTCGGTGCCACTCAGGGCGGCTTCCGCCATATATGAATCCTCCTCGAATACTCTTACTTTTCTCAAGCAGTTCGAAAATGGTTTTCAGTGTAACGAACGGACGGCGCCTGAGGCCAGCCGGAACCCTACTTTTTTCTAGTAGGTGACTGGAGGGCAGATAAACCTCTCCACGGGCCGTTTTGCCCTCGAATCGGGCTATTTCGGCGTGCTTCGGCTGCCGGACCCCGATTTTATGCCGATTTCCAGAGGGGTACCTTACTGGAAACCGCATAAAATCTGCATAAAATGCTACTTTTCCACAGCTCAGTGCGTTACTATGCGCTGGATACAAGCAAACTTGTAGGTTCCTGAAGGAGGAAATTCATGGCATCTGGTATGACCAAAACTCAACTCACCCGACACCTGGCTGAAAAGCTCGAAACCAACAACAAGACAATCGCGTCTTTTCTGGAGAACCTGGCAGATACGGCGATTAAAGAAACGAAGAAGAACGGTGTGTTCGTTGTGCCCGGCCTCGGCCGCCTCGTGAAGGCGCATCGCAAGGCCCGCATGGGACGCAACCCGCAGACCGGCGAACCAATTCAGATCAAGGCGAAGACGGTCGTAAAGTTCCGCGTGGCAAAGGCCGCGAAGGACGCGATCGCGCCGAAGAAACCGTAGTGTGGCGCGGACACTCCCTTCGGCTTCGCTCGGGGCAGGCTCTGTCCGCGAAAAGTTGGAAACAGGAAAAGGCCGGCTTTCGAGTCGGCCTTTTTTCATCGCCTTGTCCTCCCGAGCGGAGCGAGGGATCTCGAAGCTCGCCACGAATTGCTATATTTTCAGCTCCACCAACTCCGCTTGCGCTTTTCCCGCAGTAATCGTCAGCCTCCCCACGCTCACTGGCAAGCGGAAACGCCGCGGGCCGGCGCTCCCTGGATTGAAATAGAGAACACCGTTTTTCTCATCTATCTTCGGCTGATGGCTGTGGCCGTAGACGACCACGCGCAATCCGGCCGCTTCGGGCTTCAGGTCGAGTCGGCCGAGGTCGTGCAGGATATAGATGGACACGCCACCGGCTCCAATGACTTCAGTTTCCGGCAGAGCGCGCGCCCATGAAGCGGTGTCGACATTCCCGCGGACCGCGGTTACCGGGGCAATCTTCGTGAGCGCTTCGAGGATTTCGGACGCGCCAATATCGCCGGCGTGAAGGATGCGGTCGGATCCGCGCAGAGCTTCAACGGCTTCCGGCCGCAACAGGCCGTGGGTATCGGAGATTAGTCCGAGGGTGACTGGTTTCTCGGTCATCGGTTTCTCGGTGATGAAATTAGTGTGCGCCACTGGACGGCCGAGGGCGTCCGTCCCCGCGTAGTTCTTCATGATTCTTCACAAATCGGTTGTCGAGCGCTCACAGACTTCACAAACAGTCTAGGGCTATACTGCCGAGAAGGCCCGAAGGAAGATGCCCGAAACTGGTCCAAATCTGGCGGAAGCGCTGCGGCGCTACTGGGGATACCACGAGTTTCGCCCCAAGCAGGAGAATGTCATCCGCAGTCTGCTGGCCGCGCACGATACCTGCGTGGTGATGCCGACCGGAGGCGGGAAGTCGCTGTGCTATCAGCTTCCAGCGGTGATTTCCGGGAAGACGGCGGTGGTGGTTTCTCCGTTGATTGCGCTGATGCAGGACCAGGCGGCGCAACTGGCGCAGATGGGTATTCCGGCGGCGGCGATCAATAGTTTTCAGAGTTCAGCGGAACGGCGTCAGGTGATGGAGAAGGCGGCACGAGGGCAATACCGGCTGCTCTATCTTTCTCCGGAGAAGTTGGCTGGTGAGAGTACTTTCGATTGGCTAGCCAAAGTGCCGGTGGGTTTTTTCGCGGTGGACGAGGCGCATTGCATTTCAGAGTGGGGGCACGAGTTTCGACCGGACTACCGTCAGTTGAGCCGGCTGCGCACGAGCTTTCCGGGGATTCCGATTGCGGCGTTCACGGCCAGCGCGACGCGGCAGGTGCGGCACGACATTCTGAAGCAGTTGCAGATGCGCGATCCGCATCTTTACATCGCCAGTTTCCATCGACAAAATTTGAGCTACATCGTCCACGAATGCGCAGCGCGCACCCAGATGGAGTTGCTCGCCCGCGCATTGCGACAATATGCCGGGGAAAGCGTGATCGTGTATTCGCCCACCATCCGTCGCGTCGAGGAGACGGTCGAATACCTGGAGGAGAACGGGATTCGGGCGATTCCTTATCACGCAAAAATGGAAGCGCCGATGCGCCGGCAGAATCAGGAACGGTGGATGTCGGATGAAGTTCGGGTGCTGGTGGGAACGATCGCATTTGGCCTCGGCATCAACAAACCCGCGGTACGGGCGGTGATTCACCTGTCACTGCCGAAGTCAATTGAACAGTATTACCAGGAGGCCGGCCGCGCCGGGCGGGATGGGCGTCCCGCCGATTGCGTGCTGCTCTGGCAGAAGCAAGATCACGTTCTGCTGGATTACTTTATCGGAAAAATCTCGGACGACGCCGAGCGCGAACGGTCATCCGAACGGAAACGCGTGATCAGCCGGTTCGCGGATTCGAAGCGCTGCCGCCACCGGCAGATCTGTTTGCACTTCGGAGAGACTCCGAAATGGGAGAACTGCGGGAACTGCGACAGCTGCGGCGCAAAGCCGGCGTGGCTGCAAAAGAAAATAGTGCGCGTTCGCTTGCCGGAGGTTACGGCGCGAAAGGCGCAGTTTCTGCACCCGTCTTCCCCGCCCTTTCATAGCCCGCGGCCGCGGTCCGAAAGACAGCGGGTACGGGATGCGCCGGCGGAAGCGGATCCGGCATTGGCGGACTATCTGCGCGAATGGCGGCGAACGATGGCGCGGGAAAACAAAGTGCCCGCCTACATTATTCTGCACGACAGCACGCTCGAGGAACTGTGCCGCCGGCGTCCGTCCAGTTTTGCGGAGCTGAAGCAGGTGCCGGGAATTGGCGAAAAAAAGGCCAACGTGTATGGCTCGGAACTTCTTCAGGCTTTGCGGAATTTCGGCGAAGGGGCGCGCGCCACGCCGAATCTGACCCGGGAACCGGCTCCGGCCGAACAAACGCTTCGGCTCTTGAACGAAGGACGCAGCTTTGAGGAGATTGCCCGCATGCGCGCGCGACAGATTTCGACCGTCATTTGTACGGTGGCGAGCCTCATCGAGAGCGGGCAGGTGAAATTGGATTCGAAGTGGATTTCTCCCGACGCGCAGCCGCTCATCGAGGCGGCTTGCCTGAAGCAGGGAGTCGAGAGGCTGAAGGACATCAAGGAAGCGGTGCCGCCGTATGTCAGCTTCGAGGACATACGTTTGGTGGTGGCTCATCTGCGGGCGGAGAACCGGGTGCGGGCGAAGACAGCATGACGGTTTTGCCTGTATGGTGGCGGGGCGCTGCCCCGCCGGAACGGGGCGGAGCCCCGTCACCGCACAACCCACCTCTACACGCCCTTGGCGGCAGGATCCCAGATCAGCTTGTGTATTTGCAGGCTTAGCCTCGCGGGAGCATTGTCGTCGAGGATCCATTGGGCAAGTTCTTGCGGGTCAAGAAGACAATGCGAAGTGTCTCGCGAGCCGGACGCGCCTTTCTCGAAGGCGGACGAGAATAAAATAGCGTGAACCCGCTCGGCCAGCCCGTGACTCAGGACAAAGTCGCGGGCGAACTCGTAGTCAGTCCGGTCGGTCAGGACGAACTTCAGTTCATCATGAGGCTGGAGCGCTTCCAGATTCTCGACTGCGAAAGTGTCTGGCTCGCCCGAGTGCGGACACTTCACATCGACGATCTTGATGACTTGTTTCGGGACTCGCGCCAGGGGGCGTTCGCCGCTGGTCTCGAGCAGCACCTGATAGCCGGCGTCCAGGAGGTGTTCCATCAGCGGGACGACTTCGCGCTCCTGCAACATGGGCTCGCCGCCGGTGATTTCAACCAATCCACCGGCGCTCAGGCTGACGACTCCGCTGAGCACTTCTTGCAGTGTCATCTTTGCCCCCCCGTAGAAACTGAACTCGCTGTCGCACCAGGAACAGCGCAGGTTGCATCCGGTCAGACGCACAAAGATGCAGGGCAGGCCTGAATAGGTCGATTCGCCCTGGAGCGATTTGTAGATTTCGGTTACTTGAAGCATTGAATCATTGACACATTTAGTGATTGAATCATTGAAACTCAAAGGCAACCGCCTTCAATGACTCAATGATTCAATCACTAAATGACTCAATGAGTTCACTCGGAGTAGCGAGCCGTAGTCGTATCGGTCTCAAACACCGTCACATCTTTCACTCTCACCCTGCCATTGGTTACGCTGCTTAAGCGGAGGTTGGTTACGTCGTAAAAATATTTTGCGAGATTCTCGGCTGAGGGATTGAGGACGGTGAAAGGCTCGATATCGTTGATCATCTGGTGATCAAGACGGTCAATGGCGTGCTTCATGACGTCTTTCAGGTCTTTGAAATCGAGCAGGAGGCCGGCCTTGTCGAGTTCGGCGCCGGCAAGGGTCACACGAATCTTGTAATTGTGGCCGTGCGGGTTCTCGCACTTGCCTTTGTAGTTCCGCAAGTAGTGTCCTGCCGCGAATGTGTCATCGACTGTGACTTCGTACATGAATCCAGTAAGCCTCGACTGTTCCCTGCGTCCGTTTTTATTGTACCTTTTGAGAGCCTTGGATTCACGGCACGAACATGACGCCAGCTGACATCACGATTCGAGAGGCAGGGCCGGGCGAGTCGGCGATCATTCTTCATCACCGGCGGTCGATGTTTCGCGACATGCGCGAGGGTACCGTCGAGCAACTGGATCGGATGGTGGAAGTTGCGACCCCGTGGCTCGGACGGGCTCTGGCCGATGGCTCCTATCACCATTGGCTGGCGATGGACTCCTTGGGCCGCGTCGCCGGCGGCGGTGGCGTGCTCGTCTGTCCGTGGCCGGCGAATCCGAAAGATCTATGTACTCAGCGGGCGGTAATCCTGAATGTGTATACCGAGCCGGAGTTTCGGAATCGCGGAATCGCGCGGCAAATCATGCGGACGATTTTGGCCTGGGTCAAGGAGCGGGGCTTGCGGGGCGTCAATTTGCACGCCAGCGACGAGGGTCGGCATTTGTATGAAAAGCTGGGGTTTGAGGCGACCAACGAAATGCGGCTGAGGTTTGACCGGCTATAACGAGTCCAGAGTCGTTGTGGCACACAGGCGGCTGCCGAGCTGCGCTCGGCTTGGACCCTTCGGCTTCCTTTCAGGGCAGGCTCGCGGGGGCGCCCGTCCCCACAACAAACCTATGTTTTCAACTGTCGAGCAAATCAAGGGCCAACTCCTTATAATCTGCTAACGTTCGGGCTGCTGCCCCGTCTATTTCTGCGCAAGGCAAGATCGGGACCACTTGTAGGGGACAGAGACAGACAATGCCGGCCGATTCTTATGCAGTAGCAATTCCGGTTGGCGGCAATTCCCGTCCGAGGCGGGCGGCACAAGGCAGCGGCAACGAGAACCCCACCGTGAGGGGCTCCTTGGCAGCGCAGGGCAACCGTATTGACGACACGAGTCTGATCCGCGAGGCGCAGCAGGGAAACCGCGCTGCCTTCGAGGTCTTGGTGCGCCATTACGATCAGTCGGTGCTGCGGCTGGCGCTGCATCTGACGGGATCGGAGTCGGATGCCCAGGACGTTTATCAGGAGGCCTTCCTCAAGGCTTACAAGAATCTGGGCAGCTTCCGTTTTGAATGTTCCTTCTACACCTGGATTTACCGGATCGTCACCAATCTTTGTCTCGATCATCTGCGGAAACGGAATGTGCGCAAGGAGGAAGCTCCAGTCGCGGTGGACGCCTCGGGCGAAGAGTACAGCCGGTTGGAGCAGTTCCCCGACGCGCGCTCCGGAGCCAATCCGGAACGCGATTTGATGCGGCGGGAACTGGGGCGGAAGATCGGAGCGGCATTAGCAGTGCTGACACCTCGCGAGCGGATGGTGTTTGAGTTGAAGCACTATCACGGGCTGAAATTACGTACGGTGGGCGAGATGCTGAATACGACGGAAGAGACGGCAAAGAATACTTTGTTCCGCGCGACGCAAAAACTGCGCAGCGCGCTGGCGGAGATGCGATGAGCTTGGACTTTGGAGTCGGTCTTAGTCTCTGTCTCTTGGAAGGGATACGAAAATGAAATGTGATTGGGTGCGGCAGAACATTTTGTTCTACGTGTACAACGAACTGGAGGACGACGCCCGCTTCGAGGTAGAGCAGCACCTGGCGCGGTGTCCGGAATGTGCCACCGAGTTGAAAGCGGCGCGCAAGTTCCACGCGACCCTTTCGGGAATGCCGGTGGCGGAGCCGACTCCGAATCTGCTGGCGGCATCGCGGATGCGGCTGCAGGAAGCGCTGGAAACGGCGCAGCCAGGAGGATTCTGGCAGCGCGTGATTTTTGAGCCGGGAACGTGGCTGCGGCAGATTCGGATGGCGCCGGCGCTCGCTGCCGTCATTTTCATCGTGGGATTTGGCGGAGGTATTGGCGCGACTTACAACTTCCTTTCCGGACGTGGTGGGGATGGCGTAGTGACGGGCTCCATTGGATCGGGCAGCAGCAATTCGTCGCTTAATCAACCCCTGGAAGCTTCCTCGGTTACGGGCATCCGGTCGGTGACGCAGGAGCCGGGATCGAATCAGGTGAGCATTAAGTACGACACGGTCTTGACCCAGGAAGCGCAAGGCTCGCTGAATGACCAGCGCATCCAGCAGTTGCTGTTGTTTGCCGCGCGCAACAACTACAACTCGGGGGTGCGGATGGACTCGGTGGATTTGCTGACGCAGTCGCCCGACGATAGCCGGGTGCGAGAAGCGCTGATGTATGCACTGCAGAACGATGCGAATCCGGGAGTGCGTTTGAAGGCGTTGGATGGGTTGAGCGGCTTTGTGCGACAGGATGCGCGAGTACGGGATGGAGTTTTGCGGACGCTGATCAGCGACACGAATTCCGGTGTTCGGATGCAGGCCTTGCGACTGGTGGAGCCGATGAAGACGGACAGCAATGTGCGGTCGGTGCTGACCAGGCTGTCGCAGACAGATGAAAACGTCTCGATTCGCTCGCAGGCTCGTGCGATGGTGGCGCAGATGCCGGAGATGGATTAATGGAGGGACGGGCATCTCGCCCGGCTCTCCGCCACCAGAGTTTGGATCGACGGCAGTAAACGGCGCAGCAAGGGATCGATCAAGGAGAACATTCATTGAAACAGGCAATAAAACTCGCCGGCGTTGCGCTTACTGTGGCTACGCTGGCATCTCTCGCTCTGTGCCAGGAAGGCCGGATATATCGCGAAGGCAGCAACTGGGTCCAGGAGGTGACTGGAGACTTGGGTGCGGCGAGGAATCTGCGGGTGAAGTTGGCCGCGGGTTCGGTAAAGGTTCAGGGTGGATCGCAGGCAGGGATCACATACACCATTCATCGTAAAGCTTATACATCTTCAGAACAGCAGGCCCGCCACGCCTTTGAGTCGTACAAGGTCAGCACCTCTGTTAAGGGAGAGACGGCGTGGATTGTGGCGGAATCGTCAGGCGGACGGGATCATAAGAGCGCCGATGATTTTGTCATCAATGTGCCGCGAAACCTGGAATCCGCCAAGATCGAGACCGGGTGCGGCAGCGCAAGCGCGACCGGGATTGCCGGGCGTGTCGACCTTGAGAGCGGTGGCGGAAATATTCACCTCGACGACATCGGGGGCGAGGTCACGGCGGAAACCGGCGGAGGCACGATTGAGGTCGGCAGCGTGGGAGGCGGCGTGACGCTGCAGACGGGTGGAGGAAACATCAAGATTGCATCCGCCAAGGGCGAGATCAGGGCGGAAAGCGGAGGGGGAAACGTAGTGGTTATGTCCGGGCTCCAGGGCGCGGTGCTGGAGACGGGCGGGGGGAGTATTCGCGTGGACAAGTGCAGCGGGACCGTGAAGGCGACGACCGGCGGCGGGAGCGTGGAACTGGGCGAAATCGGAGGGCCGGCGGAGATCGAGACGGGCGCAGGCAGCATTCGGTTGACTTCCTCGAAAGGGCGGGTGCAGGCCCAGACCGGTGGCGGCAGTATCCAATTGGACGGAGCGACGTCGGTGAAGGCGGAGACGGCGGCTGGGGGAATCGTGGTGAAGCTACTGTCCTCGGCTGGCTCTGGCGGTCACAACAATTCCACGCTTGAAACCTCGGCTGGCGACATCACCGTGTATCTGGCGAACGATCTGGCGATCTCCATTCGGGCGGAGATCGAAATGGGCAATGGCCACACGATCCACAGCGACTTTTCCGATATTCGCATCTCGAGCGAAGGCGGACAGTATGGGCCGAAAACAGTGACCGCAGAGGGTCAGCTTAACGGCGGCGGACCGGTGCTGAAAGTCCGGACGAATTCCGGGAATGTCGACTTCCGGCGCGTCAGTCGCTAGGTCGGGTTATGGAGCGGCGGGCGGGGACGCCCGGCGCTCCATGAGTGGGCTCGTTGATTCGGGAGGGATTATGATCCATCGCTTCCTGCTTTGCATATTTCTTTTTTCGCTGGCCGTTTCCCTGGCCTCGAGCGCGCAACCGGAGCAATCGAGCTACGATGGCACGGGCGACAGCTGGAGTTGGGGGTTCGGTTCGGAAGAGGGTGGCGGCGGATCGTCGTATCTCGGAGTGGACATTGCCGACGTCTCTCCGGAGAGGTTGGGAGAATTGAAGCTCAAGGAAGAGCACGGCGCGGAGGTCACGATGGTTGACCAGGACGCTCCCGCCGGAAAGGCCGGCCTGCACGAGCATGACGTCATCGTGAGCCTGAACGGCACGTCCGTAGAGAGTGCTGCCCAATTGCGCCGGATGATTAAGGAAACGCCCCCAGGCCGCGTGGTGAGTCTCGGGGTCAGCCGCGACGGCCAACCAATGACCATCAAGGTGCAACTTGCCGACCGGCGCAAGTCGATGGCATGGGAGCCCCAGGTTCACGTCGACATGCCTCGAATGCCGGAAATGCCCACGATGCCGGACTTCGACCTGCCCGTCTCGGTGGTCGTTGTCCACCAGTCGGCACGCAGCGGGCTGATGGTGGAAAACCTTACTCCGCAGCTGGGAGACTTCTTTGGGGTGAAGGACGGCAAGGGCGTGCTGGTGCGCGCGGTGGAAAAAGGCAGTCGCGGAGAAAAGGCAGGATTCCGTGCGGGGGATGTGGTCGTCAAGGTCAACAACCAGCCTGTCCACGATACATCTGACTTCACACACGCTTTGCGGTCATCTTCGGGCAGCGCGACGGCCGTGACCGTGATGCGAGAGAAGAGAGAGCAGAACCTGACTTTGACTCTTCCCGCGAAGAAGGATTCGGGGAGCCTGCTCGAAGACAGTTTTGATATTCCCGTTCTTACGGCGGAGACGCAGCAGGCAATCAACCGCGCCGGAGCTGAAATCGCACGCCTGGCTCCGGCCATCGCGGAAAAAATACAGAAAAATTTGTGCCCGAAAGACGTGGAGAAGAGGCTGCAGGATTCGCAGCGGATGATGCACGAACAGCAGCAGAAACTGCTGGAACGGCAGCAGAAACTGCGCCATGAGTTATCCGGAGAGTGGGCTGAGATCTGACGTTGTCCGGGTAGGGCGGGCCGAAGGTTACGAAAGTCATCGGCGTGGGCGCGCAAAATCTGGGAGCCTGGGCTGAGCCGGGGATGGCCAGATTCCACGGATGGACTACCCACTGGTTACCTGTCGCGGTGAAGAGAGTCCCGATAAGCTGTTACCGCGATGGCTTTCCGCGCTCTGCTATTTTCAAAAAGCTCCGAAACAAGCTCCGCCATGGCGGCGGCCTGCAAGAGTACAGGAATCCGCGCTGAAGTCTGTTCCGACATCTTTACAGCCATCGAAAAAGGGAAGACGCAGGCCTTTTCGTGCGTGATCGTGGACTGGGCTGACCAGCCCGAGGCAACCTTCCTTTTGAAACGGGCTCGCGAGTCCGTACCCAACCGAGGCGCCGTGGCCGTCACCATCGTCGATCACGACCCCACGCAGGTGGAACTGCGCGACAACCGCATGGACTTTCTCATCTATCGTCCAATTTCTTCCGAGGAAGCCAACGCGGTGCTGGCGAAAGCGTGTGAGCAGATGCAACCGTTGAGCGCAGAGGACGCTGCGGAGTCGGCGGCGGAGGCTGACGCGAGCAGCGAAGGCCCGAACGCGGCGTCTGTTGTCGGCGCTGCAGTGGAACCCAGTCACCGGGATCCGCCAGTTGGTTTCCGGGAAACGGATGCAGCGCAAGGCGACTACGACGCGGAAATTGCGGGTGACGAAGACGAAAGTGACGAAGACGAAGAAGAATCTGAGGAGCGCGGCCGCGCGATCGGGTTCCGCGGAGTTTGTGCCGCGGTGCTTGTGGTCGCGGCGATGTTGTGCCTGTGGAGATCGCGCGAGGCCTTCGAGTATCTGTCGCGGACGCCGGAGGGGCGATTCCGCGTTTTGCGGGAATCGGTCGGAGCGCTCTTTTATGCGAACCAAAAGGGGGCGTTGCCTGCCGGATCCGCCACGGGCGATGCGCAACAGGATGCGTACTTCAGCAGAGATCCCAGTTCCAATACCAACGCGCAGACACCGGCGCTGGGGGTGGTTGCAACGCAGTCCACGCTGGAAGCGCGCATCTCCTTAGAGAAGGCTCCCGATTTTCCGCTGCCAGTGCCAGTGTTTGAGCATCAAGAGCCAGCGCCAATCCACGTGGAACGCGCGGCGATTCCCGAAAGCATGAGAAACTCGGCGCCGATTGAGCGGCCCGTAGTGTTGACGGTGAATCCGGCGCAAATGATGCCGATCTCCGTCCCGCAGCCGCAGCCGGCTCAGCAATTCAGCGAACCCGTCGCCTTGAGCGAAGAAGCAGCGCGCGCCATGCTGGTTCACATCGTGAATCCGGCCTATCCGCCGGAAGCGTTAGCCCAGAAACTTCACGGACCGGTGGTACTGCAGGCGGTGATTGGGCGCGACGGCAGCGTCGAGGATCTGAAAATTGTTCGCGGATATTTTATTCTGGGCCGCGCCGCGATTTCCGCAGTCAAGCAGTGGCGGTTTCAACCCTACAGCGTCAGCGGCCATGCTGCGGCAACGCAAACCGTGATCACCGTCAATTTCAGCTATCCGCCAGGCTAGCGTCCGTGTGGTGAGGGGGCTCCGCCCCGTTCTGCGGGGCAGAGCCCCGCCACCGCACAACCTTTCCCCCACCCCACAAGCTCCTACTTGTGAACGTCATGTCCTTCCTGCGCGGTGGAGGGAGGGCTCACGGTGACCGATTTCTTCCAATAGTCCTGAACGGCGGGCGGCAGTTTGTCGATGCGGGTGAGGAATGCGGTAAGTTTCCACATGTCAGGCTCGGAGAGCGACTTGTCCCAGGCGGGCATTCCGGTATAGCGGATGCCAGTGCGAATTGTGTAAAACACGTGCCATTCCGGATCATCGGGCGGATGAAGGATGAGGCTTGGAGGCGGTGGATAGAGCGATTTCTCCAGGGACGAGGGCTGGCGGTCGAGGCCGCCATGGCAAAGCGCGCAATTCATGGTGTAGATTTTTATCCCCTCGATAAGGTTCTCATCGGTCGGCGGCACAGGACTGTTGACGTGGGGAGCGTGTCGTTCCATCGAAGCGTCGAGTGCGCTCATGGCGATTTGCTGCTCCAGCTTCGGCGGCTCCGTGTTCGAATTCGTCGGTAGAAACCCGAGCAAGACAGCGCCAAGGCTGACGATCAGCAAAACCAGAATGGTGATGACAATCCCCAGAATGAAGTTGCGCATTTCATCTCCTCGGAGAGCCTGGAACCTCATGCTCGCTGTTTTCTATATATAACAGGAACCGAGCGCAGGCGGCAGCGGAACGCTTGTCAGTAAGCGCGCAGGCGACGAGCCTCACGCACCAGATCGGAAACTTTGGGGAGGAAAAACTCCTCCTGCGGCGGAGAAAACGGAACCGGCGTGTCGAGAGACGTCAGCCGGACAATCGGACCATCGAGATCGTCGAACGCCTCTTCGTTAATGATCGCGGAAATTTCTCCGGCCAGGCCTCCGGTGCGCCCGTGTTCGTGCAGAATGATGACTTTGTTGGTCTTCTTCACCGTGGCGGCAATCGAGTCGCGATCGAGCGGCGAGACCGTACGCAGGTCGAGGATTTCGATCTCGATTCCTTCTTTACTCAGGATGTCCGCGGCTTCGAGCGCGGTATACAACATTGCCGCATAGGTGATCACGCTGAGATGACGGCCCTCTCGAGCGACCCGCGCCCGTCCGAGAGGGACGACGTAATCGTCGTCTGGAATTTCTTCCTTGATTCTTCGATACAGATATTTGTGCTCGAAAAAGATCACGGGATTGTGGTCGCGGATCGCGGCTTTGATGAGTCCTTTGGCATCGTAGGCCGTTGCCGGACAGACGACCTTCAATCCGGGCGCGTGCACGAACCACATCTCCGGATTTTGCGAGTGGAATGGCCCACCATGCACATTGCCGCCGCTGGGGCCGCGAATCACGAGCGGGGCGGGCGCTCCCCAGCGGTAGTGCGCCGACGCCACCATGTTGACGATCTGGTTGAAGGCGCAGCCGATGAAGTCCATGAACTGGAATTCGGCCACGGGGCGCAGTCCGGTGAGAGCAGCTCCGAAGGCAGCGCCTACGATGGCCGACTCCGCAATCGGCGTATCGATCACGCGCTCGGGGCCGAATCGGTCGATGAAGCCGTCGGTAACCTTGAATGCGCCACCGTAGATACCGATGTCCTCGCCCAGACAAAAGACGGTGGGGTCGCGCTCCATTTCCTCCCAGATTCCCTGGCGGATGGCTTCGAGATAGGTGACGACGGGCATGAATTACGAAGTGTACAGCAACGGACAAGGGGCGATCAGCTTCAGGGTGGAGATGTCGGCAGTTGGGTAAGGCCCTTTCTCGAAAAGCACGAGAAGGGACGCACTCCCGGCTAACCATCCAGTTCACTGCAGTCCGGTTCCGGGACTCGGAGCGTCGAAGCCTGTAAACTGGAAGGCAGAATGAAGCGCATTCCGTTCATCGTCTTCGTGCTGGTCTGCATGGTGCTGATCGGTTGCAGCAGGCTCGCCCGTGCCGAGTCTCTCTGGCAATATGGGCGGATTGTGGCTGTCAAGAAATCCGTCACGACCTCGACAAAGGCTTGGGTCGTCAATACTCCGCTGGATGAAGAACATACGCAGTACACGATCTCGGTTCATGTGCAGGATCGGATTATTGTTGGCAACTACGAGATCTCCGATCCGCAATCGGAGCCGCCGCCAGAATGGACACCCGGCACCGCGGTGAGGCTTGAGGTTCGTGGCGATTCTCTGTACTTACGCTCGGCGACCGGCAGCTTGCGTTTGCATATCACGCAACGGAAGACTACAGGGCCGATGCAGGCCGTCACTGCAGAAGAAAAAAAACGCCTGTCAGAGCTGGATGCCCCGCCGCAGTCAATGGTCGGCTTTTCGAAGGCCGGCGAGGACAAGGCCACTGCCCCAGAACCAGCTCCACCGCCGCCTCCTCCCGCGCCTTCGACGGGCACGGTGGCCGTGCGCTCGACTCCGTTTCTATCGGAGGTGTTCGTCGACGGCGACTCCATGGGATACACGCCGGCGAAGATTGCGCTTGTTCCCGGGAAACACAGCTTCCGCGTCGAGAAGCCCGGTTACCAGGCTTGGACGAAAGAGATGACGATTACGGTGGGGTCCGAGCTGACCCTGGACGCGACTCTGGTGAAAAAGTAGCTGGAATCGCGGCGCGACCCCGGCAATCCGGTCATTCGTCCTGGAAATAGTGGAATACGCTTTCGAGTGGTCTGCCGAACACGGCAGAGATTCGGAATGCGGCTTCCAGTGACGGCGAGTATTTTCCCTGTTCAATTGCATTCACGGTTTGGCGAGTGACCTTGATTTTTTCAGCTAACTCCTGTTGCGTCATCTCGCCATGCTCGAAGCGCAGTCGTCTGATTTCGTTGCGAATCATCCCCATGTCAGGCACCACGCCGGTATTGGATGATCTGGCAAGCGGAGCGCATGATCTCGGCTGTCACCAGAATGAACAGCAGGGAGTTCGTGTTGAAGACGATTGGAGGATCGAAGGCGCCGAAAAAGCAGGCGAGCGCGACGCTCGTTGCGAGCCCGGCGTAGGCGACCCGCATGGCCCTGAGTTCGATCAGTTTGTCGCGCTCGTCGCGTGGCGCCTTCGCTTCCCTGGGCGTGAAGATAGCGACCGCGATCGTCAGCACAATCTGTAAGACCACCAGCGCGATGATTGTCTCCAGCAGGCTGCCGAAATGGAAGCCGCCGGCCTTCGGTCCGGCGTGGACGACCGACCAGAAGTAAAAACCATAAATGCCCGACATCGACAGCATTGATATCCAGGCGCTCTTTTCGCGGAAAGACATGAAAAAACCTCCATTTTGTCTACCTTTCACGACATAATGTATTATATCTTATACTTTGTGTCAAGTATATTTGACTTTTAAAATCTGATGTCGCAAATCGCTTACAATTCCCCTTCCATGACGGTCGCGGTTCGTTCTTTTGCGAAGATCAATCTCGGGCTTTACATCGGCCGGGCGCGCGCGGACCGATTTCACGATCTGCGCACGGTTTACCAGACGATCGCGCTCTATGACGTGATTCGGGTCAGCGTCGGGCGCGGCAGTGGGGTTGAAATTCTCTGCAAGAATGAAGATCCGCGGGTTCCGCTCGATTCGTCGAATACCTGCTATCGCATGGCCGAGCGCGTGATGGATGAACTCGGCGCTAAGGGCAAAGTCAGCGTTGAGATCGAGAAGCGCCTGCCGGTGAAGGGAGGGCTGGGCGCGGCGTCCTCGAATGCGGTGGCGACCATGGTTGCGCTGGAGCGGGTACTGAAGCGGAAGTTGCCGGCTGCGGCTCGACAGCGGATTGCGGCTGACGTTGGCTCGGACCTGCCGCTGTTTCTGGTCGGCGGAACGACACTTGGAGTGGGTCGCGGCGAGGAGGTTTATCCTCTGCCTGATTTGCCTTCTCTGCCGATGATTGTGGTGACGCCGGAGGTTGGGGTGTCGACCGCCCAGGCGTTTGCCGACTGGGATGGGCTTGTCCAGCGGGAGAAAGCTGCCGAGCTTCGCTCGGCTTGGACGGGCGAGAGCGCCCGCCCCCACACAACCGGTCCCCACCCAAACAATGATGCGGTCCTTACGCGAACGGGCGGGGACGCCCGTCGCTCCATGGGCAATGACGAATTGACTCGACTGGGGGCGTCCGATAGACTGATGGAGGTCGGCCGCGTGTTGTCGGCTTGGCTGAGTGGTTTACCTAACACCGGTGCTCCTGCAAAAGGGGGGAGCCGGGCCGGGAACTTGCTTCTCGACCTTGTCCGTACCGGGATTGAAAACGACTTCGAGAAAGTCGTCTTTCCTCTATATCCCGAATTGCGAGACATAAAAGGTGCGCTGGAGCGCGCGGGGTCGAGATACGCTTCGCTCTCCGGATCCGGGTCAACCCTGTATGGGCTGTTCCGGTCGTCAGCCGACGCCGCGAAGGCGGTGAGCCGTCTGCGAAGGCGGGGGCTGAACGCGGTGGCGACTAGTACGTTGACGCGCCAGAAGTATTGGGAAAAGTCGCTGGTCGTCGGTCGCTAGTCGTTGGCAGTCGTTGGCGTTCGGTTCTGGGGTATGATTTAGTGGCCAGCGAAACGATCGTGCATCTTGGGCCGTCGACTAATGGTAGGTCAAGTGCCTTTGGAGCACTTTGTCTAGGTTCGAATCCTAGCGGCCCAGCCAGATAACCAGTTCTCAGTTGCCAGTTCTCAGTTCTCAGTAGAGACACTGGAGCCCCAAAACTGAGAACGGAGAACCGGGAACTGAGAACGAACCCATGGCTACAGTTGCGACGACTACTGCCGAGAAGGCGAGCGCGGAAAAAAAGCCGATCACGGACGAGAAACCGGAACGCAAGCCTCAGCGCGCCCGAGTCGACGACCGATTCAAGGTCTTCTGTGGAACCGCCAACGAGGCGCTCTGCGATGAGGTGTGCAACTTTCTTGGCCTGACGCGCGGGCAGGCTCTGGTCACGCGCTTCAAGGACGGCGAAGCGTATGTGCAGATCCAGGAAAATGTTCGCGGAGCCGACGTTTTCGTGATGCAGCCCACCTGCCAGCCAGTGGACATGCACTTGATGGAACTGTTGTTGATGATGGACGCGCTCAAGCGGGCTTCGGCGCGACGCATCACGGCCGTGATTCCCTACTATGGCTATGCGCGCCAGGATCGCAAGGACAAGCCGCGCGTGCCGATTTCGTCGAAGCTGGTGGCGGACCTGCTGACCACCGCGGGGGCCGATCGCGCCGTGGTTGTGGATTTACATGCGCCCCAGTTGCAGGGATTTTTCAATATTCCGGTGGACCACCTGTTCGCTTCGCCGGTGCTGGTGGATTACTTCAAGAAACTGAACCTGCCGGACCTGACGGTGGTTTCGCCGGACGCGGGTGGAGTGGAGCGCGCGCGCTTCTTCGCGAAGAAGGTAGATGCGGCGCTGGCGATCGTGGATAAGCGGCGCGTCGAGATGAACGTGGCGGAAGTGATGAATGTGATCGGCGAGGTCAATGGGCGCACCTGTCTCATCATCGACGACCTCATCGACACGGCGGGAACGCTGGTGAAGGTGGCGCAGGCCCTGGTTCAAAAAGGCGCGAGCACCGTGTATGCCTGCTGTACGCACCCCGTACTTTCAGGGGCGGCGGTGGAAAATCTGGTGGACTCTCCGATCACCGAGGTGGTCGTGACCAACACCATTCCGCTGGCCGAAGCGGCAAAGCAAGTCTCGAAGATCAAGGTGCTTTCGATCGCGGGGCTGATTGGACGGGCAATTCAGTCCATTCACGAAGAGACTTCGGTCAGCAGACTTTTTATTTAGCAAGGTCGCTGGTCGTTCGCACACACTTTTCAGTGCGGGGCGAATCGCGAACGACTGACGACCAACGATTAGCAACGAAGGATGGAAACGGAATTATGGCGACTGCAACGGATATCAGCATTCTGGAAGCGCAGAAGCGCGAACCAGGCACCAAGAACGCCGCCCGGCGCGTACGCGTCGGCGGGAAAATTCCAGCTGTCGTGTATGGCGCGGGCAAAGACGCGGCTGCGGTGGCGGTCGATCCGCGGCAAGTCCTTCGGATCCTTCGATCGGAGAGCGGGCACAATACGATTTTTGACCTGGCGCTCGACAGCGACCGCGTGAAGGCCATGATCGTGGACTGGCAGTTCGAGCCGATCAAGGGAACCCTGCTCCACGTGGACCTGCAGCGCATCGCGATGGACAAGAGGCTGACGGTCACGGTTCCGGTCGTGCTCAAAGGCGAGGCGGAGGGTGTGAAGACGGAGGGCGGCATCCTCGAGCAGTTGTTGCGGGAGATCGAGATTGAGTGCCTCCCGTCCGACATCCCGAAAAACCTCGAAGTGGACATCAGCCACCTCGTGTTCGGCGTTGAAGTGCGCGTGAAAGACCTGCCGCACAGCGAGAAACTGAAGTTCCTGACCGACGAAAACCAGATGATCGCGCACATCACGACGGTGAAGGAAGAAGTGGTCGTGGCTCCGGAGGTGGTGGCGGACGCGACGGCAACCCCGGCTGAACCGGAAGTCATCAAGAAGGGTAAGCAGGAGACCGAGGGTGAAGGCGAGGCCGAGGGCGATGCCAAAGGCAAGGCTAAACCCGAAAAGGCTGAGAAGAGCGAGAAGAAAGAGAAAAAATAGCTACGCGCTGCGTGCCTTGCGCTACGAGCTAAGGGCCAACAGCGAACAGCCTAGAGCGAATTTGCGTGAAACTGATCGTCGGTTTGGGCAACCCCGGAATCGAGTACCAGTTCACGCCGCACAATCTCGGGTTCTTGACGATCGATCGGATCGCCAACGGCCTGGGGATCGAAGTCAGGAATCGCCAATGCCGCGCGCTGACGGCGCGGGCAACAATTGCCGGTGAGCCGGCGGTCCTGGCGAAACCGGAAACCTACATGAACCTGAGTGGGCTTTCGGTGCGGGAGTTGGTGGCGGAACATCAGGTCGAGGTGACGCGGGACTTGATTGTGATTTATGACGAACTCGACCTGCCGCTGGGCGCCATTCGCATCCGGCAGCGAGGGAGTTCGGCGGGGCACAACGGGATGGAATCGATTCTCGGTGCCCTCGGTACGGACGAGTTTTTGCGCATTCGGCTGGGAATTGCGCCGGATCGTAGAGTCACCGACAGCGTGAAGTTTGTGCTGACGCCGTTCCGCAAGGCGCAGGAAAAAGTTGTCGACGAAGTCCTCGACGAGGCAGTGCAGGCGGTTGAGGTAATTTTGAGAGAAGGACCGGCGGCGGCGATGAACAGGTTCAACCGCAAGAACGAAGCCGAACCGTGAGTGGAGTTTGGTCGTTAGTCGTGAGTCGTTGGTCGTTGGCAAATTCTTACGGCGCGCGATGAATTCCGAACGACTAAAAGACGAACGAGCAGCGACTGTATTTTGGAGATAACGCATGAATCGTAACTATGAATTGATGTTCATTGTCCGGCCCGACATGGTGGACGAGGATCTGAACAAGCTGATCTCAACGCTCGAGTCTTCGGTGACTTCGGCGGGCGGAACGACCAAGACCGAGGTTTGGGGCAAGCGCCGTCTCGCATACAGGGTAGGCAGGTTCAATGACGGCATCTTTGTGCTGATGCTGATTGACGGCGTCGGCGCCGTCGTGCACGAACTCGAACGCCGCCTGCGTGTGACCGAGCCGGTGATCAAGTTCCTCACCGTGCGCACGGACGAAGAACTGAAGCGGCTCGACAAGATCAAGAAGATCCGCGACTCAAAGAAGAAAGCCAGCGCCACCCCGGCCGCCACCGCCGCTTCGGCAACACCAGCAACGGCGGAAGCGGGCACGGAAACACCGGCCTCGGCGCCGGTTTAATTGGCGGCTTCGATGGTCGCGTGATGAATCGGCAGAGGGGCGGGCATCTCGCCAGTCCATTACGAATTCTCAGAAAGCAGGAGCACTATGGCAGAAGAAACAAAAGCACCGACCGCGCATGCGGGATCAAGCGGCGGCGAGAGTCGGCCGGAGCGTAGTGGCGGCGATCGCCCCGAGCGCAGCGGTCCGCGCGGTCCACGTCCCGGCGGAGGCCCCGGTGGTCCCCGCGAAGGCGGCCGCAAGTACTTCCGGCGCAAAAAGGTTTGCAAGTTCTGCGTCGAGAAGATCGAGGCGGTCAATTACAAAGATGTGCGTCTACTGGCGCAGTTCGTGGCGGAAAGCGGCAAGATCACTCCGCGACGCCTGACCGGCGTGTGCATGCCGCACCAGCGCCGTCTGTCGAGGGCGATCAAGCAGGCGCGGAATATCGCATTGCTGCCGTTTGCCGGACGCGCGCAGTAGGTTCAAGATCCGTCGTGGGTCGTGAGTCGTTCGCGATCATCGTAAGCCTTAAGAATCTGCGAACGACCTACGACAAGCGACTCACGACCAGGTTCATTACGAAACGGAGTCATTCATGGAAGTGATCCTGAAAGAAGACGTGCCCAAGCTGGGCACCCGCGGCGAGGTGGTCAAAGTCGCCGAGGGATACGGGCGGAATTTTCTGCTGCCCAAGAAACTGGCGATTGAGGCCACCTCCGCCAACAAAACTGTCATCGAGCAGATGAAGGCGGCTTCGGTGCGCCGCTCCGCCAAGGAGAAGACGGAAGCCGAAGCGCTGGCCAAGCAGTTCGACGGACTCGAAGTGAAGTTTCTGCGCAAGTCAGGCGAAGGCGATCACTTGTTCGGATCGGTTACGGCCGGAGATATTGCCGACGCGCTTGAGAAGAAGAGCTTCCACATCGATCGCCGGAAGATCCAGTTGCACGAACCGCTGAAGACCGTCGGCGAGTTCATTATCGCCGTCAAGCTGCACAAGGACGTGACCACGCATCTGAAGGTCGTTGTCGATAAGGAAGTGGCGGCAGAATAGCCTTTGGTTCGCTGTGTTCGTGCGGGGACGGGCGACTCGCCCGTCCTGCCGGGCGGGACGCCCGGCACTCCATCAAACGTCATTCGGTATCTTTCCGAAGAACTCCTCGACTTTCCTGAGGTCGGTTGTTCTGCTGTAGCGCGGCAGACTCTCCACAAACACGCGCCCGTACTGCTTCTTCAAAATCCGATTGTCGAGCAGAGCCAGCAAACCGCGATCGTGCAACGAGCGAATCAATCTTCCAAAGCCCTGCTTCAGCGTGATGACCGCGCTCGGCACCTGATATTCGAAGAAGGCATTGCCGCCGCCTGCGTCGATCGCCCTCACGCGAGCCGCCACCACCGGATCGCTCGGGACGGCAAACGGCAAGCGATCGATAATCACGCAGCTCAACTGCTCGCCTTGCACGTCCACGCCCTGCCAGAACGAAGATGTGCCGAACAACACGGCGTTGGGCGTTAGCCGAAACTCCTCGAGCAGCGCCGATTTCGGAGCGTCGCCTTGTTTGAGCATGGGAAATTCCAGCTGGCCAAGAAGGCGATCGTAGATTTCATTCATCTGCGCGTAGCTGGTGAAGAGCACGAAGGCGCGTCCGCGGGTAATCTCCAGCAACCGCCGGATCACGCCCGTCGCCTCGCTGGCGAACTGTGACGTGCGTGGATCGGGCAGATCGGGCGGGACGTAAAGGATCGCCTGGCGTTCGTAATCGAAGTGCGAGGGGACGATCAAGTCGCGCGCGTGGTCGAGTCCGAGCCGCCCGCGTATGTAGTCGAAAGCGCCGCCTACGGCCAGCGTTGCCGAGGTCAGCACCGACGTTTCCAGCTTCGACCACAGACATTCGCGCAGAATCTGGCCGACTTCAATCGGAGTGGCCTGCAGAAAAACATTCGTTCGTCCGCCTGCCTGCTTTTCGTCGGATGATTTCCGCCGGGCGGGGGCGCCGGGCGCTCCGCGGAATCCGCGCCGCTCGATCCAGAAGACCGTGTTGGGATCCTCGTTCTCCATCGCGAAGCGAAGTTGTACCTGCAACTGCTGCGCTCGCCGCGTGAGCGGGAAGACCTCCTCCGGCTTCTGCGGAAGTTGCTCCAGTTCCGCGCCCAGCCGGGACAGCGCTTGATTGAGGGCGAGAAATTCTTCGCCGTTTTCTTCCAGGAACTCGCGGCGGGAGTCGAAGGCAAACCGGCCTTCACTCGCCGGCAGGAGCGAAAAAAACAGTTGCGAACGCTCCCGCACCGACTGAATTGCTCCCGACATCTGTGGCGTGTAGAGCTTTTCGCGTTCGAGAAGGCGCTCGACGTCGCGCGTCAATTCGTCCATCCGCAGGTTGCTAACCGAAATCCCAAAGTAGTTGCCGGCGACTTCTTCCAGTTCGTGCGCTTCGTCGAAGATGACCGCCGCGCACTCGGGAAGGACCCCGGCGTCGGGCGCGCCCTCGGCTTCGAGTTTGATGGAGAGGTCGGCAAAGAACAGGTGGTGGTTGACGATGATGATGTCGCTCTCGGCCGCGCGTCGCCGCATCTCGGTGATAAAGCAATGCTCCCATTCCTTGCATCTCTGGCCGAGGCAGGTATCGGCGCGGGCGTCGAGCTTGTGCCAAAGGGCGCTCGCCTCAGGCAGTTCCGCGAGTTCCGCGCGGTCGCCAGTCTGCGTCGTTTTCTCCCACGCGGCGATGGCGCGGTATTGCTCGATCTCTTCCAGCCCGCTGAGCACCGGCTGGTCGGTGAGATCAAAAAGCTTTTTGCGGCAGAGATAGTTGTTGCGCCCTTTCATGTAGCAGACGCTCAGCTTGCGATCCCCTTCGGGAAACAGTGCCCGCTCCAGCGCGGGGACATCTTTGAAGAAGAGCTGCTCCTGCAGGTTCTTGGTACCGGTGGAGATGATGACTCGTTTTCCCGAGCGCATCACGGGCAGCAGATAAGCCAGCGTTTTGCCGGTGCCCGTGCCCGCCTCGACGATCAGGTGGCGCTTTTCTTCTAGGGCCTCTTCCACCGCTTGAGCCATCTGCAGCTGCCCGCGGCGAAACTCGTAGGCGGGGTGCGTTTTCGAGAGCAATCCGCCCGGCGCGAAGAACTGGTACAGCGAGAATCCCGCAGGCCCAGTCACGGGACGAGATGCGGGATGGGATGAGGAAGGCACCGGAGTCTCTATAATAACGGGATGGGCATCGTAACTCATCCCCGCCTTCCAGAAAGAAGAAATTTGAGCAAGAAAAGACTTTGAGCAAGAAAAAGCCATCCCCTCTCGTCGCCATCGTCGGACGCCCGAACGTCGGCAAATCGACGCTGTTCAATCATCTGACGGGATCGCGGCGCGCCATCGTCGGCGATGAGCCCGGTATCACGCGCGACCGCCTCTATGGCGAGGTCGAATGGCTGGGCCACGAGTTTCGCGTTGTGGATACGGGAGGCATCGTTCCCGACGACAAAGATTTCATACCGTCGGAGATATTCCGCCAGGCCAAGGTCGCATTCGAAGAAGCGGCGGCGATTATCATGGTCGTCGATGCTCGCACTGAGATCGCTGGGCCCGATCGCGAATTGGCTCGGCTGCTCGCGCGCACCGGCAAGCCGCTCTTTCTCGCGGTCAACAAGATGGACTCGGACAAGCAGGAGGGATTGCTCGACGAGTTTCATGTGCTCGGGATGCGGAATCTGTTTCCGATTTCGGCGGAGCATGGGCGCGGTGTCGATGATCTGCTTGACGCCATCCTTAAAGTGCTGCCTACCAGTGCAAAGGCCACCACAGAGGTCACTGAGGTCACGGGGGACAGCACAGGGGAACCCGCACCCACTGCTGAGGAGCCGCATGAAATCAAGGTGGCGATCATCGGGCATCCGAATGTCGGCAAATCCACGCTGCTGAATCAACTCACGGGAATGTCGCGCGCGATTGTCTCGCCCATCGCGGGGACCACGCGGGATTCAATTGACGAAGTCATCCAGTACAAAGGGCGCAAGATTCGCTTCATCGATACGGCCGGGATCCGTCGCAAAGGCAAGACGCGGCTGATGGCGGAGAAGCTTTCGGTGGTCATGGCGCGCAAGAATATTGAAGACGCCGACATCGTGCTCTTCATGGTCGACGCCACCGAAGGCGCCAGCGGGCTCGACGCTAACATCGCCGGCTATGCGCATGAGAGCGGACGCTCGGTGATTATTCTGGTCAATAAATGGGATCTCGTGGCGAGCGGCGAGCGGCGCGCCATCAGCCAATCGAAGACGGCACGCATCCAGGACGCCAAGCGCCCCCAGGACCGCGCTCTCTACGAAGAGCGCCTGCGCTACGGACTCAAGTTTCTGGCCTACGCTCCGGTGCTCTTTCTTTCCGCGCACACCGGCAAGGGGACGGAAAAAATTCTGCCGCTGATCGAGAAGGTGGCTGCCGAGCGCCGCAAGCGCATCACGACCGGCGAGATGAACCGTTTCCTGAGGACGGTTGACTTTGAACGCGCCTCCGTTCCGGTGAGCAAGCGCGTGAAAATCCTCTACATGACGCAGGCGGGAGTTGCGCCGCCTATGTTCGTGCTGTTCACCGACCGCGCGGTGAAGCTGCACTTTTCCTATCAGCGCTTTCTGGAGAACCAGATTCGTGCGGCGTTTGGGTTTATTGGCTCGCCTATTTGGATTAAGAATCGGGCGCGTGCCTAGGACTCGTTTCATGAATCGGTCTTGGGTAGAGCACGGCATCGGCAGTGCCGGTCAGTATCTGAAAGAATGCAGCGATGCCGAGGTGATAAGCATTCCTGAAACAGTCAAACGAAGACGTTTCGTAAATGCTCCTGTGCGAATTGGTGGCCTGATGACTAGTAGAGTCGAGAACAGGCGCAGTGACTGTAGTCTCCCGGTGGTTAGTCGACTGGGCTTTCGCCTAGTCACCTCAGTCCGGTTTGGCCTGGTCCTGTTTCCTGTTCCCGCTCATCGAACCGGACTGGCAGTTTTCCCGCATCCGGCTCTCGGAAAAGACTCACGCTTTCGCCCACGGAAGGTTCGCGGTCCGGTGTG
>Ga0210402_10000373_pt1 | contig 50156 bp, 78 predicted proteins | sample IncBWC7MmetaG_FD_161055 | JGI IMG/M metagenome (GOLD analysis project Ga0210402, IMG submission 161055) | Forest soil microbial communities from Barre Woods Harvard Forest LTER site, Petersham, Massachusetts, United States - Inc-BW-C-7-M | ecosystem: Environmental > Terrestrial > Soil >... | reverse complement strand
TAGCCGCATCAAACTCGGCCGGCGACATCTCAATGAGACGCTGCGCCGTCAAGGGGACCGGCGCACTGCCGCGCACGCTGCTTAACGAGCGCGACTGCTGCTGCCCCGCCGCGACGTTGGCGACCCGTTCCGCCGCGGTGACCGGCGGAATAACCTCTTGCGGCGCAGCAGCGCCGTTCGCCGGCTTGTAGCCGCGCACCTTAGCAATTTCGTAAATCGCCTCCGCCGGGTTGCGATTATCGCCCAACGCAATCTGCGCCACAGTCAGATACTCGTTCGACAAAATTTGCTGGCGCTGCATCGGATCGCGAATACCGACCGCCTGCAACTCGGCCTGCCGCTGCTGCATCAGATAAGCCAGCGCCGGCTCGTAATCTGGCGTTACCGCCTTGAATTCGTTCTCCTTGACTTGCGCCAACTGCGCCAGGCTCAGCGTTTGCTGCGTCTGCTGCTGCGCCTGCTGCCGCTGTGTCGAATCCTGCAATAGCCGTTGAATTTCTTCGCCCTGCCGCTGGATCGTCCCGACCAGATACCCCACCGGGTCCTTGTCGATTGTCGGAATTTCGGCCTGCGGCTGCGCCGGTTGCTGCGCCTGCTGCTGCACCGACTGCAAGATCAGGTTGGTGCGCTCTTGAAGAAGCGTATTCTGTCGCTCAAGCTCGCGCAGCCGCTCCTCACTCTGCTGCCGGCGCGTGCGCTCCTCGTTCAAAGCGCCGTGCGGAACATAACCCGGCGGCGGACGCTCCGACGGCGACTCCTCAAGCGGCTGCCCTTGATCGACCGGCGGCTCCTCAAGCGGGGCTGCCGGCGGCGGCGGTTCGGGTTCGTGCGGTGCCGAATCGGCTCGCCGCATTTCCGCCATCTGCGCCTGATCCGCAGCCGACAACTCGGTCGGCAGGGCTACGCTCGATGACCGTGCCATTTACTCACCTCTCCGATTGCGCCGGGTCGCCTGAACCGGCAGCTTGGGTGCCGGCTCAGTGCGATACTTCTCGGCAAAGTCACTCTTGGGGTATTCCATGATGCTGCGCATGATCAGCCAGTTACACACCCCAGCGAGGTCGCTCGCCTCCCACTTGGCGACCCATCCCCGATCAGAGTCGCCAATCCGCGCGGTGAACAGATTATCCGGCTCCCAGCCGACCTCGCCCTTAATGTCACTATCCTTAAGGTCGTTAATAACGACTTGAATTTCAGTCATCTGCTCATGGAACTCCCGATGCTCCTCCAGCGTTTGCCGTAGGAGACGGTAGCGCTCCTGCGGCAACACTATTCTGCGCCACATTCATCATCTGGTCGTGACCTTGCTGCTGCGCCTGAAGGTCGGTCTGCCGGACGTCGTTCAGATGATCCAGCGCTTGCAAGAACGCCAAAGCACGGTCAGTCTGCGCACTATCACCCGCCGCATTCGCTTTGGCGAGATTTAGGATCGCGGTCGACCGCAGCTGCTCAATCTCCGCCCTGATCTTGTCGCTATCGAGCCCCAGCCGCAGCGTCTCGGCCTGCGTACGCGCATTCTCGGCCTGCGCCTGCGCGTTGCCCTGCGCCGCGTCGTGCTGCGTCTTCTGCGCCTGCGCTTGAAACAACTGCGCGTGCGCCTGATCCAGCTGCGCTCGGCCGTGCGCCGCGATCACCCGCGGGTCTTGCGGCTGCTGCTGCGCTTGCTGCTGCGCCTGCATCGCGACCTGCTCCAACTTGGAGATCAGCGTTTGCGGCAACGGCGAATACTTCATCATCTCCAAGATCGCCTGCGGCGGCAGTGGCGCACGCTGCAACATCGGCAGCATCTGCATGATGATGCCCCAGGTGCGCTCCTTCATGTTCGGGCTCGACGGCGTGTCGTCGACAACCACGTCGTACTCGTACGTATCGTCCTGCCGTAAGAGCGGAATGTAACGCGCCTGATCCGGCTCGCCGATCTTGATGAGCCGCCCATCACTCAAAAACTGCTGGATGTACCACAGCATCAACCGGCCCTGCTCCTTGCGGTACCGCCGTAAGGAATCGAACAACCCCGCCAACACCGTCATCCCGGCCTGCTTGCGCATCGCCTCCAAGACGCCAGGCTGCTCTTTCTCAACCATCCCCAGCAATTCGAGATTAATACCGGTAGTGTCCCTGATTGACGATATGGCGAGGGTCAGCAGATTAGACAGGTCTTGAGGGACAGGAGTTTGCGGGCGGGGCATGATCTTGTTGCCGCCAATCGCCCCTGGGCTCGTCCACACGATCGCCTCGGGGTTAGCCCAGTCCTCCTCGGCCTTTGTCGAATTATCAAACGCGTCCAACTCGGCCATGATGCCGCCCTTGGCGCCGGTATTGAGGATGTGCAGGCTCTGCGACATCCACTTATTCGCCCAACGCTGCGGGTCAATCATCGCCCTGACAATGCCGTACCAGACGCCCTTGTTGCGGTCGCGCTCCGCCGTCATACACTTATAAGTAAAACCACCCTTTTGCGGCCCATCCCAGATGTCCAATATCTTTGAACCCAGAAAAGCTCGCATATACTTGCGCTGCTTCTGCTTGACATAAAGCGGCTGGGGGCGGTTCATCAGCCGCAGACGATTGTCAAGCTTCTTAAAATCTTCTTCGCTAAATGATTCTTCTTGCCCGGTAAACGGGTCGACCGTGCGATACTTCTCCTCGTATTCCCACCACTGCACCTCGACCATCGTCACCCGCCGCTGCACGCGATCGAGTTTGGTCGACTGGTCGTTGCGGTAATACGGCGCCTGTTGGGCGTTGTGCGGGCTGTGCGCACTGTCGGCGATGTTGATCGCCCAGTTGGCGTGCAAATCGCTATCCGGCACATCGGGAAACATCTCCTGTGCTTCCCACAGCGCCAACTCGCGAACCCGAAAAACGTGGCTCGCGTCCATCCGGTTCTTGCGCTTGGAGTTCGCGTCCCAGTACATCTCCATCGGGTCGATGCGGCGAATCTCCAACTGCCCGTCCGGGTTGACCTCGAAACTCAACCGCGTCTCGGTGTCACCCTCGCCACAGATCACGCAATCGAGAAAGGCATCGCTCTCCTCGTCTTCGGCGTCGCAACCGTCGCGGCACCACGCCGCCGCCGCGGTCAGCAGATCATTCGGACCCGCCGCCCCGATCTGCCGTGGAATAAACCGCACCTCCTGCCGATTGCCGACCTCCAGACCGCTGACGATCTTGATCATCGGCCCAATTCTGTTAAATGTGATAATAGGCCGTAAACTTATCTTAAGCATCGCCATGTCTTCCGGCGACCACTGGTTGCCGGCGACAAAGTCAAAACACTCCCTGGCTTCCTGCCGCCAGTCGTGGCTCTTGTCGCGGTCCTGGCAAAACCACAGCTGGAACCGCTCAAACAGCTCCTCTAAATCAAGATCACCCAAATCATACGGCGCCGGCAGCCGCCGGTTGTCGACATCAGCTTGATAATCGCTCGCGTCAACAGCCATCTGGTTTCAGCCAACCAGTCATATTCAACTCTCTTGCAGCAGCGCACGCAGGACAACCAAAAACGTTGGCATCACTTAACGAAAACCAGTTTTCACAAACCTCGCAATGCACCATATCTTCCGCGTTTTCCAACATCTTTTGCGGCTGAAGCGTCCCACGAACCGTCGCAGTCGAACTAACGCCGGCCATAAGCCACTCCTTACGTTTTTCGAGCATTAGTTCGCTAAGCCGGTTCCAGCCCGTCATAACCGCCGCCACTTCGGGACTATATCTCATGCGTGCTGCTCCCACCGGCCGCGCAGCCCGGTTCCCAACAGTGTCCGCTTCATTCCCTCACCCGGCTTGCCCTCTAGCGCCACATTGATCCGCGCCAGCTTGTACCCTTCCGCGATCTCGTCGATCTCGTTTAGCAGATGAATATGCTCAAACTCCCACGGCAGGTGAAACGTGCCCGTAGCGATCAAGTCCTCGTCAATAATCGCCAGCACACCAACCGCGATAAACGCCGGAACCGCAGTCGGATGCGGCTGAATCTTCACCTCCAACACGCGCACCCCCGGCTCCTTGTCGAGCCGCCGCTCGATCGCAAACTTTATGGTGGGCTGGCCGTCTTCGTAATTAAGCATTCTTCAACTCCAGACTAAAGCCCCTCTCTTACCGTAACCGGCGGCGTGACGGATGCTGAAATAAAGGTAATCTGCCCACTCGGGGCAGAGCCATTCGGCCAGAACGCCACCGTGCCAGCCGCCAAATACTGGGTACCGCCCGTGCCGATGCTCGCGGTGCAGGTACCAAAGCAAAACCCAACCGCCACCGCGTTACCCGTGTTGTCGATCGTCAAAGTCCGCCGCTTGTTGTTCTGCTTGACCTGGGCAACACCCGCGCCCACACAGTCATACCCGGTGCACGACCCGGCCCCCGACACAGTCGAGGTGTTGACGACCGTCACCCGCTCATCGGTCGCTGCCGGCTGGGCGCAGGCAAGGGATGCCCAAAAAAAGACAGAAGTTGTTACTAGTAACGCTACCTTATGCCGCCATGTACGTGACATTGCCAACCCGCCGCAGCCGTGGCCTCGCATAACGATCACTCCCTCTCTCTGACCGGCTCCGAGGCCACACAACATCCAGGTCCCATATCCTAGATATAGCATCAAAAAGATCTTCGTGCAGCCCTACCGGAAACGGCCGATACTCCTCATCGCAAAACGCGCGCACAATATCGACGTGCCGACCTTCGTAATCGATCTTGATCAGCGTCTCAGGCAAATAAAACCGCCCGTTCTCGAACACCGGCACCAGCCGACGAATGCGATCGTGCTTTGACATCGCCCCGCCAACCTCGGTGATCTCAAAACGGTAATTGTCCCGCGCCATCCGCTCTTTTAGATATTCGATATCGCTCATCTGGCCGTACTTCTCATACCCGACCCCCTTCGGCCTCCACCGTCGATGCAGCTCAAACACCGCATTGCCGCGCTCGGTCAGGCTCATCCGGTCCCGGATCGCGTCCAGCAAGTAAAAGTTGTCATCGCCGGCCAGTCCGATCACCGCCATCGCGGTATAGTCGCTCTCTCTCTTCTTACTGCTCGCCGCGTCGACCAACAGATACTTGTTCATCTGCTCCTGATCACCGCCGCCATCATAAAACCGCAGCCACTCGTCTCGAAATCCCTGACTGCGGTCGCTCGACGGGTCCAGAAGCATTTGCGAGCTGAACGTGTACGGGCCCTGCTCTCTTCTCTTTTCCGCCACCTGCTCACGCGTCCACAGAACTGGCTCGCCGTCTACCGTGCCGTCATAGGTCACCGCATGCCGCCGCTCAATCGCCGCCTTGCGATCGATTATCGTTCGATACGTGTCGTTATGCGCGTAACGCGTACCGATATACCGCGTCTTGCCGCCATCCGTCGTCAAATTACGGCTCAATTCCCACGCCTCCGTGACTTTCCTCACCATATCCGGCGTGCTCACGCTATCCCTAGTTACAACATCGTCGTAGACCATTAACTTGTAGTGCTTTGATGTCGGTTGACCATCGACCAAACCCCACGCCTCGACAGTCGCCTCCTTGGTGTTCCCCTCACGCTTAACGACGATTCCGTTATCCTCCGACCAAGTTGGCGCCTCACTGACCGGGTTCGCCCACAACACGTCGGGAAACAGCCCTTTCAGCTTCTCATTGCTCTCAAACTCGCGCTTGATCTGCCGCAAAAACGCTTTCGCAGTCGGCCGATTAAAGCTGAAGATACCCACCGTGATCTCGGGATCGTTCAGGATGTCCTGAATGGTCAAACCAAACGTGATCAGGCTGCTTTTGCCGTGCTCTCTCGCCCATAAGTCTAAATAGCCGTCCGGATTGCTCTCAACCTCCCGGCATCTTTGGTAAAGCCACTCTTTGCAGAGGTCTTTCCGGTTCAACACGTAAACTAGCAGAAAAAATAGGTCGGTTTTCGCCAGAATCCGCTCGACCTCACGCTGCTGCCCGTTTTCGGCGCTGCGGATCACCGCGTCCATGTAAAACGCGGTCGCCTCGACCATCGTGGGCAGTTTGAGGCTCATTTTTGCTCCAATTTCTCCAATAAAACGAGCACGCCGGCAATCAACCTGGCCTGATCCTCCATCAATTCGTAAATATCCCCCCAATGATTTCGGCGGAATTCAGTGTGCGTATTCAACACCTTCAGATATTCGTTAAACTCCGCTTGTAATTGTTCGATGTCGGTCATTCCTCTACAACCTCTGCCCTCTCGCCGCTACGCGGCTCGATGACGACAACCTACAACCTCGCCAAAATCGCCGCCAGCAACTCGATCACCGTCCCCAACGACGATCGCTCCGTCGTCTCACACTGCCACCGCGGCGTCCCCCAAGTGTCGTCACTCACCTCACGCAACCGCGCCAACAACTCGGGCGGCAACACCGCAAAATATCCCGGCTCGTCGTCCTTGATCTCGCCTTGCTTTGGAGGCCGAAAAGTCCTCACGCGCCAGTTGCTCCAGTTGCTCCAGTCGGACCAGTCGGACCAGTCGAACCAGCAGAAGAACCTGTAGCCCCAGTCGCTCCAGTGGGCGCAGGCCGCGGAATCGACGGTGCCGGCGAAGGCGGCGCAACAGCAGGTGCAACAGCAGGCGCCGCCGCAACGGGCGCAACCGACGCAACAGGCACCACCGGCACAACCTCTTCAACCGGCGGTGGCGCACACGCCTCGCCGATCGCCTTCAACATGTCGTCCAAACTCGCCGCCCGCAACTCGACCGTTCGCGCTTCCAGACCTTCATACATATCCAACTCGGCGACCCACCGCTGGTCAGCCGCTACCGTCAATCCCAAATCCTCAATCCGCAGCAGCCGTACCGACATCGCCACCCTCCTTCAATTTCGCGTTTATCTCGTCCTGCAACCGACCCGCGCCCCACCGGCCGTCAACCACAATCCCCAAATCCTCCGCATCCCGCCGCAACGATGCGACCTCCTCCGCCGCATCCTTTCGCAATCCCGCCGCCGCAGTCGCCGCAGTCGGCTTGATCCCCATCGCCTCCCGGTAAACCCCCATCACCTGCCGCAAAATGTCTTCAATATCAGGCCCCTGCATGTGATGCGTCTTAAACATCCCCAAATTGCCAACCTCCATCTCACACATCCACCGCCGCTCCGGGATCGCCATGTCCCCAACCTCCTCAATCACAATCCGCGCTAACGGCATCGGGCCCTCCTCACAGCTCATCCATTAAGACACCCAACCGATCGCGCTCCAGACGAACATACGCCCGAACCATCGTCATCAACCGCTCATCCGCCCGGATCAACTTGGCCCGCTGCAAAATCTCCAACGCCTCCCGCGCACACATCTCTTGACGATCACGATCCCACTCAGGCACATCCACACCTAGAAACGTCCCCGCAGCCTGCTTTTCAGCATTATCATCGATGCTCATGACATTTTTCCTTCTCAACGATATATCGAACTTGCCCTAATGAGCCGCTGGTGACCGATAAGCCGTACAATTACCCACGAACCTCCTGAGATTCGTGATCATTTCTTCTGATCATTTGATCGTTACCCTCTCTATCCAACACCGCTCGGTTGTGAATCATTTCATTCCTAACCGCTTCGCGCGCATTTTATCCCTCTTGGCGTCAGCCGAAGACGCCTCCCACGCCTTTAAGCTGACGCCACGCTTCTTCGCTTGGCTCTTATCGTCCTTCCGATCAGCCGGCGAACCTTCGTACCGCTTCCCCTTAGCCATCTCCAACACTCCCCATGCCAAAAGCAATACATCGCCCAACCAGGCAACCCACCACGAGCGCCAACCACAGCCAAACAAAGATCAGCTGCCAGACGATCAACGATCCTCCCGCACAAAAGCCGCATGCCGATCCTCAGAACGAGCCGCACGAGCCTCAAACAATTCACACCAATCACCCGGCTCAACCCGGCCCGCCACCAACCGACACCTCATCCCAATCAAATAATGCCGACACTCACGACAATGATGCGGACCCTTCGCCGGATGCTCAAACCCAACATCAGCCTTCGGAATAAGCGACGCAGCCGCCATGCCTACTTGCCCTTACCCAGCTTGCGGTTCGCCTTCGCGTCTATCTTCGCCGCGGTCGACGCCGACATCCGGCCAGCCTTCACCGCCTGACTCGCCCGAGCCTTCGCATTCGCCGCATGACTCCGATCCGGCATCGGATACCCACGCTTCCCAGGCAACCCAAAATCACTCTTCGGCAACGCCTTGCGCGCACCCGTGCTCAACTTCGCCATCACCCGCGCTCCTCAATAAACCGCTTTAGCGCTACCTCATAACCCTTATTAAGCAATCGCGTTCTCTCGGTAAGCAAATCTCGCTTAACGGCATCCTCAATCCTATCCGACTTCAATAAAGCCATATACTCACGATCAAACGCCACAATCTGCTTCTTTAAATCAATCAACAAATCCATCGTGATATCCATGCTCACGCTCCCGTATAACGCCTGGTCTTCTTCCCCTTAAACCCCGTCGCCTTCAGACGCTTGTTCGCCTTCCTATCTTTCTCGCGACCCGAAGGGGCGCTCTTCTTATTAAGAATGCCCGTCCCCGTATCCGCCTCGTTAAACTCCTTCCCAACACTCTGCGGAACACCGCCATACCCACCCGGAGTATGTGCTGCCGCCGCCATCAACCTCGCCTGAGCCGCCGACCTGCTAGGCACCCGACTTCTCCTCACGCTTGATCGCCGCAGCCGCCATCAACCTCGCTTGCGCAGCAGACTTGCTCGGCATCAGCAACCCCCAGACGATTTTTCCTCACGCTTGATCGCCGCAGCCGCCTTCGGACTCGCGTTGCTCGACGTCCCAGCCTTCCTCATCGGTCCCTCAGGCTTGCCTCCACCACTCATCACAACCGGACGCTCCCGATAACCGTCACCACCACTCCACGGCAACGACCACCCACCCTTCCCACGTACACCATTCTTCTTCTTCATCTCACCACCCTCCCCAAATCATTCCGTCACTCCCAAAGCAGCCAAGGCAGTCGCTATCTCCGCCAGCCTCGCATCAATGGCACCCGATACCAATGCCAACGCCGCATCATCAAGAGGCTGCCCAATCGGTAACCGTATCTGACCCGCAGTCGGGTCACTCCCCGTCACTATAAACGCTATCACCCCACCTCCACCCGCCAACGCCACCTGCGCACTCACATACAACGATCGCTCCGTCACCAACGCATCAACCGACGCTATGTCAGCCTGCCACGCCGCAATCGCTTCCATCGACGTCGTCACCAGAACACCCCTCGCATACGCGCCTATATATAAACGAGCACTTCGCGGCTACGCCGCTCGGTACTGCAAAAACAAACAAAGACAGCATCGAGCATACGCGCATGCCGACCCATGCGCAATGCAACAGTCGCATCTAACGCGGAAAGGGTGCGGCGATATGACGCAATGCCGGGAAATCAGCGGCGGCAAAAAAACAGACCGCCATCGCATAAAGGATAGCACGTAGGCGACTGTCGCATACAGCCGGCGGGCGGACAGCGCGCGGGGCGGCGACAAGGCGCAGCTGCGATAGTCGCATACATGCCTGAATTTGAACAGCGCGTGGGGCGGATGGGGACCCCGACCCTTTATGGCGGCCATACCCCCTCCGGACGGCTAGGAGGGGGTCTGCATCGGTACGGTCCCGGCGCGTTGCGTTTTATCTGTAGGGACAGACAAGGCGCGAACTATCATAGCCGCTGCCTACCACGGCGGATATGTCATCCGCCGATGTGCCGCAGAAACACTGGCGTTTTAGGCCATCATTCGCTCTAGCCCATCAACCAGCACATCATCCGCCGGTTGCGACTATCGCTACTTCTGATCGATCGTCACAACGACTGCGGTCGAAGGCTCAGCTGCCTCGCGAGCCGCTTGCGCCTTGCTCGCCTGCAACACGCGCTCGAACGCGGCTTGCAATGTTGCCATAGCTTCGTCGCGACGCTGCTCGATCGTCACGCCCGGCGCTTCATCGAGCGCCTTAGGTTGCGTCTTACCCCACGCAATCGACCACAGCCATTCCGTCGCATGCGCCGCTACGCGCGCGTCCGTGCGCCGTGATAGCGGTGCAAGCTTGCCGTCCTGATCGACGTTGTCCAGTTCCGCCAGTTCCACCATGCGCTGCACGGCCGCTACCGATTTGCTACGCGCAAGCTTCATAGCGTCATGATATTGGCCAAGTTTCCCGCCGGGATTACCGCTCACTCCGGGCGGAAATCGGTTTGCACCTTCCGGCATTACCCCAGGGAGCCAACGTCCCTGCTGATCGCGTGTTGGCTTCAGCAGGTTATCATCGCCATGTCGGTTTTCGCCGTCTGGCATCAATTTAGTCCAAATTTCCGTTTGCAATCATCGCATTATACCTGATCGAAAAATCTTTCGTCGACCGTCATTTTCCTATTGCAACCATCGCAACTTTCATTATCTTATAAGGCGTTGGAGCGGAGGAAACGAGATGACAACCGTAGAACAGATCGCTCGCGAGATTGTAGAAGCCGAGATGGCGGACAATTGGTTCCTTGCTGATCTGTTGTGGTCGCGATTGCGCGCAGTTAATCGCGCTCGGCGCGCGCTTGGTTTAAGGCCGATCCGGGCAACGCAAGCTTGGTACTTTGACGAACAGCGGCGCGATACACGCGCGGCATAGCTAAGGGAGCATAACAATGACAAAGCAAGAAGCGCTTGAGATTGTAATAAATGCGGCAAGCGAATATCTCTATCTAGATGAAACTTCAGACTTTCGCGACAGCGAGAAGAACCGGCAGAACACGCCGCAGGAAATTCAGGAAGCTATCGACTTTTTATATGCAAATCAGGACTAAACGCCACGCGATACGCGCGCGGTATAGCTAGGAAGCGAGTGACATGGCGAGGATCAGCGCACACGGTAAAGAGATTGGCACTGTGTATTTCACGGTGAAAGCCAAGCGTTACATGAGTGATGGAACGGTTCTGATCAATCAAGGTTTTGGTTGGAAACTTGGCCCGAAACTCAAACCTGGTGTTACACCGCAGGAAGTTTACGAGCGACAGGTTGCGCATCAACGTGAAGAATTGTCACGGCGTCCCTGCACCTTGGCTTATCGCAGGGAATTGCATGAACTTGCAGGTGTATCAAAGCGTTGGAAGCTTCACATGGCGGTTGAGTTGATGCCCGACGATCCCGATGGTGTATGGTCGGAAGCGTGCGACTCATATGGTGACAATTGCTCGGCGGATATCGACGAAGTGTCGCATTTGTGCATGCTTTATCGGAACGCGGTTGACGAAACCAAGCGCTTGCGTGAATCGGTTTAACATATCATAAATCAATCTCATAGAGCGGCTAATTAGCCGCTCTTTTTCTTACTTTCCCTATTGCAACTATCGCACCTTTCGTTATCTTATAGTGAGTTGATGCGCTGTGGTGATTGGCACTGCAGCAGGGTACGGGAGCCTAAGACAATGAACCGAGACACTTTCCACATGATCGACCGCATCAAGAAGCTTGGAGTAAGCGATGACGATGCATGGGCATTGCGACGTATCGCGATGCAATTACACCGCTGGCATGAATTGGAATGTGGCGTCGATAATGGCGGTGTAGAACGGGATGAAAACACAGGCAAGTGCTATTGGTATTCGTCACATACCGGAAAACGTTATCCGACCGCTGATCGTGAGACTGGCGCGTTAAAACGTTTGAGTAAGATCATGGCGCGCTATCCTGATCTGTCATCTTATGTTCAAGGTGACCCGCGCGGCGCGGCACTGTATCTGCTGTATCCCGGTTGCGTACCGGCCGGAGCCGATCCTGATAGTTACTACTCACGCGGTATAGCGGTTTACCGCTGGGAAGAGATTGCGGAGCTATTGATCGAGCGACGGAACGAGATTGCCGGCGTCCTAGCCACGCTGGCCACGAAGATAGAAGAAACGAACGACATGGCCGCTGGCCGCGTCTCGTGACCACAGAGCGCAATGAAGGCACGGGGGTAGCTACCCCTATAGCCGAAACGCGCTTCATGCGCTGTACGACGCTCGCAAGGGCACTAGCGACGATTTGTGATTTGAGGCCGATTGGTTTTCCGAAAAACCCGAGGGCTTTTGCTATGCACCCTCAGGGCAAACTATGTACAGGTTACGAAATGGATCAAAAGTTGGCAACTGTTAGTTGCCCGGAAATCTGCGTTGATATCGCCATTCGCTGGGAGGCTTACCAGTGGCGTGCTTACAACATCGGTAAGCCGGCGATTAACTGTAGCCAGGATTGGTCGACGGGTCTTGGTCCGCTTGAAGTGCATGAGATATTTACGCTGTTTAGCCGCTCGAACCTGACGTTCCTGCCCTGCAAGTGAGCGCGGCCGTTACATTTCCGGCTAAATTGTTGCTTAGCAGCAATTTAGCGACAAATCGTGCAAACCGGCGATGCCTCGATCAGCCGCGCGCTGATTTTCCGATTTTCCGAAAAACCCGAGGGATTTTGCTGTGTACCCTCAGGGCAAACGAAACCGATGCTCTATGTCCACGGCGGCTCCTGCCCTGGATCACGAAGGCAATCCATTTCGTTGGCTAACTCGGCGACGCGCTCAGCATCGTCAGAGTCGATTGGCTGAACGCTTGAGTGAAACACAACGCGAATTCCTTCGTTGTTGAAGATTTTCACAAATTGCTCACGGGCAACTCCTTCTCCGACGTATTCGCCGATAAATAGCGTATCTGCACCCTCGCGTTTCATCTGGCGCAGCACGCTGGGATAATCATCGCCAACGCTTGGCTTAACCTCTATTCGCAAAACACAATATTCCAGCTGTTCCTCACTCCAACAGCACTTCGCCTCTAACAAGACATCGACGGGAAACCCTGCGCCCTCCCGCCCCTGATATGGCTCACGATGCCATTGTGGTTTTCCCGTCTCGAAACCGGCGCGAGTTAAAATCGTTCCTGATTTTTCGTCATTTTTCCACGCAATCCTTATGGCAAGCTTCTCACGGTAATGATCAAGCCAACGAGGAAGCGGTTTTGTCGCTTCGCCGACAACCACGTCGTGAGACAAAGCTTCGATCCTTCTTTTAATTTCATCCCTCGGCCATTGCGGCAGAGCGACGCGTATGAACGCGGCCCGGAATGCCGCATCGAGGAAAAGCGCCTGCGCTGCATTGTGCTGGGGGGGCGTGTCCTCGCTCGCCGGCCCGAAATTATTGATGATTACGTTATAGATCGTCGCATACCGTTCGCGAAACCACGGTTGCGCTACCAACCATTCCGCGTATTGCTGATCCTGCGCCAAAGCAGCAACCGGCTGACCGCGGTACTTTCCGAACGGGATAATGTCGTCGCTCATTTCGAGCCAATCCTTCTAGGTGGCGTGAGTGGCGCAGGTGGCGCCATTTCCTATTCTCTATATATTTTTCACATAAAAAAAACTATGCGGAATAGGAAACGGCGCCACCTGCGCCACCTGCGCCACCTTTTGTCTCAGCAGCTTTCTCCCTCGCCTCAGCAATGGTCTTTTTATACTCCTCTTGAATATCAATGCCTTGACGCATTCTCGCACCATGGGTCCCCTTATAGGATGATAGTCCTCGCTCATCGAGCGTCTCTCCGAACCGTTTTTTGTTAATCGTATCTTCTTCCAGATCGGCACACCAAAATTGATACGCGTCGTATAGTTTGCTCACTTCGCAGTTGCAGGAACTGTTTACCCAGCACACCTCGGAAATGAATTTCGCGATCGGATTCTGGCTTTCCTGATAGAGCTTGGTCGCCTTCTCGACCGCCTTGGGCACAACCAGTCCGCGAGTCTGCCATTCAAAACAGCCTCGGACGGCCCATGCCAGAATACCGGGAAGCTCGTCGAGCAGCTTAGCTCGTAGGTCAGGGTCTTTAGCGTGTTGCCCATCGATAACCTTGTCGACGTCGACAAAGGTTTCGTTAAACGGCAGCAGACGGATGCGGCGCCAGATCGCCAGGTCGGACCCGCGAATGACTGGCTTGTGGTTGGTCGCGAGCCACAATTTGAACTTGGGGATAAACGAGAAGAACTCTTTATGCAGAAATCGCACGGTCATGGCGTCGCCGCCGGTCGCCTGTTTGACGAGTCCCTCGGCTAGTCCGCGCCCGTGCTCGGTTTCGACGACGGAGACAAAGCGCGCGCCGACGAGCGCAGCCAGGTCGTTAGGGATACCGCCGTTTTGCTTCGATAGGAAGGTGTCGCTGGGGCAGTGGCGGACGTAATCGCCAAGGAGCGCTGATAGGGTTTCGATCAACACGCTTTTTCCGTTTGACCCTAAGCCGTGCAATATAAAGATGACCTGTTCGCGGCAATCGCCGGTAAGCGAATAGCCGACGCAGCGTTGCAGAAAATCGACCAGATCGGCATCACCGCCAAAGATAGACAACAAAAACGCGTCCCAGACCGGACAGGCCGCGCGCTCGTCGTAATCGACGGCAATCAGTTTGGTGATGAGGTCGCTTTGCATATGCGAGCGCAGGACGCCGGTTCGCAACGACAGGGTGCCGTTGAGGCAGTTAAGCAAAAACGGATTGGCGTCGAGGTCGGCATTCTCCGAATAGACATAGGATCGCGCCTCGTGCGCCATATTTTTGAGCCGGGCGCTGTTGCCGCATTGGATGGCCCATTTGAGCGCCTTGGCGTCATTTGCGCCGGTTAACAGTTTTTCGTGAACCTGATGCGCCAGACGAGCAATTTCGACCTGTTCGGGATCGTGGCAATAGCGCCTGCCATCCCAGATGTGCCAACCGATTCCGAGCACGTAGCGCATATCGTCGCCGTGCTCTTCTATTAATATTTGTGCGTTGCCGCGATCGTTGCGGACGATCGCCGCAGGGAAGGTTTCTGGTTTAGGCACGCCGCCGCCGTCAATCACGCGTAGCTGCGTGACGGCCCTGACGGGCTCTGCGCGAACCTCTCGTGGCGCAAACTTGATCGCGGCCGAGCGCACCATCGCGCGGATGGCGGCTTCCTCGCGTTTCCAGTTCCAGGAGACGCCGGCATTGCCTGCTGCTGCCTCGGTGGCACAAAGGACTGCCGACACGATCTCGTCGGCATCGACGCCTTGCGCTGCGAGTGATGCGGTCACCGACAGCTGGGTGGCGTGGATGCCCGTTTCGCCTGGTGCCAAATATGACATAGCGCGCAACCTGGCTTCGACATCAACCGAAGGTTTGAACGAGGATAGCCGAGCCAGCGCCAGAAACGGGTCGACTGGAGCCAAAGCGGTGCTAGCCGCCGCTGCCGATACCAGCAAAGGCCTTTGCACATCGAGCATCTCCACCAGGTCGGAAAACTCATAGCGCAGATCGAAGTCGGAGCAATCTAAGAGTGTGCATCGCCGCCAGCTGCCGTCTTTGGTGTTGTGGGTTCCGGGGAGGCGCATGACCCTCGCCAGGTCGCAGACGGCGGGGTCGCCCGCGAGCACGCCCGCGAGTTGCTTGAGAACAGCGATGATGGCGTCGTCGGGATGCGGCTCGTGGACGAGGGCGCGCAATTCGTCGGCGCTGCCGGCGGTCTGCATGAGATTGATGTTGATAGCCTCTGACAGGAGCCAATAGCAGTGGACACCGCCGCCGCTATCGACGACGAGAGATGGCCGCAGCGGTAATGACAACGCGGCCGCGACGGCGTCCTCCTTGGATATTCCCGCCTTGTAGCAATCGATATCAACCCAGAGTGCAGGCAACTCGGCCAAATCGGCGCGTCCCCCGGTCGGTCGTCCCAACAGCCGGGTAGCCACGCCGAAATAGACCGCGCGTTCCGGCAAGTCCCATCGCGTCAGATGGTCGACAATGATTTCGGCGTCGCGGGTAAAGCGCGGTCGGACGGGGCCGTCGCCGTGGACGTTGGGGAGCGCGCGTATTTCGACCGCTTGTGTTGTGGTCAGCCCGAAAAACGAGCGGAGGAACTCTGCGCTGGGGGAGTAGTCGATCTCGTGCACAACGGCGGGCTCCTATGATGGTTTAGTGATTACATCCGGCAGACGCGGCACTGCATGGATTTGAGCATGTCGCGTTGTGCGCCTTGCGGAATGCGTCCGCGTTCAAATTCAGCGCGGAGGTCGGCCAGCTTTGTCGGCCAGGCGTCGCGTCCGGGCGAGCGGAAGGTGTTTCCGGTCAGCGTCTCGTAGGCTTCGCCTTCGGCATACCCGGCGGGATCGTCGTGCCAGAGGTCCCACCACTCGATCAGCCGCTGGAAGAAGCACAGCTTGCAGTCGGTTCGGTCGGGGATGGTTTGTTCTTTTGTGCGGAGGTAGTTGCGAACGTCTTCGATGCCCCACCCCCATTCGCGCAGGGGGAAGATCATTTCGGTGCCGGGGATATCGCGGTGATAGTCGCCGCCCGAGCGTTCTTCCTCGTCGGCACGCAGGCCGACATAGACGCGCGCTGGTGTGTTTTGGGCTAAGTAGGCTGCGAACGGCTCGATCTTTAGGGCGCGTGTGCACCAGCGTTGCCGCCAGTTGGGCAGAGCGTTCCACTGGCGGATCATGCCATCTAAAGACCCGCCGATGATGGGGATGATGGGTCCGATCTTGTCGGCGAGAGTGCGCATGTGGGCAAACCAGACATCGGGTTCGTTGCCGGTTGGCGTGCATATCCAGCGGAAGTCGATGTCCGGGTGAAGTTCGGCGAGGCGCAGCGCCATCGCGGTGGAATCCTTGCCGCCTGATATCGCGGCGATGTGGTTCATGGCGGCACGCTCCTCAGGGAATGGTTTGCGCACTAAACGCGCGTTGAACTTGATGCCGAGTGCCGAGGCGCGTTGCGCCACGGCGGGGGTCGAGCGGTCGAGTAGGAGTGCGGTCTGCGGTTGCGAGTAGTAGTGTTCGGCGCAGAGCCGCAGGACGTGCTCGTCGAACTCGTCCCACGGAGCCCGTGGGGTGCGCGGCGGCTTATCGGTTCTCTCCACGGGCGCGGTCCTTTCCCCGATTTAGAGCAGCGTCCCTGGCGATTGGCGCTTGCTGCGGTTTTTCTGTGCGAGTGAATGACCGCCTTCGCCGCGGTAGTAGGCAAGACGCGCCTCGATATCAGCGATATATTCGGGCTCGCGCTCGATCAATACGGCGTCAAAGCCTTCGGCGAGCGCCGCTACGCCTGCAGTGCCGCTGCCCGCGAACGGGTCTAGCACGGTGCCGCTCGGTGGCGTGACGAGGCGCATCAGCCAGCGGATGAGTGCGACCGGCTTGACGGTGGGGTGCTTGCTACCCCATCGGTCTTCGCTGTCGGCTTTTGCCGAAAAGAAGAAACGTGCTGCCGAGCCGGTATCGCCCCGAGCAAGCGCTGGCAAATCGCCGTAAATACCATTGATTTTCTTTGGAAGTTGCGGGCGGTCGTAGAGCTGCCCCGCACTATCGGGAAACGCCGCCAGCACTTCGTCGCTGTCGTCATGGGCGACATTGGCGGGCCAGCGGCCGGTTTCATTCTCGTCACCCCCGCGAGGCTTGCTGTGCAATCCAGTCTTGATTGAGCCGTCTGCGCTTGTGGAGCCGACTGGAAACGGTGTTTTATCAATGCACTCGATCCGGCCCCCATCGATGTTGATCGCCCCCGTGCCGTGTTGCAGCACGTTCTCTGCCACGGTGCCGATCAGCGGCTTGCGCGCGAGGACGATCGGCTCAAAGGCCGGCTTGAGCGATGTGCCAAAGCCAGCCCAGGCAGCAGCAGCAGCAGCAGATTCCGGCCGGTCGCTATTCGTAAGATGTTCGGGGTCATCCATCCAGGGTCGGTGATTACCGATATTCCTTTGATGCCCAATGATGCTGCGTGGCTTTACCTTCTCGCGTTGAGCGCCGAGCGATTTATCTATCGCCTTGCTGACATCGTGTGATTTCGGGAATCCTGTGCCGTACAGCCAAGCGATGGTGTCGCGGATTTCAAATCCCGCATCCTCGATCGCGCACACAAGCCGGTGATAAGTGCGGGTGCCACCAAAGGCGACGAGGTGCGCGCCGGGTTTCAGGACGCGATAGGCTTCGCTCGCCCATTCACGGCACCACTCGCCATAAGAGCGCGCGTCACGTAGCTGTCGCTTGGTAAAATCTTCGCAACTCCGTTGTCGACCGCCTTGTCGGGTCACCCCTGTATTGACGGTGTTGATGGCATCGGCGCGCCGCATCGGGAAATCGCCAACACCGCCCGGTGAGTCCCAATCTTTCCCCATAAAGCCGAGACCGTAGGGGGTGTCGGTCACGATTGCATCGATGCTCGCGGCGGACATAGCGCGCATCAGCTTGATACAGTCGCCGGGCAGCAGGCGAACTGTGCTCATTCCTTGTTGTCCCTGTCCTTTTGGGTCCGCTGTCGCTCTTCAGCTTCGCGCCAGAGCTGGCCGATCGGTTCGCCCGCGAGATGCCGTCGCCGCATTTCGGTGATCGCGGCCTCCCACGACAGATAGCAGTCGAGCATCGGGTCGAATGCGGCGTCCTCGCTCACGAAGAGCGTCCGCGTGGCACCCGTACCTTGAAATTGCTATAAATGAAAAATAGATTTGCGGTTGGCATCGGCTCTTTTTCCCCTTCAGAGAGTTGGCTGCCATATGGGCGGGCGCTTGGTGCCACAAGCGCTCGCCCGCCGTTCTTTTGGCGGGGTAGCCTATACCCGCTCAAACCGAGGTCAAGCTGTTCGTGTACTTTTCTTGACACTCAGCATTTAGCAGTCGTCATCATCGTATCCGTCGTCATTGCAGCCGACGGGACCGTAGGAGGCGTCTTCGAGGGCTTCGGCGATGACGGCGACGATGTCGTCTTCGCTCGCCTGTCGCCGAAGAGTCATTTCGCGCAGCTTGATGGCGTCGAGCACTTTCCAGGCGTCGGCTTCCCATTTGGTCATGGGCCTTTTCCTTTTAAAAAATGCCCGAGTTACCCGCCGTTCGGGACCGACAGCATGGTGGCCAAGGCGTTGTGGGGGGCACCCTGACCGGGTCGGCTAGAACTTCGCGCCGCGGCGCACGGTGGCAGGCTGAGCGCCTGCGCTGGCGTTGGCGGCGAGGGTATCGCGCTGCTTGGCGATATTAGCCTGTTGCACTGCCTCCTGAGTCCGCATGCTCGCTTGTGCCTGGCGAGCCAAGGGCGCATCAAAAGGGATGTCGTCGTCCTCGCCGCCATCCGCAGGCAGTGCGGCGATCGCGAGCACGCCTTTGTCGGTCCAGTCGACGATGGTCAGCACCGGCACCCAGATTTTGCCTCTGATTTTGATCTTGTGCTCGTAGCTGCTGCGCCCGAGGGTGACGATGGGCGCTTGGCCGGGATGTTGCTTCGCGCCTTCGGTGTAAGCGCCGCACAGGCGTCCGAGATCGCGCTTGCCGCCGTCCGACGAGGTCGAGTAGATATAGAGGTCGCCGTCCGGACTCATCAACTGCAATTCGTTGGTAAACGACCACGGGTCGCGCGGTTGCCCGTCGTCACCGAGTTCCCACAGCCCTTTGTCGTTGTCGCCGAGGGAGCTGCGTGATGGGACGGGGATCATATCGATCAGCAGGTTCATTTTGCGCTCGCTGACCTCGCCGTTCCACCAGCGTAGCCAACCGACTTGGAAGCCGTCCATATTGGCGGCGAACCGCGAGCCGAGGGCGAGTTCGAGCTTGTCCTGGCCGAAAATCCATTCGCCTTTGGAGAACTTGAGGAACTGCCCCTGCGGAGGCGCTGCCATCGCTGCATAGGCCGCAAAGGGATCGCGTCCGGTCGTTGTCATGATATCGCTCATCGTTTGTCGCTTTCTCGCTTGTCGTTTAGAGGCCAAGGGCCTCGGGTTATTCCGGCTCATGCCGGAATTTCATCGGTCGCCTTCCAGCACAAAATGGGCGCGGCGGCGGTCGTAAGGACATTTACTTATTGCAAACTGCGGTGAATCGCGGACGACGCGCCATTTGCCGCCGTGTTCTTGTTTGGCATAGCGTACTAGTTCGTCGTCCGAACAGTCGGCTTCGGCGCACACTTCGACCACCCCTTCTTTGAGGTAGCCGCGCAGGTACTCGATTCGGCGCAGCGTGCTCATGTGAGCCACCTGATCAGCACGACGAGCCACGCCGCGGCGGCGCAAGCGCCAAGCAGCACGAGCGACAGGCGGCGCGAGTAGTGGACCGGGGCGTCCGGCGGCAGGTGGATCATGCGCGCTCCCCGTCGTTGCTAAGGGCAAGAAGTTGCGCGATGTTCACTGCCTTACCGCCGTCCGAGAGATTTTCCAGCCACACCGCGCATTGAGCTAAACCGCCGACGAACCCTAATTCCTGGGCAACCATCCACACTGCCTCGGGAAGTGGCGCGCGGCCCTCGCGTTTTACTGACATCGACATATGACGCGCGACGCCGGAGGGGTGTCCCGTTTCAATGCTGAACGTCACGAAGTAAGCGACGGGCAGCATGATGGTCTGCGCGTTCATCCGCTTCTGGTGCGCCTTCATCAGCTTGCGATCGTTTGGGCGATCATGCACAGGCCGCACATCAACCTCGTTCTCAGCAGCCAGATCGCGCAGTGCGTGGAGTGCCTGCACCTCGCTGGTTCCGATTAGGAGTGGCGTCCCGGTCATGGCTGCTCGCTGTTAACGGACCTGCACTCGCGAACTAGTTGAATAAGCCCATCGCAAAGACGCTTCAGCGCTGGTTCTTGGTCAGGCGGGAATAGTGCGCGCTCTAGCGGCGGTCGCAGTCCCGTGAGGGAGCCTACGAATTCAGCCACAAGCGCGACGACTGCTGCTTCAAATCTAACCCTGATCGCGCCCGCTACATCCTCTCCCGGGCCTGTCTCGCCTGCGTGCCATTCACCGGCCGCGTCGTGCCAGCCGAGGTTCGTATCAGCTCGTTCCTCCTCGCTCTCGGCGAATTGATCATCCCAATCTGGGCGCTCTACCAATGTCTTACTCCTCGCGATTCGTAAGCGCTTTGCAGCGCCTCCGCTAGCAACTTAACGATATCCGAGCGAGGGGTATCGGTAAGTTTGCGCGAAGGCTCATAAGCTAATGCGATGATCCGCGCCAAGGCATCGGCTTCGTTCTGAAAGACTGGTAAAATTTCCATTTTAGAAGTCGCCTTTAGCGCATTGGAGACAGGTGTATCCAAGCGCGCGCCATAGGTCGACTACCTGGTTGCGGTCATCGACAAAGAGCAACGGGATGTAGTTGTCTTTTAGCATCAGATCGAGCATGTCTTTTTTAGTTTCAAAGTCAGGACGGTGATCGCCCTCGGCGCGCATATAGATATAGTGATAGGGAACATTGTGCTGTTGCAGCCAGTCCCGCGTAGTGTCGCGGCATTCGGAGGAGCGACCACTCAAGATGACGAGATGGGGATAGCCATCAGGACCGGCGTAAAGATTGCGCATGAGGGTAACAATGGGCTCGATGGGCGAGTCGTCACCCACCGCTGCGAAGAAACCGCGCCAGTCTTTGGCTTCCTTTTGGATGTAGTGAAGCCGATGGTCGAGATTGGCGATGGTGCCGTCGAGGTCAAAGACGTAACATGAGGGCATAGGTTGGCTCCTGGAATTGGATCATTTCACCTTGATACTTAAGCGGTCGCTCGGGTCGCCTTCCTTGCGATAGGGTTGGAGATCGATCCCGGCGGCTTCCGCTGCGGCGATATCGACTGTGATTCTTGGTTTTGTGGAAGACCACGCGACCGAGAACGCGTCGTTATGGTAGCGCCTGATCCCATGTTTGCTGAGGAATTCCTTAATCCCTTGCTTGTATTCGGCTTGCTCCAGGGTTAGCTGGGCGATCTCGGCATCGAGGTTGCGTTCCTGGCGGACAAACAGGAACAGCGCTTCGACATCACTGTCGCTGAGCGCCGGCCGTTCGTCGGGCGGCATATTGCTGACGGTGACGTGAGCGCAGTGTGAGGCCCATGGGCAGTAGCCGCACTCGCGTCCGCCGGCCATCTTGCCTTCCGGACGCAAAGATGAAGCATCGGATGCGATCATGATGCGTCGCGCGCGATCCTGTGCCGCGGCATAGATTGCCGGGTCGAACTTCACGGCGAATTCGGTGACCTCGTCGACAAACGACGCGTCGACATAGGCGATGAGGGTGTAGTCGGGATGATCTGCGGTTACCGCGCGCAGCAGCCCCATCTGCACTTGGGTTTGGAATTCGTGTGCGGCTTTGGCTTCTTTGACCGAGACGCGAGGGTCGATGGATTTGATTTCCACGCCCAGGCACTCGCTGGGACCGATGTCCTCGACACCGAGCCAGGCCAGACAGTCGTGCGGGACATTGACGAGGAGCGCGTCGGAGGTGGCTGACAGGTAGCCGTCGACGAGGGTGCGCTGTTCATCGCCCGCGTAGAGCAGCTGAACAGGCAAGGTGAAGTGTTCGGCCATTGCCGGGACGACCCAGTGCCGCTCGATCAAGTTGCCGCGTTCGAGAGCGCCGTAGCGCTCGACAAAGGCAGGGTCGCGCGGAGCGTCGTTTTTGGTGAACCAAGTGCGTCGTTCGCAGCCGCCGATTTCTGACGCGCCGACCGTGTTGTTGCGATCGTGGCCCGAGAATTCTTTTTGCCGCGACTCCGCAAAGAGGCGCGTGATTTCCTTGATAGAAATCCACGCAGGGTTAAAGGGGGCGCTCATGGTGTCAGCCTATAAGTTTCGCGTAAATGACTGAGGGTTTTGTCTTGAAGGCCGCGTGTCAGGCGAGCCCATCGGGGCGGCTCTTCGGATGTCCGCTCGATGCTGACGACGCGGGCGTACTGCGGCTCGGAGAGCGGGATCACTTCCCAGCGCTTGATGGGTTCACCGATTTCCATTTATTCGCTCATCAGTTTGTGGATGTCCCGCAGCGCGTTAATCGCCAGCTCGCGCACTGTGTTGTCGGGGTGGTGCGCCATTTTGCGGAACAGGCTGCGGGCGAGCGCGAGTGCGGCGCGTTCGCGTTTGAGTTCGCGTTTGATTGTGGCGATCCACGCGGCGGGCGCGTTGGCGAGGTTGTCCCACGGGACGTGGGCTTGCATGGGTTCAGGCGTCACGTCAGTATCTCCTTACACCGCTGGAAACAATCGTCAGCGTCGCGCTCGTCGCCCGGCAGTGCATCGTCGATCTCGAGGAGGCCGGCGCGGCGGCGGAGCGTCTGGATACGTTTGGCGATCAGGCCGAGGATAAGGTGTTTATAGGTTGGGAACACCTTTGCAGCCCAATCGGCGAGCAAGATCATTTCGTTGGCGTCGGCACAGTGGTTAATGTTGCGGCGTAAGACCGTTAGTCCCGGCCGGTCGGCAATCGCCTCGCGCCATTCGGCGGCTTTCGCCCGATGGTAGCGCGCGACCTGGCGGGCGCGTTCGGCAAGAGCCTTTTCGGCAGCGTCGGTCATCATTCTTCTTTTACGTAAAGCAGCGCGAACGCGGTGTATTCGTCGCCGACCTCGTCGATAAAGACGATCTGGCGTTCTTCTATAGAGACGCCGTTCGCCTCCAGCGCCTGTTTGAATTGCCGCCACAGCTTCCGTGGCATTGGCAATTTTGACGGCTTGACGCTCATCTCCGCGTTTTCTCCTATTGCGAGCCGCCAAATCCGAAGACCGGAACCAGGAACAGGGGTTCATGGGGGCGTTCCCGGCAGCGGCTCGCGACGCGGAGATTGACACCCGCTAGATTTAGGTGCAAGAGAAAAGTTGCGACAGTTGCATTAATGTGAGGGCGGGATGACTGAGCGGTGCGAGCGAGGAAAGTGTGATGTTTGAGCGACTACCTAATCCACTAGAACAACCTGATTGTAGGGGCGAGCGCTGGGCGTGGGAAATCAGCGACGACTCTCGTTGGGTTCAAGAGGAACTTGAAGACTTGAAGCGCGAGCTTTCCCGTCGCGCCGGTCTTTCCGGAGACAGGCTCTTTGAGCGCTGCGCGGACGCCATCGGCTCGCTGCAATTCGATTTGATTGATGCAAAGGAGGAGGGACTACTAGAGGTGCATGCGTTAGAAGCCAGTAATCGCGCACTTATGAAGATGTTCCGCGAGAAACAAGACGCGATGGAGGTGCTTTTAGAGCGACTTGCTAAGGCCGGAGTCGATTGTTCCGATTTGTTTTCGTAAGAAGGAAGGTAACGCAAGGAACCGGCAGCGTGAGACTGCCCACCCGTTACGTGATCCGCCTCGCGCCGCCGCGAGGCATCGCTGCTGAGTTTTGGGATGGTGCCTGGCGTGTCTGGGACTTAACCAACCGGCGGTATGTCTCGATCGGGTTTAGGACGCGTGCGGAAGCGGAACGCTGTGCTGCCGTTTTGGCAAAAGACGACGATCGAATGCGACCACCAGAAGGATAAAGCAACATGATTGCAGACTGGGGAAACCTGGAAACGCGAGCACCTGTGCGATCGGCGCTGATTGCCATAGGCCTGCTGTGGCTGACACTGTTTGCGCTGTGGTGGGTTTAGACAAACTGCGTTGTGATATCTCGCCAGTCGAGGATGTCGACCACGCCCATGCCGGTGATGGGCGGGCCGGTATAGCCTGGGACAAAGGACTTGATGTCGCACGGCAGCGCTATGGTCGGGCGAGCCTCGCTTCTAAAAACTTGTCGCACCCGTAGCGCCTTTTCGGCAAGCTGTCGTCTAAGGCTAGGGCAAACCTCCAGCGCCTTGCGTGCGCAGTCGCGGTGGATCAGCGGTTCGACTGCTGTCAGCTTCTCGCCGTCTTGCACCAGTGCCGGGCCGATAAAACGGCTGAGGGAGAGCCGGGTATGGCCCCGCAATTCCTTGGCGCAAAGGTCGCACAGACCTTGCGCGTGCAGCCTGCGTTGCCGGTTGACATTAGGTTGGCTAAACAGCGGCTCGCCCTGACATTGCGCTTCTTTCTGCACGATCGCCGACACGCCAAACCACTCGCACCAACCGACAGAGTATTCAGCCTCGCTAGACCACATCGCGCTCCAGGGGACCGGAGCCTTGCCAAAGTAGACGGTGTGCGGTTTAGGTGCCATCAAATCCCGCGCGCGCGTACATGGCGATGCCCAGTTGCCCATCGGCGTTGTTGGGCCAGTTGTAGTCGATAAAGAGATTGAGATAATCCATAACCTTCTGGGCGTTGGTCGTATCGACGCCGGCGGACTTGCACATTGCAGCCGCAGCCATCTGCCAATTGACGTTAGCCATACTGGCGCCCTGCTGGTTGCCGGGAAAGGCTGCTGCCGGGAAAGTGGCAGTGCTGGTCGTTGCCGGTCCGTAAAGCGTCCATAGCGCCGCGAATGTGCTCGTCGAAGGCAGACAATGAAAGCCATAGAATGAGAGTATATTATCGCTGGTGGTCGTACTGGTAGGACAGACCGCTCCAACACCAGCCCCCGCATCGTGGGCGAACCTGGTCGAAATCATAGTGCCGGCAAGGTCGTGGATCAACGGGCACTGACGGTTCCAGCCTGCCGTCGAGAACTGGTCGGTCGTGTTGGTAGCCACAAATTGGCCGGATAGCATGTCGAGACAAAACTTAGCATGGACCGACCAGGCGGGGGGCACGATCTGTCCCGCTACCTGCGGCACGGGAAGTCCCAGGAAAGCAGCAAGGGCTATCCCCATCGTGGTGTAGCATTGCTCGAAATTCTGATAATAGTCGGCCCAGGGATTGGTAGGGCTTGTCGGTGCGGCGCCCGGGTTCATGTTCATGTAATATTTGAAGACGGCATTCATGTCGTCTGTGCTGTCGAGAATGACCCGCTTGCCGCAAACAGAGAAGTCAGATGAATAAGCTGCATAGGTGGCTTGAGAGAGAAGCCAAGACGGAGGGCTGGCAGGGGAACACTTCCACGATTGCGCTACATTTTTGACGCCCCAACCGAGATTGCGCACCTCGCGAGGATAAGACCAGATCGTGAAAGGCCCGTTGAGGCCGGTTTGTCCCGTAGCATCTCCAACAAGGTTTCCGACATTTGCTCTCGCGGAACTGTCGCCATTTCGGCTGGGTGCGTCATATCCCACAATCCCCATTGTGGAATATTGTAGGAACTCCAGGAAGTAGGGGTCCTCCGTAAGAACAAACTGGAGATAAGCCCAGCCCCCCTCGAGATGCGAGCCGTTGAGGTTGCAAACCAGAGTGCCGCCGGGTGATGGCGTGTCCGCCGCCGGGATACCGTACCAAGTGCCGTCTGCAAACCCGGCAGCACTGCCGGTGCCTGACTTGTAGTGGGCAAGGTCTTGCTTAAACTCGGGACAGGCTCCTGTACCGGCGTCGGGCAGATACCAGCTATTCATCTGAGAACTAGCCATCTCAGCCTGTTGAAGCATGGTATTGAGACTGCTAGCGGTGCCATTGAGAAGCCAGTCAGCCTGCCATTCGCTGATCAGCCCCTCTTCCTTCTTTTGCCCCCCGGCATCCTGATAGGCGTTGACGCCGACGATCACACCAGAGAGATCATTAGTCGTGGATTGCATAAAAGGTTCGTAGATAGGGCCGTTCGCGTTGGTGTTGAACGGCGTGCTTGCACCGATAAAGCCCATATTGCTGCTGTTCAGCAGCGGCGGCGCGGGTGGGATGATGATAGAGCCGGGAACGTGGCTGTAGGGCTGACCGGACCACGCTTGCCCGGTGGAGACGTTTGTCCCTGATAGACGCGCCGCTTGCAGCGACATGTGCGGCAACCAGCCTTGGGAGAAAATCTGCGAAGCGGTGCGGACAAGCGTGCGGTTCTGCACCGTGCGGAAGCGCCAGCGCGCGCCCCAATAGTGGTAAGGAATGCTGCGCGTCGATACCGACATAAAGTCGGCAACCGGCGTCCCGGCGTTCTTAACGACACAGGTATAGGCAGCTAACGGACTTGGATTATACCCGCTGGGAACATTCGCGGTATTGCCGGGGCTACATTCGCCGTACCAAAACACAACCTCGATCCGCCCGCCCGCGGTATCCGGCCGGAAGTCCACCAAGAAATGGGGAATAGAGGCGTGTCGCACGCGGATGCAGCGCTGCGCAAACCCGCCCGAGGGAGCCGTATAGCTCCCCATATCGGTGCCGCTGGCGATGTCAAAGACAAACGGGCCGCCTGCGGGCGTGCCACCAGGGAAGGTCAGTGTCGCGGTTAAAGCCGGCAGCGCAGACCCGGTAATCGTCTCCGCTTGAGTGAACGGCGATCCGGTCGCGCCACCCTGCGTCGCCACGATGTTGATTGAATAAGTTCCGGCTCCCGGCGTCCCCTGAGTTTCGAGGTTGTTGCCGACAATCTGAAAGCTCGAAGCGTCTGTGCCGGTGACCGACAAGCTGCCCGTGAAGGCACCGCCGCTCGTCTGGACCGAGATAGCCCCAACTACCGTTCCGCTCGGCGAGCTACTGGTAAAGGTATTGTTGGAAAGCGTGATCCCGATAATGGTCGTACCAGCGGGTGGCGAGCTGGCAGGTCCGATCCCGCCGCTCAACGGCGCGCCCAGCGCCTCACGCGCTGTTAGCGCTCCGGCCGCAGCGGTTTGCAGCACCCTGCGTCGTGTCAGCGACTTGCTCATGGGTGGGTAAACGGCCCCCCGACACCCGGCGACATCATTGGTCGAACCGTGCTGCTGGCGCTAAACACAAGGCGAATCCCACCCGCAGCCCCATTCCCGCCTGCGCTGCCGCCGCCGCCGCCGCCACCACCGCCGCCGCCATAAAGACCGCCAGCACCCCCAGTATTGACGCCATTGGCGCCGCCACCGCCACCGCCGCCGCCCTTGCTGCCAAGATCGGCGCCTGCGCCACCGGCACCACCGGCCTTGTTATATCCGCCACCGCCGCCACCGCCGCCGACAGTACCGGCCCCGCCCGCGGCTGCATTGCCGCCGACGCCGTGACCTGATCCGGCATTATTATTGCCACCATTGCCGCCGATAAAACTCGAACCGTTGGACCCGGCTGAGCCTCCGCCATTGCCACCACCACCGGCGCCGGCGCTAGCCGTTGTCGTTGCTCCACCCCCCGCGCCGCCCACACCCAGCGGACCACCGGCACCACCGCCGCCGCCGCCAAAGTAACCCGTCAGACCAGTTCCGGACCCGCCCGCATTACCGGACCCACCCGTGCCGCCCGTACCACCCGCGCCGCCCACCGCATAGGATGCAAGGCCACCACCGATCGCATTTAGTGTGGAAGTGTTTTTAAAATACGTGTTGCCCCCGGCCGTTGACGCGGCAGCATTGCCTGCGCCTCCTGCACCGATATGACAGGTGTACCCGGCCGCCGTGACGCTTGCGCCGGTCAGCTTTCGCCACTCGCCGCCGCCGCCGCCGGAGCGCCCATTGCCGCCACCGCCACCAGCAAACGCGTCGACATCGGAGGTCGTTGTGCCGCCGGGGAACGTGTAGGTGCTGGTCGTTGTCACATAGACTGTCGTCATGCCACCGGCTCCGATAGCCGCACACCATCCCAAACCCAGCCGTGTCCCGCCTCGTCCGACTGGACGATCAGGTCGCCGTTGATCGTCGGGTCAACCGCCGGGTCGGCCATGATGACTTCGATCACAACACCGTCGCGAACACGGCAGCACCGGCCGGAATGCGCAGGAGGCCCGAGCGCCGCTTGGATTTCCTCTCGGCCAAAGGAATGCGGCAACTGGAAGAGCGCCATCGCCTCCCCGTCGATCAGACGGTCCCGGACGCCGACCAACTCGTCGTTGGTGTCGGGAATGACAATCCGGCGGATGATCCGCGTCTTAGCGCCGTAGACCACGCCAAAATGGCGCTCTTGCGCCCAGACCGGCCGCAACGACGGCGTCGCCGCGAGAGCTGCCGCAAGAGCAAGGAACGATCGTCGCTTCATGCCTGCCGCCAAAAGTTTGGTCCGTTGTACTGCTCAAACAGCGAAGGAGGCAGGATCGTCTGCCGCGGGCGCCACTCGACCGCGCCGCTGACCGTGTGCAGTCCCTCGGCCCCAAGCTGCCGGTCAAATTCGCCCGCCGTATATTCGACATTTGAGAAATCGTGGTCGAACCACGGCTCGTCGATGTGATCATAAAGCCGGCCAAGTTGATCGCGCGGCGACTTGCACAGCTCCTCGTAATCGATCAGCAAAAGACGAGGCGCTTCCTCTGCTGCGACCGCTTCACGCACTGCGTTGATCGCATAACCGGCAACACCCGTTGGTGCCATCAGCGCCGAGGTGCGCGACCACACCGTCCCATCCGTGTCCCAGCCATAAATCGCCGATGGCCGCTGCCCGTTGCGCCGGTAAAGCCGCTCAAAGCTGTCGGCGATCCAGCCCATCTCGCGGACGCAGACGATGATCTTGCTGTCGGGGAACAGTCTTGCCAACACCGGCAATCGGGCGCACCAGAACCGCGACGTATCAAAAATCACCAGGCGATCGGAACCCCAATACACACCAAAAATGGCGCGCAGCATCGCGTCGCGATGATCGTCGGTCAAAAACACCGATGTCTCGTTCTGCCCCGATGTCGCGTCCTCGATGCCTTTAAAGACCCGCGCCACCGGGCTCGTCATCCCGGCGTCAAACCGCGGGTTCTGCCGCAGGATAGCGGCAAGCATCGTCGAGCCGGAACGCGGCAGACCAGAGATAAAGTGCAGCATTAGGCGCCGTCACCCGTGAGCACATAATGCGCGTTGGTGCCGCTGTTGGTGTCGACAAACAGCCCGATGATGGCACCCGCCGCGTTAAAGGTCTTGGTATAGCTGTGAGCCGAGGTCAGCGTCGCACCCGAGCCATTGGCGACGGTGATCTGACCCGCGCCACCCTGTTCCACCGCAATCGCGCACCCCGCCGGAATGCTGTTGAGCGTCGTCAAGGTAATCGCGCTGCCGTTGGTAATGACGACCGTCTTGCCGCAATCGGTTGCCGCTAGCGTATACGTCGTGCCTGACTGCGCATTGACCGCACCGATCACGGCGCCAAATGTCTGGGTCGCGGTCCAGGTCTGCGCGACATCGATATCGGCAATCGTCCCGGTCGCGGCTTGCAGATGCTGGGTGTTTGATCCCGACACCGCAGGCGTATCGAGCGAGACGCTGCCCGAGGTCGAGCCAAACAGTTGCAGGATGCCGCCAAATGTCGTCGAGGTGCCGATCGAGCCTGTCACCGTCGCCGCAAAGGCCGCGCCGGCAAAGAGCAACGGCAGCCCAGCGACATAGAGGTATTTGCGCTTCATATCCGTTGCCTTCAGTTACACGTAAAGTTGAACGCTCCGCCCGTAGCACTCGCCGTAAAGTTAAATGTCCCGCCTGTGGCACTGGCCGTAAAGTTGACCCCCACCGTATTGCACGACGGCGGTGCCCCCCCGGCAGGCACTTGAACGAGCCACGCATCACCACGCGTCGTCCAGAGAGCCGCCACAGCCGCGACAGCAAGGATCAGGGCGAGCGTTCTCATGGGATCGTGTAATTGACGGTGATCCCGCCAATTCCCGTGCCCGAAGTCCACGCTGTCGTCCCTGTCGTTTGCAGGCACAACCGCTGCCCCGAGGTTACTGCGCTGGACGTAACGGTGAGCGTCTGATTTGTCGCCGCTGTCCCGTTGGCGTTAAATGAACCACTGTGGAGCGCTGTACCGGCACTACAGGCTGTCCCGCTAGACGCCTTGTTGACTGAAACAGTTGACGTATTGCCGGTTGCCGTTTCCACCGCGCCGACAATGCTCGTTACCGTGGCGTTCGCCGGGAGCACCAGGACCGTGGCGTTGTTCGGGTTAACCGTTGCGACCCATCCGACAGACGCCGAAAACACCAGCCCCGAGACATCGGCTGTCGAGGGCTGTGCCGAGGTGATCACCCCATTGGCCGACAGCGCATTAAAAAACTGATGCGATGCCGCGGTCGTCGCGGCAATCGCTGAACTGACCAGCATGTTCCAGTTGTGCGTTGCCGTCACGCAGAACGCCATGCCGAGGCCGGGACTGACAAAAGCGCCCGTGTTCCCGCCGGTCGATCCGCCATTGATCGCGTCGGCGGCGTTGCCGGCCACCGTTACGGTGTGTGTGCCATCGACAAAATTGCCGCCGTCCTCGATGCGGATACAGGTATCTGCCGAGACGGCCGAGATTGCCGGTAGCGTTAAGGTTCCCGAAGCCCAGCCGGTTGCTATCTTGACCAGACGCACAGTGTTGCCGATCGTGCCGCCTGCCGTAACCGCGCTCGACGCAGCGCCGCCGTCTACGCCAAACCCGGTAGCGCCCGCGCTTGTGCCACACGCTGCGCCGGCAACAGTCAAGTTATTGCCAGAATCAAGCCCAAGACAACCAACTTGTGTGCCGGTCAGCGTCCCTGAAAAAATCGGACGGCCTGAGAATGTCAGGTTGCCTGAAAACGTCGGGGTCCCGGTAAGCGTGCCGCTCAGCGCTGCGCCTGTAATTGTCGGCGTTGTTAGTGATGCGGACGTCGCCAGCACAATACCGCCTGTGCCGGTTGCCGCTGTTCCGACCGCCGTCAGGACACCTGTTCCCCACCCCGAGACATTGCCGACCGCCGGGGTCGCGGCAATCGTGATCCCGCCACCCGAGTTGGTGATTGTGACAGCGGTTCCCTGCGTTAGCGTTGCCTTATTCCAGTTGCCGGTGGAGGTGTTGCCGATCAAAAGCTGGCCGTCTGTCGTCACGCCCGAGGGGACGGCGCGTCCTTGCAATCCGGTCACCGTGCCGGTGACAGACCCAGCCGCCGCTGTACCGAATCCCAGATCGCCTGTGATTGAAGCGTCAATCGGGCGGTTGCTCACATCACCGGCAAAGAAGTGGCTCGCCGCCAGGGTCGGCAGATTGGCGACGGCGAGTGCGCCTGAGACGTCGCCCGCCACGACAGCACCAAAGCTCGGCGCGCCCGCGGCGTTGCCGTGCAGCACGGTCGTCGTTGTGCCAAGCGATCCCAGCGCCGACACCGTCGTTGTGCCGCTGCCGATGACGAGTTGGTTGGAGGTCAGCGTGCCACCCGTGGTGACGTTGCCTGCACCGCCCGATACCGTCGCGACAACGAGGTTGTTGCTGGCATCGAGCCCGAGGTTCTTGCCCGACGCAATGGTTCCTGTCGATAATCCGCTAAAGACCGGAATACCCGAAAAGGTGGGATTGCCGCTAAATGTGCCGGACAATGCCCCACCGGCTATGGTAGGGGCTGTCAGCGTCTTGTTGGTCAATGTCTGAACATCGGCCAACGTCACGACGACATTAAGGGGGATGTAGAGTAGAGCACTGGCTGAAGCGCTGGGAGCGACCGGAATGCGTAGGCTAGCCGCATAGGGGGCGGTCGCCGCGGCCTGGCCGTAGATGTAGGTTTCAAGCGGAGTACAGGTGCTCCCGGCGGGGCAGACCTGGGCAAAGGCCGTGCCTGCAGTGGCAAGAAGAGCAGCAACAATGGCGGGGATGAGCCGCAGGGCAACGCGCATCGAGGCTCCCCCCCAAACTCTAGGGGGCTATTTGTATCACGACGCAAGCAGTGGTACAATCGAACCTTAATGCGGGGCCATGCCGAACAGACGCTTCAAACGCAAATCGCCACCTTTTTCGGCTGGGCGCTCAGCGGCAACGTGTGGTGGACGACCATCGGCCACGGCGGGGGAGGGCGCCTGCGCGGTGCGATTCTTAAGGGCATGGGTCTCAAGGCCGGCGTTCCTGATATCCTTATCCTTTATCGCGGACACGCGTACTTTCTCGAAATGAAGAAACCTGGCGCGCGTCCCAAGCGCGGCGGTAAAGGCGGGATAAGTGCCGAGCAAATCGCTGTGCACGCGCAGATCGAAACAGCCGGGGGCTCGGTCGCCACCTGCTATAGCCTCGATGATGTGCGCGCTCAATTGGAATGGTGGCAAATCCCGACCCGCACCGAAAAGCCGAGTACGCAGCGGTTGCGCGAAGCCGGCGAACGGCTCGTCTTATAAGGAGTGAACTTGAGGTACTGGCGATTGCTGGTCGCGTTGGCGCTTTTGTGGCCCGCGAGTCAATCCATTGGCAATATATTATTGCTGGGCACCGCCTCACACGCCGCCGTGCAGCCGGGTCTCTTCGCTGATCCGCGCGACTATGGCGCCACCTGCGGGACTGGCGCAGGCGCGTCAACGTGGAATCAAAACAACGCGACCAACGACGACGCGCCAGGCATCAACTTTGCCCTCGCAACGGGACTACCGGTGGTCATACCCTTTCCCGGCTGCAAGCTTGTCACTCAGGTCGCCGCCCCTGGACATGGGGCCACGCTCTTCGAGTTCGCCGGCTTCGGCCCCGACGATGCGCTCACCGGCAGCAACCCAGCCCTCACCCAGCCCTATCTCTATGTACCGGATGCGGCAAAGACCAACGCGACGAACAACTGCGTCTTTGACACGATGGGTTATGAAGGCGTGACGTGGAAAAACATTATCATGATTGGGCAAAATGAGTTCAACGGTACGAGCGCGTTTTGTAACAGTGTGGGTATCGCCAACGGTCGCCCACAGGCATTTGCGCACATATTTGGTTCGTCGATAAGCAATATGGCAGGTATTGGCGTGGCCACTGACTCGAATTGCTTGCCAACCGGCACGCTTGATGCTCCTGTCTTTCAAATGACGATTATCGGCCTGTACGAAGGTCATACATGCTTTGGCATCAACGCTAATTACAGCGACACCATTATCAGCAATTGGACGGTTGATAATGTTTATCATGCTTGTTTCACTTCGCCGAGCGGAGGGGGAGCGCGAACAACGATAAGTGATTCTATATGTGAATTTAACGGGCACTATGATGGCGGTCCGCTTTACAATGATGGTGCAGCCTTTTATTTGAACGGGGCGTTTACCCATCTATCGAATATTAAGTTCGATCATATCTTTGGTCAATGCATCGTCTGGGATGGTCATGACGCTGTTGATCTGGCGTCCGGGTGGTCGGGCGCAGTTAACATCCATTGCAATAACTCCAATGCACGCGATACCGGGGCAGGCAGCTTTACCGGCAGCATCAGCGGCACGACGCTGACCATCACCGCTGTCGCCACCGGCACCGTCTATATTGGTGAGGTAATAACGGGTGCTGGAGTTGCGGCAAACACGACCGTGACCGGCATCGTGTCCGGCTTTGCTTTCCCTGGAACCGGCGTTTTTACAGTCAACAATTCGCAAAGCGTTGGCAGCGAGACGCTGACATCAGCCGCCGTGGCGAACCCATGCAACTATCTGTTTATCAACGAGGCCAGCTTTATTTCGGCCAGTCATATGACCGCACTAAATTTCGATACCGTCACGCCTTACACGCTTTGTTTCTCGGGCACGCAAGCTAGAGACATCGTCTGGGAGGCAAATGCGGGTGGCGGACCCGATACCGATGGCGGGTGGCACACGGCTTTTGTCCACGGCACCATGCCGTCGCTTTCGCACATTGAAGCCTCTAGCTGGGGCGTCTTTGAAACGCGTCTCCCAACAACGTGTTCTGGGGCTATTACGGGAATGCAGGCCAACGTGTCGGGCACGATTACTCAATGTCCGTAAGTGCCTAGATTACCCGAGCCATACGCACACCTTCACGTTGCCTGGCGATTTCGAGCAGCGCCAGCTCGATAGAGCGCGGGATAACAGCCGGTGTGCGCCGGCCGCGCGTAAACCCCATCTCGAAATCGATCAAGCGACTGGTCGAGATGCCGAGCTCCTCCGCCATCTTTCGGCGCGTCATTTTAAGACGCGCACGCAATGCCTTTAACTCATAATGCGTCATTAACCAGCCCTGATATCGCGATGGTCGCAACCTAGCACGGGAGGTTTTGTGCGACAAGCGCATCTTTTGGCTTGCGGGGTGCACACAAAGATGCGACTGTCGCGACTTATGGAGGATTCAATGACCTGGCTCAACTGGCTCGCTATCGCTGCCATCGGTCTTATTGTGCTGTGCAGCGAGGGCATTATCGATCGGATTGTCGGATGAACGCCCGCGAGATTAAGCCTCGCTGGACGATAGAACAGCTTGACGAGCTGAAACGAGAACTTGGCTCGCGTCATCTGCTCGACCCGATTTACCGGCAATGCGCCGATGCCATTGGTTCATTGCAGTTCGATTTGATTGACGCCGCCGAGCACGGCCGCGCGCTAGTGGCGGATTACGTCGAAACTATTGAGGAGATGGCCCAAGCAATTCATGCAGACATTATGGAAAACGCTGCCCGCGACCTCACCGCAATGAAGCCGCTAGCATGGCAAGCGCTGACTCCAAAAACACAAGATGATTATCGAAAAACTGCCTGCGCCGCTCTCGCCGCCCTCCGCAAAAAGGCCCTTGGATGACATGGTTTTTCCTGTTCATCTTCAGCACGAATATTGGCATTCACGGACCGTTCGAGACAAAAGAACGGTGCCTAGAGGCGCTGGCTGCCGACGAGGCGTCAGCATGGTCCATAGACCCTCGATTTTACGCAAACGCAGTGCCTCCCAAAGCCAGAGGTGTGTGTTTTGAAGGCGCTATTACGAAAGAACCCCCCAAGCAATGACCCCACGCGAGAGGGCAGAGGCCGAAGCCCAAGAATGGTACACCATGACGCGCCTAGAGGTTAAAGAGCGCCTTGAAAAAGTACTCACCGAGCACGTTCGCGCGCTGCTGGCGGATGACGAGGCGACGATTGAGGTGATGGCGCAGGCTATCGGGAAAATGGACGAGGAGATGACATACGGCTGCGACAGCACAAAAAGCGGATACGGGTTCCTTGCTTCAGCCGCTCTCGCCGCCCTCCGCAGAAAGGCAGGCATCTGATGACCCCGCGCGAGAGGGCAGAGGAGGTCGCCGATGATTTGGTAACGGGCGCTGGTAACGGTAACTCAGAAGTAGATCAAGAATGGCACTTTACTGCTGACCGGATTGAGTTCGCTATCACCGAAGCCGTAACCGAGGAACGCGAGCGGTGCGCGGCAATAGCCAGTCATTCCGGGATGCCGGAAATCGCTGTTGCCATCCGCAAAAAGGCCCCTGAAAAATGAATAAACTAAGGTTACTGACCAGGGGTGCTGCCGCCGAGGATATAACCGGCAATTGCCGAGAGCGCAGCCAGAGCAGCCTCCCCGCTGATCCTGTCCTGCAGGCAGAGCAGCGCGATTGTCGGCACGATCAGAAAGAGCACGAGCGCACGCGAGATGATCCGGCCCTCGATCATCTGCTTGACCGTGGCGTCGGAGCCGGGGGCAAAAAAGATGCTGCCAAAGACCACCAGCCCGGTAATCGTGACCAGCACGGCCACTGCAGCGAACGCCGCCCAGATCAGACGGTCGTGGCTGTCCATGCTCTTGCTGGCACGCCGTCGCTACCACGCGTAGATCGCGATCAGTATCAACACGACCGCGACGACGAGCCCCGACGCCCACCAGTGCCCGTGCTTGTGCGCGGCCGAGATAAACCGCCCGCGAGCGTCGCGATCGGCGTCCATTATGGCGTCGGCGGCGGTGCCGGGATCGCCGCAGCAAGCTCTGCGCTCTTGGCAGTTACCGCCGCCGCGAGATCGGTCACCGACTGAAGCTGTTCCGGCGTAGCGCCAGCCGCCGTCGCCGCAGCAACCGCGTCGGTAATCATCTGCTGAATCCCATTAAGCGCTTTGACCGCACTGTCGATCACGGTGCCCTCCGCCGCAACATCAGCCGTCAGCTCGGTCAGCTTGTCGTCCATTGCCGTCATTAGGGTCGCTCCTTCAGTCAGCAACGCAAGGATTTGCGTCACATTGTTGGAAATTGCCGTCAGTTGGGAATCTTCGCTGTGCAGGTAGACGTGGATGTCGAAACTCATCAGCGCCACATCGGTGTCATCATCCCGCCGCCGCCTGCAATCATCGACAGGAACCAGATAAGGCACAGCAATCCGATCACCAGCAACGCGATCTTCATCACCATTGGCGGGACAGGGATGCCAAGCTGACCCAGCACCCAAATCACCAGCCAACCGATCCCTACAAGAATGCAGAGAAAGATGAGAAACCATAGAATGTTAATCGCAATGGTGATCATTGGCCTTTACTTCTGAGCCGGTGCCGACTGTGCAGGCTGAACCTTATCAGCGTCCTGCTTACGCTGCAAAGCTTCACCCTCGTTCTTGCGGGTGAGGTCTTGCTGCTTGCCCTTGAATTCGAGATTCTGCTTCTCGCGCTCATTCGTGAGCGTCTGCGAAGCCTCAATCTCAGTGCGCCGACGCGCCAATGACTCTTCATCTGCCTTGAGCCAGGCGTCCTGATCGACCCTGTACTTCTCAAACGCAGCCTTAGCGCGCTCATGGCGCGCCATGTCGCTGTTGAGCTGATCGACTGCCGTTACTGGATGAGTTGGAGCCTGTGCCAATGCCGGCGTTGCCAGTGCCGCGATCGTCGCGATAGCAAGAGCAAAACGCATCATGTCATTCCTCCCGGATCGTGGGAGAGTACGCACATAAACACAATACCATAAGGTGTGGAAAATACCTATGACTCCTGCAACGCCTTGTGCGCCGCTTCAAGAGCCGCATCCATCTGCGCCTGCTGTTCCGCGGTCGGCTGATCGCGCGCCGTCAGTGCGCCCCATGCTTCTTTGACGTAGCCGGCAAGCTGCGGGTCTTTTTCCAGCAGTTTAATCAGGACCGGCAAGACCGCAGCGATGATCGCCTGCATTTTAAACCACCTTTCCCAGGCGTGGGTAACGGCTTCCCACGGTACGTTTATTTACAGACCTAGTGTAAACACCTGTCATGGCTCATTGTCGCCATAGCTTAACCGGGCTGTTTTGTATTTTAGCCGATAAGGCGATTAGCCGCCCGACAAACACCGGGTTGTTTAGGACCGCTGTTACTACCGCTGCACTGACCCTTCCGCCGACACAGGCAAAGCCCACTTCGGGAACAGCTGAGGCGACGATCTGTTCCAGCGCATTGTCGGCACACGCTGCGTTCAAGACAGCTTGCACAACCGCCTGATCCTGCTGCGCGACTGTGACTTGTTGCGCGGTACAGGCGCCGAGAACCAGTGCCAATACGACAAGCGCGCGCCTAACCATCGACCATCTTCTTTCTAAGCCAGCGTCTTGCAGACCCGGGCGGTAGCTTCTGCCACTCGCGCAGCATTTCCGGCGTGATCTCAACGGCGTTTTCGACATCCCATTTTATGGTGGGACAGGTGCCCTCGACGTGATCCGAGCTGCCGCACCATGCGCACGGGTCTTTCTTAATCATGACTATCCTCATATGCGGCAACGATCGCCGCTAAGGTTGCCGGCCCCCATTCGCCATCGACGACAATATCGAAACCATCTGTTTTCAACCAGAATTGTATCGTCTCTAACGCCGGCATAGCGCCAATATCCGACATGTCCACAGGCGCAGAAACCTTTGGCGGCGTGGGCGTGGGCGTGGGGTGCGGTGTCGGTTGCACCACAGGCGTCTGTGTTGGCGCGGCCGGCGCGTCGAGATACGTCCAGTGCGCCTTGTTCGCCGTCCACACGTCGACATAGTGCTGATCAGGCTTACCCTGCGCCGCGGCGCCGTAGCCCTCATTGTAACCGGCAACCCATTCCTCGATCTTGGGCGGGCGCCCAAGATGGGTGCTGAGATAATTCCACCCCTGCGCCAGGTATTTCAGGCCGTACAACACGCTGACCTTGGGTTCGTACATCTGCTTCGGGCTGCCGACGAGGCCGAGACTCGCTGCCGTACTGCCGAGAACCTGCATCAATCCGTACGAGGCGACACCACTTGGCTCCTGGCGAAACGCCTTGGGATCAAAGTTCGACTCCGTCTCGCAAAACGCCATAAAGTTGCTGCGCTGGAACCAGTTGCCAAACTGCTCGGCGTTGACAACGTCAAACGCCGCCAGAGCGGCACTTTGATCCGGCGTCAGGGCGCCGTGGTTGACAACCGGGATTGCCGCTGGAGGCGCGGGTAGCGGTGCCACGGTTGGCGTCGCGACCCCGTCAGGATACCATGAGCCGGCAAACAGCCCAGTCTGCTGGTCGATCGTGCATCCTTGGATGTGGTCTGAATCGACAAAGCTGTGCGGCCTGTCCGGTAGCCCCCAGTCGATCCCGCTGATCACCGTTCGATCGGAGGTCGACACCTGTTTTGCAAGATCGACGCAAAACGTCCAATCGCCATCCCAATTAGGCTGACCGTTGACCACCTTGGCGAAGTCGCAGGCCAGCCCGTAATGGTGAACGCCGACCGTCCGAAGCTGGGTCTTGCCCTCGTCAAAATATTTCTGTTGCAACTCCGAGCTGCGGTATGTCTCGGTAACCATCAGGTCGATGCCGAGCACCTTAGCGGCAGCGATGAAAGCCTCGACCTGTCCGCGGAATACCGGCTCCAGCAAAGCCATGTCGCGGATTGGCTCTGCCGAGTGAAACCGCGAGTCGGCCTGGATAACGTCCGTATAGAAGTTCCCCATAGGCGCTATGCGGCTGGTGGCGAGGGCGGCGGAGGAGGGAGCGTTGCCGCGGCGCTAAGCGCGGTGACGGCATCGTGCAGCGAGGAGATTGCTGTATTGATCGAGGTCACGGCCGTGCTGATCTCTCCTTCGTCAGCCGCTGACGCCTGGATCAGCGTCACCGCCGACTGCATCGCCGAAACTGCGCCGCTGACCTCGGTCGTGAGAGCCGTTACCGCATTATTGAGCTGAGCATTTGCCATCTGTTGTGCCTCCTGGTTAGCGATGATGTGTTGAACGCCGTGCAGCAATGCTTCAATCAATCCGACGATGCCTGTCACGGCGTGGCGGCTCCGGTCTTTTGCCTCAGCGCTTCAGCCACCTGTGCGGCGCTTTGGGGTATCTCTGCCGGCGTGCTGGTCGCGAGCGACGCGCCCTGCGCGGCGATGGTTGAATCTTTGTCTTGACTGCCTTTCGAGCTACCGAAATAGAAACCTGCAGCACCAACCGCCAGCGCGACCGATGTGCTAAACATCTGGGTACGCAACGTATCGTTTCCCAGAAAACATGAGGCGGCGAGCGCCGCGGCAAAAATCAAAACCATCAAATACGCCAGACTTGGAACGACCCACCACGGCAATGGCGGTGTTGCTGGTGCGGGAGACGGCGCTTCCGGCACAACAGTCGGATCAACCATGTAAAACGGTTTACCACACGTCGCATTCTCTGTATAGTAGGGGTTGTCTCTTCTAGGATTTCCCCAACTGGAAACTTAGCCCTGCAACAGCAGGGCTTTTTATTTAATGGGGAAGCGTGTGTATTGACGGCAGGAGCGTCAGAAACAGTGTCGCGATGCCGACGAGCAACATGACCAGCAAGGCGCCGCAAGCGCTCCATAACAGCGCGTAGATACCGCGCAGCGACTGACTTTTCTCACGGTCGCTATCTCTGAGAGCGGCGCGGAAATCGAGCGACTGCGCCTCGAATCTTTGGTCGAACCGGTCAAGCTTGTTATCAATGCGAACGTAGCGCCGTTCGCAATCGTCGTCGTGATCGCGCTTCCAGTCTTCAAGCACTGCCAATCTACTGTCCCAATTGGTAGGAGTACCGAAAAAGGCCATCAGTTCTCTACCGAAAATGGGCGTGCTCTAACGCTGGTTAAGTGACCTACGTCACAACAACGGTAGATATTATCACGATCTTTTTCGAAAGGTACAACCTGTATTGGTATGGCGAGGACCTCGCCTTCCTTTAAAGAACATCAGGCCAATGCATTGGTTCAATGATAGGATGAACTTCAACTAAACATCAATTGTTATTTTTATTTATAGGATTTGTAAAGTACGCCTGCAACTCGCCTGTGGTTGGCCGAGTCTGCTCCAGCACCTTAATGCGCTCCAAAAGCGCTGTGTGCTCTCGGTCAGCGGTTGTTAGAGCCTGATCGATCTGGCGGTTAACATTTTCTCGAATCTGATCAAGCTGGCGATTAACGTCGTCGCGGTTCTGCCTGAACTGGTCGTTGACCTTACCGCGAAATTCCTCGTGCTCGCGAATTGACAGAGATTTATCAAATGACCTGGAAAGCAGCGCAACCGCTGCGATAATCATCGCCCCTAGCGCGGAAACGGTTTCCCAGTCCACATGCATAACCTCATCGCCAACTTACTCCCCGACGTATTCCCGCACCCGCCGGTCGCCGACAAACTTCTTGATCGATTCCGTCCCCGCCGCATTCGCGGTCGCGCCCGTGCCGGACCACGCGCGGCCTGCCTTGCGGTCGATAATGGTGTGCGTATAGACCGTGGTAGCGCCATCAGCCGCAGTGCCTGTCTCAACCTCGATGTCGTCCCTGCTCATAGTAGCCTCCTACTTCGTCAGCAAATCTGACCCGCCAGTGAGGATGTTTGTTCCGCCCGTCAGCAAGATCGGCCCCGGCGGTGTCGCGGTGCCCTGCGGTTGAATCAATGGGTACATACCGCCGCTGCCTGCCGACTGTCCACCGCTGAGAAACTGAGCGTCGCCCGTGCTCATCACCAAAGCCAGCACCGCGGCAACGCCTAAGAGGAAGGCAATGATGCGGATCATCAGTTCGGCACCGCGGACGCGCCGTTGATCTGCGGAGCGCTGAACGCCTCGGGATCAACCGCCAGAATCTGCTGACGCAACCGCTCAATGACCGGCGCCGCCACCTTGAACGGCAGCTCCTGCAATCCCGCCAACACGACATTGATCTCGTCGACCTTCAGCATCAGCGTCATGGGCTCATTGGGGCGGATCATTTGTTCTCCAGGGCGGTCAGGCGATCAGCGATCTGCTGGATAGCGCGCATCAGATAAGGCGTAAAGTTTGTGTCGATCAGATGATAAGTGCCCCCGCTCAACTCGGTATAGCCGACAGTTGTCGGCATGGTTTCTTGAAGCTCCTGCGCCACCATGCCAATAGCGACAGTCTTGTCGGCATAGGGCATGATTCTCAGCCCTTCCGCGTTCCAGTCGAACTGCCTTATCGGCGTCGCGACAATAGCGGCTAAGGCATCGACTTGCGTGTCTTTAATATTTTCCTTTAGTTTCGCGTCCGAAAAACTGCCGTCAGTGGTAATGACAAACCCAGTCACGCCGTTGTCAGGGCTGATAAGAAGATTCCCCGGAGTTTTTGCAAAACTCATGTAACCCCAATCACCGCCCCACGCCTCGATTCTTGCGCCTGTGGCGGCCGAACATCGAAACACATTGGTGGCATAACTGTCATTTCCGGCAAGAATATTTCCCCCCGTCGTAAGGGAATTGCCGCTATTTGCGACATTGAGTGTCGTCGTGGTTGTGCCGCCCGTAACATTAATTGCGCCACTGATCGTGCCGCCACTAGCGCTATAGATCGGGTACTCGACGGCATTGTCGATGCGGACCAACGCGTGCGTGCCGTCCCACCGAAAGTTAAAGCCGTTAGCGCCAATATTGCTATAGACGACGCCCGTATTGGCGCAGGTAATACCCGCGCCCGCCTGAATCGCTCCGAAGACGGAAAGCGACCCGCCGCTAAGAGTCAAATTTCCGGTAACGCCAGCAGCTCCGTTTACCTGCAACCCTGCGGTTGTAATACCACCGGCATTAGTATTGACGGTGCTACAGCTAATAGTGTCACAGCTAAACGCTCCTGTAATTCCAGCATTTCCGTTTACTTGCAACGTTGCAGTCGTGACGCTTCCGATGGTAGAGGCACCAGTAACCACCGCAGTCCCATTAACCTGCAACCCTGCGGTCGTAATACCGCCGGAATTAGTATTAATGTTGGTACAGCTAGTATTTCCAAATACCGTCAACCCGGTAGTCGTGACGTTAGCGGCAGCGATAGTGCCACTGCCAAATGTACAGCCGCCAATTGTGGCAACCGTCAAATGCGCATCAGGCGCCGAGAGCAAACCACCAAAAGTACCAGTTCCGCCAACATTCAATGTTCCGGAATGAGTAGCATTTCCCGACCCACTAAAATTATGGGTAGTCGACCCTGTGTTATTCTGCATAAGAAAACCGCCGCCGACGCCGGCACGGGAAACTACATTAGTTGCATCGCCATAAAGATAAGTAGTTCCCCCGCCAGCGAAATAGATGAAATTTCCCAATGTTACGTTACCGGCGGCATGGATACCGCCACCCGAAGCATTGATCGCCGACGCAGATGCGCTTGTCGCCGTCAACGTGTTGACGGTCAGATCGGCGCTCGTCACCCGCGACGGCGACCACCCGGTAAACTGGAAGATCGACCCGTCATACGCGACGCTCACCACGTCGCCCGCGGTAATCACTCCTGCGACCAGGTCGGTTGCCCCAACCTTAACCGCCAGTGCGCCGCCAACACCGACATTGAGCGTCGTCGCCCCGGTATTAGTAAACCCGGCGACAAACGAAAACGTGTCGCCCTTGACCAGCGCCGTAGGTGGAACTGTGTACGTCAGCGTGTGGGCATTGGCTGAGCCACCGCTGGTGACAGTCGCGTTGATCCGGTCATAAAACCTTCGTATACCACCCATAATTGCGCGGGCGCAGTTGTTTACACTATTTGCGGGTTGTCCCTCCGGCCAGCCGTCAGGCGGTGCAGCTGTATTTCCTGCGTCCGACTCGGTCCACAGCGCGCTATTAATGTCAGCCATGATCCGAATACTCCTCTACTCGGAACACCTTATTAAAAATAATAATAGGCACCTTAGCCTTAATCCTTCTTGATACACTCGATACGCTTGTCCCCACAAGCTCCGGTACTTCGCATATATTAAATACACATGTTCCATTTATCATAATACGCCGCGCATTACGACGATTTCTATTTTGCTCCGATCTTGTCGCCCAACAGCAATTATCTGGTGAATATCCAGCATCATTATCAATTCTCTCTAGCGTCAATTTCGGGTCTGGCGGTTCTCCCAAATCATCACGAAAATTTTCAAACTTTTTCCATCGCTCGCAAACCGTAATACCTCTTCCAGCGTACCTATCGTACGCCTCATTATTAGGATCGAAACACCGCTCCATCATTTTAAGCCAGGCTTTATATAATCTTGTTCTTGAAGCACCATGAGTTTTCCTCTTAAGGCCTGTAACCTCCTTACGCAGACACCCACATGATGCGGTGTCTCCAACAAGCAACTTATTGGCCTTCACAACAACTATCGCTCCACAATCACATTGGCAGTTCCACCGAGATGATCCCCCGGTCGCCTCTATGCGACTGAGCGCAACTAGCCGTCCAAACCGCTGCCCCGTCAGATCACGTGTTGGTCGTGGTATCGTAGCCTCCCGACAAAAAGTGCAACTGTCGCACTAGACAAGCCTTTTGAATGAGCTTATATGCGGCGCCATGAAAGTTCCTCACATCAACCAACCCGTCGACAACACTTTCCGGCGCCGCGGCCACAGCGGCATGCACTGGCCCGAAAAGATAGCCTTTATGTGGGGGGTCTTTGTTGTCTTCTGGCTCGCTCTGTTCTCGCACCTGTTGACCGAGCCGATCGAGTGTCTCTCGGCGCTGCTGTTCACTAAAGGCGGCATCATGGTCATCTCGTTGCTCGTGCTGCCTCCCTACCTCTTCATGTGCGGCATACGATGGATTGTCTCCGATTTCCGACGCTTCTCCTAACTACTATCTGTGGTCGATCTCTTTCGTCTTCGGCCTCACCTTCGATTGGTCGCTTCAGCCGATCGCGCTGCTCATCCTCGCTTTGTGGCTTGGTCGTATTCTCACTGTTGTTGCCCCTGTGGAGCGGCTAGCGATCCTTGCAGCTTCTGCGCGAACGGCAAAAGAGAAGGGTCGAGCCGCGCAAACTGATTAAGCCCGGCCAGCGCCTGCTGCACGCCAGCTGCCGCCGTTCCCGCCGAATTGACCGTTTCCGGCATCGCGTAAAGCCACCGGGCAAACGTCGGACTCATCAGCGCCTTTGACGCCATGCGTCCTCCCAACACGCTCAATGTCGTCATCACCGGATGATGAAGAATATCCATAAAGTGCTCAGCGATAGCGCCCGCCCCGAGCGCCGCGATGCTATGCGACGCAGTCCCTGACGGGTTGCCAAACTTAGCAATCTGCTTTTGAGCATCGGAAATACGCGTGAGCGCGTCGAGATTGTCCCTTACCGGGCTACCCTGCACACCAAAAAGCGTGTCCTTGGCACTGTCCGACAGACCGTTAAACCGGGTCACCAGCGACGCCGCCGAGAAGTCCGGGGCACTGCCAATAATTTGCTTGACGCCAGGTGTCGGCTCGCCAAGCTTGCGAAGCACTGTTGCGCCGACATCCCCCCACTGCTCGGGCGACACCGACCGCTGAATCTGCGTCAGCAAACCGGCGTCAGCCCCGCCTTTGGCGCCAGCCGCTCTATTGATCGCGTTGAACGTGTCTTCCGGCGATCCCTTGAGCAACGGTTCCAGCGCATCAACGCGCTTGATGCCTGCCTGGTAGTACTGGGTGGCTCGGTCAAATGCATTAAGAGTATCGCTACCGGCAGCGCCGGCTGCTTTCCGTAAATCCGCCGTGATCCCTCCATAAACCTTCTTTAAGTCACCGCGCGAGATATCGCTGACCAATGACGGCGTTCCGAGCTGTCCTCCGATCGTCGATCGCAATTCCTTAAGCTCGGCAACAGATAACGTACCGCCGCTTTGCATCTTCTGAGCCGCTTGCAACAAAATAGGATTACCACTTTGATCCAAAACAGAAGAATAAACCGCCGGGATCGTCGTTTCCTTTGGCGCCATTGCACTGTAATAAGACTGAAGCTTGGGATTTGTTATCATCCCTCCCAGTTCAGGGTTCGTCGTAAACCTTTCCAACGGTCCTTTTAATACGCTGAGCGTATTGTCGACCGGGATCGACATATCCGGGTTTATTTGTGACCAGAAGCGGTCATATAACGCCTCGGCTTTCGCCGGAAAACTGCTCTCTCTTGTCGGCGCCGAGATGATGTCGGCGGCACTCATTCCAGCGGGTGCCTCACCCTGCGCAAACTGCGTGATGCCTTGCTGGATACCCTTTCCAGCCTCTTGCGGATTTACGGCTGCACCGAGCGTATTGGCGATGTCGTTCGCCGCGTTGCTCGTCCCCCGAGCCGTATTCTCCACGCCCTCCGCCACAGGCGCGCCAAAGAACGGTATTTTGTTAACAATATTTGCCGTCAGCTTTGACCCGATACCGTGCCCAACAGCAGGGATATTAGGCGGTACACCAAGCCGTTCAAAATCCTGTAGCAGGTTCTGACTTGTCGTAACGGCAGGAGCGGTTGCCACCTTCGGGATGCCGGTTTCCGGCACGCCGTAAGCCAGCATGCGACCTAGCGGAGCCGCCGCCGATTCAGCCATCGCCGGGTTGCGATAGTAAACCGCGTACTTCCCTGTGCCTGGATCGCGCAGAGCAACATATTGCTGCTGGTCGAGCGGAACGCCCAACTCGGCGAAAGCCGCCTGCTGCTCCTGCGGCGCAAGCTGATAATTTCCTTTCCCCATTGCCGCAACGTGTGGCGACGTACCTTGCGCCCCCGCAACGAGCGTATCCAACACGCTCTGTCCCATCGAGGCGATCGGGTTAATATCAGGGCGCATAGCGCCCGGCGCAGCCAACGTGTAGTCCGATTGCGAATGCCCCGGAACAGGCGTCAAGTTAGCCCACGGAGACGCCCACGAAATCGTCGGCTGCCGTTGCTGCTCAACCGGCATGTCGGGAAGAGTAGGCGCCGGGGTAAGCCCTTCCCAAGGAGACGGCATTACGGCGCTCCCGGCTTAGTATAAGGAACTCCTCTATCATTATAAAACATTGATCCTGCCGGAATAAGATTAAAGACACGATGCTGTCCCGCTTCATTCAGCCCTTTCCAGGCAATATCCGGCTCATTTGCCATTGCCGCCGCTGCGCGCCAATAGTCGTGATAATTATTTGTTTTATCGAACGCGTCTTCAAAACCGGCCATGCCCTGGTACTTCTCGCCGTACTGTCCCATATTCAGACGCTGATTATTGGCCCATTGCTGCGCTGCCGTTGCCCGGTCTGCCGCCCATCGCGACTGCATTCGCAGCGCCTGAACCATCAGCTGCGCGGCCTGCGGATGCGTCTCCAAGTTCGGATAATTCCGCTGAAACATATTAATGACCGATCCCGGCTCGCGCGCACCCATTCCCCTGACCACGCCCGACGTGTATTGCAGGAACAACTTGTTCAAGTCGTCTCCCGCCTCAGGATGGCTAAACCGGTTAACAATTGAATCAGGAACTCCCAGCGCGCTCATAATCTTTGCGCCTTCCTGAATAGTATCGGCTCCCCACCCCATACGTACCCGAGGGAGCAAATCAAGTATGCCTTCAGCAATACCTGCCTGCTGACGCGACGTTTGCGCCGTTTCCGCATAGGGCTTCAACTGCTCTTCAGTGAACCTCATCGCGCCTTCTAAGCCAATCCTTTGAACGTCGGTCATGCCTCCCGAAATAACTCCAGGCCCACTTGCCGCCGGATTTAACTGCGCCTGTTGCCCCGCAGCCGGGGGCGCGCCCCCAAGCCCGGGGACACCAACGCCCACCGTTGGCGCAGGCGGCGGCGGCGTGGGTACTGTCGCGCCGCTGACGGGCGGAAGAGACGCAGGCGCCGATATGACGCCCGCTTGAGGAGGTGCCCCAGTTGCGGCAGGAGCACCAGGAATGCCGGGAGCCGGCGCGCCTGGTTGCCCCGGCATCGGTATCCCCATCTGCTGCATCGCGATAGCGGGAATAACCAGCTGGTTGTTCACCAAATGCGGACGCCACAACTCCTTGATTGCCTCGGGACCAGACTTAGCCTGCGCCTCGATACCCGCGATCTGCCCCCGCAACGCCACATTCCATTCGGGCTTCGCCCAATCCGCCATCGCGGTCGCTACCGCAATCGGATAAGCATATTTCAGCTTGACGCCTTCATTTGCTTCCGCCAGCGGTGCCGCGTATTGAAGCTCGACCGCCTTGCGCGCCGCCTCCATCGGGCCAGCGTATTCCAGCCCGACCTGGGCTTTGGCTCGTGCCTGCTGCGCCTGGAAATACGGGCTGTTGTAATAAGCTTGCAGCAACTCCTGCCCACCCGGCAGCCCAACCATCTGCCCCGAAATCGCCGCCTTGAGCAACGCCGCCTGCGCCGGGTCGATCTGAAATCCGCCAGCCGGTGCACCCGGGAGAGCGGGCGACGCACCCGGCATGGTCGGCCCCGGTGTTGGCGCACTCGGCATCGGCACATTGCCGCCGGTCGGCACGGCCGGTGACGGCGATGCCGCCTGCTGCGCCGCCGGACTAAACGGTGCGCTCAAGCCGGGGCTGCGGCCCAGCCCCTGCATGCTCGGCGGCATCGAGCCGAGATTGCCCGCACCCCAATCCGCGCCCGCGCCAATCCCGCCGCTGGCATCGGCAACCTGCGTCTCATTGACCCGCGAGCGAGCCAATATCTGCTGGTTCAGTCGCTCCCGCGGCGATAGCGCCGACTGCTTATCTTCGCCTTCCGCCTCGGGCGCTGGACCGCCCAAATCATGTGTCGGCACCTCCGGGAACGCCGAGCGATCTCCAGATGGCGCCGCCTGCTCAGGAGGTATTGACCCAGACTGAAACGCTGAATTGGGAACCGGAAGAGGTTGTGTTTGGCTCGTATTCGTACCAACGAATGACCCACCACTAGGCAGCTGAACTAGTTGCGGCCCGCTATAAGGCTTATAGTTACGCGCTCCCAAAACCTTGGGAATCACCCCCGCCGCATCCGGCGGAAGATTGCCGCCCTGCTCGTTGCGGATCATCGCCTCAACAAGCTTGGCTTTTTGCAAAGGATCGGAAAAATCAATTTTTTCGTCCGGCTTGATGCCCATAACCGTCGAAGCGCGATTGATTAGCGCCGCGGTATCATTTTCATTTGGAGGAGCCCAGAGCGTTATAATGTCATTAAGCGTTGTCTTTGGCGTTTTTGCCACACCCTCACCAGCCGCATAGCGATCAAGCTGATTGACAATCGCCTGCACACCCTCTTCCGGCGACTTGAACGACTGCCATCCCTGAGGATTTGTGTTCGGCCCTCCCCCCACAGGCACATTAGGATTGCGTAGGCCGCCGTAATTAAATGTCGCAAGCTCCCTGTTTCCGCCACCACCCGCAGCCGTCATATCGCCGACGCCTGGGATCGAGCCAATGCTCGCACCCTGCCCGCCCCCCTGTTGTCCAAGCTTTGTTAGCGCATCAACGCCAGCCATCATCTGGCGCCAACCCTCAGGCTTGTTCCGCAGCATCCACGCCAGGTTTTGCGCCTGAACATCAGTTAAGTTCGCCTGCTGTGCCCGCAAACGGTTCTCGCCAAACACATTCGCCATATTCGTCATCGAATTGGCAAACCCGAACGGGTCCGGCAACTTCGCGGACGGCATGTTCATTGGCGACACATTGGTCGGCGACTTGGCGATCGGCGGTCCCAATTGCGGCCCACCCGGCAGCTGCGGCTGCTGAAGCAGATAAGGCAGGAGATCGCTAAAAAGCGGCATCACTGCACCGCCAAGCTATATGCGCTTTGCATGACGGGCTTCACAGCAAGCGCATAATCAACCATCTTGATCCCCAACGGACCCGTAACCACCGCCTCGGGGTGAACCGTCTCGACCTCGTCAGCCATCAGACCGATATTCGTCGTGTCGGCCCCGACATACTTAAAGGCGTAAACCGGCAGACCGTTTGGAATGGTTCCAATAACCCGGATGTCTTTCTTGATCCGCCGATCGGAGCCAAAGAGCCCCAGCGGCCCAAACACCGATCCACCGATGCTCGCGAGCGACCCGATCCCGCCCAGCACGTTCGCGGTCGGGTTGCTCAGGATCGGCTGATTCAGCTGCGAGGTGCCGCCGTAATTGCCGGTCACCTGGCCCAGATACTGGTTCAACATTTGATACGGCAACTGCTGCTGGTAATTCCACCGCTGTATCTGATCGTTGATCGATGCTTGCTGCAACGCCTGCTGCGTCGCGCCGCCGCTATACATCTGACTCAAATCAGTATACGGCAGCTGCTGCATCTGCGGCGCCAGCGCCAGTGCGCCAAGCTGCTGCTGCACACCTTGACCGTAAGCGCCGGAAAGATTTTGCAGAATCGCATTCTGCAATGCGCCGCCCTGAAGCAGCTGGTTACCCAGCGTCCCCGCGGCCGATTGCTGCAACCCGGCCCCCTGGAGCGCCTGACTGCCCAGTGTCCCCGCAGCCTGCTGCTGCAATCCGGCCCCCTGAAGCGCTTGATTGCCCAGTGTGCCCGCCGCTCCCGCCTGAACCCCGGCACCCTGCACTCCAAGACCGCCCAATGTCCCTGCCGCACTGACGCCAAGCTGCTGGCCGGTCAATCCAAGCTGACCCAGCGCCTGCGCCGCAGCGTTCTGATTCTGCTGCCCCGTCAGCGCCTGACTGCCCAGCGTCGACGCACCCTGAAGCCCCAAGCCGCCCAAAGTACCGGCAAGCTCCCCTTGCAAC
>Ga0210402_10000372_pt1 | contig 50160 bp, 49 predicted proteins | sample IncBWC7MmetaG_FD_161055 | JGI IMG/M metagenome (GOLD analysis project Ga0210402, IMG submission 161055) | Forest soil microbial communities from Barre Woods Harvard Forest LTER site, Petersham, Massachusetts, United States - Inc-BW-C-7-M | ecosystem: Environmental > Terrestrial > Soil >... | reverse complement strand
CCAACCTCAATCTCGGCCGGCCCGACGCCGCCCTGGCCGACTTCAACAACGCCCTGCGGGTCGATCCGAAGAAAGCCTCGTCGCTGTTCGGGCGCGGCGTCGCCAGGCGCCGGCTGGGCGACACGGGCGGCGGCGATGCCGATATCGCCGCCGCCAAGGCGATCCGGGCCGACGTCACAGAGGGCATGGCCGAGGCCGGCGTGCGACCCTGACGTCCGGCCTGGGCAGAACGCGTATCGGTGCCAGGGCGTGAAAGTACAGTCTTGTCAGCGCCTTACCGGGCGGACCTGTGAAGTCGGGCCGGCGACCGAGCGGACTAGCGGGCGGATTGTAGGTTTTCAACGCCACGGCGCGGGGATACTTATCGCTCCGATGACCATTCCACGCCGGCAGTCCGAAATCGTGAAGCTCGCCCGCTCGCTCGGCCGGGTGACGGTGGACGATCTGGCGCGCCGCTTCGAGGTCTCGGCGCAAACCATCCGCAAGGATCTCAACGGCCTTTGCGAGAGCCGGGCGCTCACCCGCGTGCATGGCGGCGCGGTCGTGGCGTCGGGCGTCGAGAACCTCGCCTATGCGGCGCGTCGCTTCGTGGCGGCGGCCGAGAAGCGGGCGATCGGTGCTGCGGCGGCAGCGCTGGTGCCCAACGGCTGCTCGCTGTTCATCAACATCGGCACCACGACGGAGGAGGTCGCGCGCGCGCTCTCCTCGCACGAGGGGCTTCTGGTCATCACCAACAATCTCAACGTCGCGATGCTGCTCTACCCCCATCCGCGCATCGAGGTCATCGTGGCCGGCGGCACGGTGCGCCGCGCCGACGGCGCGGTGGTCGGCCAGGAGTCGAACAACCTCATCCAGCAGTTCAAGGTCGACTACGCCGTGGTCGGCGCGTCGGCGATCGACGAAGACGGCGCCCTGCTCGATTTCGACTACCGCGAGGTCCAGGCGGCGCAGGCCATCATCGCCAATGCGCGCCACGTCATCCTGGTGGCCGACGGCACCAAGTTCCGTCGCACCGCGCCGGTGCGCATCGGCCATATCAGCCAGGTGCAGACCTTCGTGACCGACCGCGGCTTGCCCGCTCGCCTGCGCAAGATCGCACAGGACTGTAGCGTCACCATCATCGAGGCCATGGATAAAGCCCCTCACCCGCCGGAGGAGCCGAACCGGGATTATCCCCAGGCAGCTTCCTGAAGGCGTGCCTGTCCGCGGCTTGCTTTCGCCTGTAGTTGCGGATTAAATCGAATCCGAAAGCAAATCGCTGGATACGAAAGTAATCTGGCGAAAGGGGAAGCGTCTTTGAGCCCGGTTCTCGGACTGGTGGTCGCTGACGTCGGAACTGAAGACCGTGGCATCGCCCGCGATGCCTGCGGCAGGCGATGCGCATGACCATCGCCCTGGAAAACGCGACGCGTGTCGTCGGCGCCGTCCCCTTCATCAGAGATGTCTCGCTCACGCTCGAACCGGGAACGCTGAGCGTGCTTTTAGGCCCGACACTCGCGGGCAAGACCTCGTTGATGCGCCTGCTGGCCGGCCTCGATCCGCCAACCACGGGGCGTGTCGTCGTGAACGGCAAGGACGTGACGGGCGTCGATGTCCGCAAGCGCTCGGTGGCGATGGTCTACCAGCAGTTCGTCAACTACCCCTCGTTCACCGTCTTCGAGAACATCGCCTCGCCGCTTCGGGTGCAGGGTCGGCCCAACGAGGAAGTCGAGCGCCGGGTCGGCGAGGTCGCCCGCCTGCTGCGGCTGGAACCCTATCTCGATCGTACGCCGCTCGCTTTGTCGGGCGGCCAGCAGCAGCGCACCGCGATCGCCCGCGCCCTGGTCAAGGGCGCCGATCTCGTGCTGCTCGACGAGCCGCTGGCCAATCTCGACTACAAGCTGCGCGAGGAGCTGCGCGCCGAGCTGCCGCGCATCTTCGAGGTGTCGGGCGCCATCTTCGTCTACGCCACCACCGAGCCATCGGAGGCGCTGCTGCTGGGCGGCCGCACCATCTGCCTGTCGGAGGGCCGCGCCCTGCAGGTCGGCAACACGTCCGCCATCTACCGCCGGCCGGACAGCCTCCGGGTGGCGGAGCTGTTCTCCGATCCGCCGCTCAACACCGTGGGCATCGAGAAGAAAGACGGCGCCGTCGTCTACGGCGGCGGCGGCACGGCGCCCGCCAACGGCCTCTATGCCGGGCTGGCCGACGGGCCGTACAGCGTGGGCTTCCGCGCCCACCAGCTCGCCGTCACCGACGGCCGCCCCGGCCACCATGTTTTTCCAACGACCGTGGCGCTGACCGAAATCACCGGCTCCGAAAGCTTCGTCCATCTCAAGCGTGATGGCGTGAACTGGGTGGCCGTCCTGCCCGGCGTGCACGAATTCCCGCCCGGCCACGCGCTCGAGGCGGCGCTCGACCCTGAAGACATCTTCGTCTTCGCCCCTGACGGCCGGCTGGTTGCCGCGCCTCCACCGGCGTGAGGCGCGCGCGATGGCCCGCATCGACCTTGTCGATCTTGCGCACGCCTACGGCGGCAACGACGCCGATCCGTCGCGCTTTGCGCTGAAACCGACCTCGATGACCTGGCGGCAGGGCGGCGCCTACGCGCTGCTCGGGCCCTCGGGCTGCGGCAAGACCACCCTGCTCAACATCATCTCCGGCATCGTCCGGCCGTCGCGCGGCAAGGTCCTGTTCGACGGCAAGGACGTCATGGCGCTCACGACTCAGCAGCGCAACATCGCCCAGGTGTTCCAGTTCCCGGTGATCTACGACACCATGACGGTGGGCGAGAATCTCGCCTTCCCGCTCAAGAACCGCGGGCTGCCGCGCGCCCAGATCGAGGCGCGGGTGGCCGAGATCGCGCGGCTGCTCGACCTCAGCCCCGTGCTCGATCGCAAGGCCAACCGGCTGTCGGTCGACGCCAAGCAGAAGATCTCGCTCGGCCGCGGCCTGGTGCGCGCCGACGTGGCGGCGATCCTGTTCGACGAGCCGCTGACGGTGATCGATCCCGGGCTGAAGTGGGAGCTGCGCTCGAAGCTCAAGGTGCTGCACCGCGCGCTCGATCTCACGATGATCTATGTCACGCACGACCAGACTGAGGCGCTGACCTTCGCCGACACGGTCGTGGTCATGCACGAAGGCAGCGTGGTGCAGACCGGCACGCCGGAGGAGCTGTTCGTGCGGCCGGCCCACACCTTCGTCGGTTACTTCATCGGCTCGCCGGGCATGAACGTGCTGCCGGCCGAGGTCCAGGGCCGCCAGGCGCGGATCGCCGGCCACGTGCTCGGCCTCGATAAAAGCTACGGCGCGTGGCCGGCGGGCGCGCGCATCGAAATCGGCATCCGCCCGGAATTCGTGGCCGTCGCGGCGCCTGCGCCAGGGCTGCTGTCGGCCGAGATCGAGCGGATCGACGATCTTGGCCGCAGCCGCTTTGCCCGCCTGCGCATGGGCGGCCTCAAGCTCGCGGCGCGCCTGCCCAAGGGCCTGTCGATCGCCGGCAACACGGCGGGCCTGGTCTTCGATCCGGCGCAGATCCACGTCTATGCCGATTCCCGTCGCGTCGAGGGGATGGCGTGATGGAGAAGATCACCAACCAGAAGGCCTGGCTCCTCGTGCTGCCGGTGTTCGCGCTGGTCGCCTTCTCCGCGGTCATCCCGCTGATGACCGTGGTCAATTATTCGGTGCAGGACACTTTTGGCAACAACAAGTTCTTCTGGAACGGCATCGGCTGGTACCAGGAGCTGCTCGACCCCTCGACCGAACTGGGAGGGCGCTTCTTCGCCTCGCTATGGCGCAACCTCGCCTTCTCCGCGATCGTGCTGGCGATCGAAATGCCGCTCGGCATCGTGGTCGCGCTCGCCATGCCGCGCGAGGGCTGGGGCGTCGCCTTCTCGCTGGTCGTGCTGGCGCTGCCGCTGCTCATTCCGTGGAACGTCGTCGGCACGATCTGGCAGATCTTCGGCCGCACCGACATCGGCCTTCTGGGCTACACGCTCCACTGGCTGGGCTCCGACTACAACTACGTCGCCTCCCCGCTCGACGCCTGGCTCACCATCATCGCCATGGATGTCTGGCATTGGTCGAGCCTGGTGGCGCTGTTGTGCTACGCCGGCCTGAAGTCGATCCCCGAGGCGTTCTACCAGGCGGCCTCGATCGACGGCGCCTCGCGCTGGGCGGTGTTCTGGGCGATCCAGCTGCCCAAGATGAAGCGCGTCCTGCTGATCGCCGGTCTCCTGCGCTTCATGGATTCGTTCATGATCTACACCGAGCCGTTCGTCGTGACCGGCGGCGGCCCCGGCAATTCGACGACCTTCCTGTCGATCGAGCTGGTCAAGCTGGCGCTCGGCCAGTTCGATCTCGGCAAGGCCGCGGCGATGTCGATCGTCTACATGCTGATCATCATCATCGTGTGCTGGGTCTACTACACGGTCATGACCAATGCCGGCGAAGACCGCGGATCCGCGCGAGGCGGGCCGTGATGTACGCGCTGCCCGGACGCCACGCGATCCTGGCGCTGTTCATCGTCTTCCTGCTGCTGCCGATCTACTGGCTCATCAACATGAGCTTCAAGACCAATGTCGAGATCACCTCGACCATGACGCTGTGGCCGTTGCGACCGACCCTGGCCAACTACCGCGTCATCTTCATCGACCCGAGCTGGTACCTGAGCTACGTCAATTCGCTCGAGTACGTCGTGATCAACACGGTGCTCTCGGTCTCGTTCGCCTTGCCCGCGGCCTACGCCTTCTCGCGCTACAATTTCCTGGGCGACAAGCACCTGTTCTTCTGGCTGCTGACCAACCGCATGGCCCCGGCGGCGGTGTTCGCCCTGCCGTTCTTCAATCTCTATTCGGCGATCGGCCTGTTCGACACGCCATGGGCGGTGGCGCTGGCGCACTGCCTGTTCAACATCCCGCTCGCCGTGTGGATCCTCGAAGGCTTCATCTCCGGCGTGCCGCGCGAGATCGACGAGACCGCCTTCCTGGACGGCTATTCCTTCCCGCGCTTTTTCGTGAAGATCCTGCTGCCGCTGATCGCAAGCGGCGTCGGCGTCGCCGCCTTCTTCTGCTTCATGTTCTCGTGGGTCGAGCTCCTGTTGGCGCGCACGCTCACCTCGGTCAATGCCAAGCCGATCGCCGCCACCATGACGCGCACCGTGTCGGCGGCCGGCATGGACTGGGGGGTCCTGGCGGCGGCCGGCGTGCTCACCCTGGTTCCCGGCGCAGTCGTGATCTGGTTCGTGCGCAACTACATCGCGCGCGGCTTCGCGCTCGGCCGGGTTTGAGGAGGCGCCCGTGGAAGACCTCGCCTGGATGGCCTGGACACCTGCAACCGGCGCCTTCTTCGTGGCGGTGGGCCTGCTGCTCCTCGTCATGATCGCGCTCGCCCGCCGGCGCCCCGAGGTCGAAAGGGTCGGCGTGCTGGGCATCCCAACGACGCGCGGCGACAGGCTGTTCCTGTCGCTGGTGCTCGCCGCCGTCATCAACCTCGCCTGGATCGGCTTTGTCGGCGCCGCGCCGATCGCGACGCTGCCGATCGGCGAGGGCATCGACGTGTCGAGCCTGTGGCTCGCATCCGCCATTTCGCTGGTTGCCGCCGTGGTCGTGTTCCGCACGGTCTAGGCCAGCGAGATCAAGCAGAGCCGGACAACCGGCCACCCCTGCGTTTTGTCACTCCAATGGAGGAAACCATGAGACGCATGACAGTCACGAGCCGCCTGACGACGATGGCGAGCGCCATCGCGCTGACGGCCTTCATGGGAGCCCTCGCGGCTCCGGCGTCCGCCGACGAGGCGGCCGCCAAGAAGTGGATCGACGAGGAGTTCCAGCCTTCGACGATCACCAAGGACGAGCAGATGAAGGAAATGCAGTGGTTCATCAATGCCGCGAAGCCCTTCACCGGCATGGAAATCAGCGTCGTCTCGGAGACCATCGCCACGCACGAGTACGAGTCGAAGGTGCTGGCGAAGGCCTTCACCGAGATCACCGGCATCAAGGTCAAGCACGACATCATCCAGGAGGGCGACTTGGTCGAGAAGATCCAGACCCAGATGCAGTCGGGCCGCAGCATCTATGACGGCTGGGTCAACGATTCCGACCTCATCGGCACGCACTTCCGCTACAACCAGACGATCTCGCTGACCGACTTCATGGCGGGCGAAGGCAAGGACGTCACCCTGCCGACGCTCGACGTCGCCGACTTCATCGGCAAGTCGTTCGGCACGGCGCCCGACGGCAAGCTCTTTCAGCTGCCCGACCAGCAGTTCGCGAACCTCTACTGGTTCCGCTACGACTGGTTCACCAACCCCGAATACAAGGCGAAGTTCAAGGCCAAGTACGGCTACGAGCTCGGCGTGCCGGTGAACTGGTCGGCCTACGAGGACATCGCCGAGTTCTTCACCAACGACATCAAGGAGATCGGCGGCGTCAAAGTCTACGGCCACATGGACTACGGCAAGAAGGACCCGTCGCTCGGCTGGCGCTTCACCGACGCCTGGCTGTCGATGGCCGGCAACGGCGACAAGGGCATCCCCAACGGCCTGCCGGTCGACGAATGGGGCATCCGCATGGAGGGCTGCCGTCCGACGGGGTCCTCGGTCGAGCGCGGCGGCGACACCAACGGCCCGGCGGCGGTCTACTCGATCGTCAAATACGTCGACTGGCTGAACAAGTACGCGCCGCCCAACGCGCGGGGCATGACCTTCTCCGAAGCCGGCGCCGTGCCGGCCCAGGGCAACATCGCCCAGCAGATCTTCTGGTACACCGCCTTCACCGCCGACATGGTGAAGCCCGGCCTGCCGGTGATGAATGCCGACGGCACGCCGAAATGGCGGATGGCGCCCTCGCCGCATGGTGCGTACTGGAAGGAGGGCATGAAGCTCGGTTACCAGGACGCGGGTTCGCTCACGCTTCTGAAGTCGACACCGCCCGAGCGTCGCAAGGCTGCCTGGCTCTACCTGCAGTTCATGGTCGCCAAGACGACCTCGCTTAAGAAGAGCCAGGTCGGCCTCACCTTCATCCGCGAAAGCGACATCTGGGACAAGAGCTTCACCGAACGGGCACCGAAGCTCGGCGGCCTGATCGAGTTCTACCGCTCGCCGGCGCGCGTGCAGTGGACCCCGACGGGCAACAACGTGCCCGACTACCCGAAGCTGGCGCAGCTATGGTGGCAGAATATCGGCGATGCCTCGTCCGGTGCCAAGACACCGCAGGCGGCGATGGATGCGCTGGCCGCCGCGCAGGACTCGGTGCTCGAGCGCATCGAGAAGTCCGGTGTCCAGGGTGCTTGCGGGCCCAAGCTCAACCCCAAGCAGACCGCCGAGTACTGGTTCGCCAAGGTCGAGAAAGACGGCACGATCGCCCCGCAACGCAAGCTCGCAAACGAGAAGCCCAAGGGTGAGACGATCGACTACGACACGCTGATCAAGTCGTGGCCGGCGACCCCGCCCAAGCGCTAACGACCGACCTTGCTTCCTCCCCAGCGCGGAACCTGCGCTGGGGAGGCAGATCGAGTCACGCCGGGACGATGCCGAGATTCGTGAAAAAGGCCCGTGATCCGTCGCCGACAAAGAGCCCGACGGGTCCGCGCCGACCTGGGTAATGCAGGTCGTCCACGGTCAGCACTTCGGCGCCATCCACCAGCGCCCGCAGGCGTGTGCCCCGGACCTCCAGCCGAAGCCGGTGCCAGCGACCGACGGCGATATCCGCGCCTTTTTCGTAGCGGCCGGGAAACGCTTCGCGCGACACGTCGAAATGAAAATCCGGATGGGCCACGTACTGGACCGCCCGGTCGATGCGCGGCGGCGCAGGCGGCGGCACGTTCAGGCGCCCATTGGTCATGCGCAGGTACACCGTTTCGTGGGTCTCGAAATCCGGACCGATGTGGAATGACAGGCCGGCAAAGCCGCGATCGTCTGGAGCGCCGCGGCCGGTCAGCTCCGCTCCGATATCGGCCTCGAGCACGCCATCGGTGAAGTCGCGATGGGCGATGGCAAAGCTCGGACCGTTGCCGCTGCGCGTCTTGTCGAGGCGGCCTTTCTGCTCATCGTCCGTCAGCTCGAGAGCCAGGCAGTCGCGGCCGTTCCAAGAGCGGCGCGAAGTCGTGACCAGATTGGCGGCAATCGGCTGCGGCACCGCCGCTTCGGCCCGGCTGCCCGCGGCCAGGACGACGGCGCCCAGGGCCGTGGCGGCAGAACCCTGGATCAGGCCGCGGCGGCCCAACGCACTGAAATGAGACATCTTTTCACCGCCCTCTCATTCGGTTTCATCGCGGAGAAGGAGACATTAGGATCGCATCGGGTCATCAATTAAACTCGTAATTGTAATTGTTCATGAATGAAATCGATTTGAGGCGCTTCGACCTCAACCTGCTCGCCGTCTTCGAGGTGCTGATGCGCGACCGCAGCGTCACCCGGGCAGCCGAGCGGCTGGGGCGGACCCAATCGGCCATCAGCCATTCGTTGTCGCGCCTGCGCGATCAACTGGGCGACCCGCTGCTGATCAAGGGCGGCAGGCGCATGGAACCCACCGCTTTCGCGCTGGAATTCATCGAACAGGTGCGACCGCTGCTGCGCGGCGTCGAAAGGGTGCTGTCGCCGCGGCACAAGTTCGATCCGGCGCGCTCGCGCCGCGTGTTCCGGTTGGCGGCGCCCGATTTTGCCCTCGCCCTGTTCACCGACCTGCTGGCGGATCTCCGCGCCGAGGCGCCCGGCGTTTCGGTCGAATGGACAGGCCCGCGCGAGACGATGCTGCTCGAAGTGGCGGAGGGACAGGTCGACATCGCCATTTCCCCCGCCCGGCTCCGTTTGCCCACAGGCGTTGTCGGCGAGGACATCGGGGCGCTGGAATGGCGATGCTTCGCCAGCCGCGGCCACCCGGCGTTCCGCAAATGGGGCGCCCGGGCCTGGGCGCGCTGGCCGCACCTGGTCGTCCGCGTCGGCGATCAGCTCGAGAGCCCGGTCAATATCGCCGCCGCTGCTGCCGGCCTCCGGCGAACGATCGCCGGATGGGTGCCCAACTTCTCGGTCGTCGCGCCCGTCCTGGCCGCTTCCGATCTTCTGGCCACCTTGCCGGTGCCGGCGATGGCCGGCACGCTCCGTCCATTCGGTCTGGACTCGAGGCGCGTGCCCTTTGCCATCGATCCCATCCCGCATGTCATGCTGTGGAGCGCCGCGCGGGCCAAGGATCCCGAGATCGCCTGGTTGCGCAATCGGCTTCGACCGCTGGCGAGGAACCGGTTTACAAGTCTCGCAGGCTGAGGACGCAACGGTGGATCAGAAACTTGGGCAACGCCGCCAGATGCGGCTCGGCGTCTTCGTGCAGACGCCGGGCCATCACGTCGCGGGCTGGCGCCATCCCGACGCCGTCGCGGGCGGGCCCAATCTCGGGCTGATGCAGCACATCGCCGCCACCGCCGAGCGCGGCAAGTTCGACATGTTCTTCCTGGGCGACGGTTTCGCCACCGGCTACGACGAGCATCCGTCGACCATCGGCAAGTTCGAGCCGATCAGCCTGCTCTCGGCGCTGGCCATGAGCACGTCGCGGCTCGGACTGGCGGCCACGGCCTCGACGACCTATGCCGAGCCCTATCACGTGGCTAGAAGCTTCGCCTCGCTCGACCACCTGTCCGGCGGGCGCGCAGCGTGGAATGTCGTCACCACCGCCTATGCCAAGTCGGGCGCCGTGTTCGGCCGCCAGCACCCGCCGCACGCCGAGCGCTACGCCATGGCGGAGGAGTTCGTCGAAGCCTGCCGGCTGCTGTGGGACAGCTGGGACGACGATGCCTTCATCGCCGACAAGCAGGCCGGGCGTTTCGTGCGGCCGGGCAGCCTCCATGTGCCGGATTTCAAGGGCAAGTACTTCACCGTCGAAGGCGGGTTGAACGTGCCGCGGCCGCTGCAAGGCCATCCGGTGCTGATCCAGGCGGGTTCGTCCGGCCCCGGCCGGGCGCTCGCCACGCGCATCGCCGACGTGGTGTTCTCCGCACAGAACGAGGTCGGCGAGGCGCGGGCCTTCTACGCGGGATTGAAGGCGCAGGTCGCCGCGAGCGGCCGGCGAGCGAACGATGTGCTGATCATGCCGGGCGTCTTTCCGGTGATCGGGCGCACCGAGCAGGAGGCGCAGGCGATCTTCGCCGCGCTCAACGAGAAGATCGATACGACGCAGGCCTTCACGGTGCTGTCCGACCGGCTGGGCACGGACATGTCGGTCTATCCGCTGGACGCTCCAGTGCCCAGGCTGCCCGAGACCGAGCATCTCAAGAGCCGCGCCGCCCTCCTGCTGGAGATGGCGCGGCGCGACAGGCTGAGCCTGCGCCAGCTCTTCCATCGGGTGGCGGCGGCGCGTGGCCATCTGCTGTTGATCGGCGATCCGGTGCAGATCGCCGACGTGCTGGAAAGCTGGTTCCGCTCCGGCGCCGCCGACGGCTTCAACGTGATGCCGCCGTTCTTTCCCGGGCAATTCGACGACTTCGTCGAGCGGGTGGTGCCGATCCTGCAGGAGCGCCGCCTGTTTCGCGGCGACTACGCCGGGACGACGCTGCGCGAGCATCTCGGCCTGCACCGCCCTGCCAGGCGACCAGCGACCTCAAGTCCTTGATTCGGTGGTCGAATCCACCCGCGCACGGGTCGTGCACACAAGCCCGGGAAACCGTCCACTTCCTCCCTTGCGCGCGGTGCTCCGACTCCTGATATAACCGCCTCGAGGGGCCGGTGTGGGCGGAGCAGTCGCCAACCCGGTCAGATCCGGAAGGAAGCAGCCGTAACGAATTCGCTTCGGGTCATGCCGGTCTCTCACCCGTTCCTGCCGCGCGCCGCCGCGGCGGGCGGGCGGCCCGGGCGCGACGACCGCCAGGCCTGATGGGGCCGCGGCAGATCACGGGTGAGCAGCCATGGCGCAAGCCTCGAAGGGCTCCGAGACGAGGGGCTCCGAGACCAAGAGCTCCGGCACTTCGGCTCTTCCCTACCGCGTCCTCGCCCGCAAATACCGGCCCGTCGACTTCACCACCCTGATCGGCCAGGAAGCGATGGTGCGCACCTTGCGCAACGCCATCGCCACCGGCCGCATCGCGCATGCCTTCATGCTCACCGGCGTGCGCGGCGTCGGCAAGACCACGACCGCCCGCATCATCGCCCGGGCGCTGAACTGCGTCGGGCCCGACGGCAAGGGCGGCCCGACGGTCGATCCCTGCGGCGTCTGCGACAATTGCAAGGCCATCACCGAGGACCGCCATGTCGACGTGATCGAGATGGACGCGGCCTCGCGCACCGGTATCGACGATGTGCGCGAGCTGATCGAAGGCGTGCGCTACCGGCCGGTCTCGGCGCGCTACAAGGTCTACATCATCGACGAAGTGCACATGCTGTCGGAGAAGGCGTTCAACGCGCTCCTCAAGACGCTGGAAGAGCCGCCGCCGCACGTGAAGTTCATCTTCGCCACCACCGAGATCCGCAAGGTGCCGGTGACGGTGCTGAGCCGCTGCCAGCGCTTCGACCTGAAGCGCGTGCCGCAGGAGACGCTGATCGCGCATTTCGCCGGCATCGCCGCCGCCGAGAAGGTCGAGATCTCGCCCGAGGCGCTGGTCCTGCTGGCGCGCGCGGCCGACGGCTCGGTGCGCGACGGGCTGTCGATGCTCGACCAGGCGATCGCCCATGGCGGCGGCGTGGTCGATGCGGCGCAGGTGCGCGACATGCTGGGCCTGGCCGATCGCAGCCGCGTGCTGGAGATGTTCGAGAAGACGATGAAGGGCGACGCGCCCGCCGTCGTGGCCGCGCTGGGCGAGATGCACGATTCCGGCGCCGATCCCGTCGTCGTCCTGCAGGACCTGCTCGAGCTCACGCACTGGGTGACCCGGCTGAAAGTGGCGCCCGAGGCCGCGGCGAGCTCGGCCGACAGCGAGCGCGCGCAGGGCCTTGCGATGGCCGCCAAGCTTTCCATGGCGTCGCTGACGCGGGCCTGGACGCTGCTGCTCAAGGGCCTGCAGGAGACGCTGTCGGCGCCGTCTCCGCTGCGTGCCGCCGAGATGGCGCTGATCCGCCTGTGCTACGCGGCCGAGCTGCCCTCGCCCGCCGATGCCATCAAGGCCCTGCAAAACGGCGCCGCGCCGGCGGCCGCGCCGGCGGCCGCGACGGGCGCCGCACCGGCGCCGCGTGGCGGCGGCGGCGCGGCCGCGCGCCTGGCGGCGCAGCCGGTCGCGACGGCGGTGGCCCAGCCCGCCGAAGCGCCGCCCAATCCCCGGAACTTCACCGAGATCGTGGCCCTGTTCGAGGCCCGCCGCGAAGCGCGCCTGGTGCACCACCTGCTGCATCACGTGCATGAGGTGCGCTGCGAGTCCGGCCTGATCGAATTCAGGCCCGAGCCGCAGGCCCCGCCCGACCTCGCGCCGCGCCTCGCCGAAATGCTGGGCCGCTGGACCGGCCGGCGCTGGATCGCCTCGGTGTCGAGCGATCCCGGCAAACCGACGCTCACGGCGCAGAAGGTCGCCAACGCCGATTCGCTGCGCAGCCAAGCCGAGGCCGATCCGCTGGTGCAGGCCATCCTGAGGACATTTCCCGGCGCCAAGCTCGATGCCGTGCGGCGCAAGGGCGACCAGACGTCCCTGGTGGCAGGCCTCGCCGGCGCGGCCGAGGAGCCGTCCGCCGCAGACGAGTACCCTGCCGACGACGACATTCCGGAAAGCGAGTTCTGATGTTCGACAAACTCAAGGATCTGGGCGGCCTGATGCAACAGGCCCAGGCGATGCAGCAGAAGATGCAGGAGCTGCAGGCCGTGCTCGAGCGCCTGGAGATCGTCGGCAGCTCGGGCGCCGGCCTGGTCAAGGTGACCGTCAACGGCAAGAACGAGACGCGCAAGGTCGAGATCGACGCCTCGCTGTTCGTGCCGGCCGACAAGGGCGTGGTCGAGGACCTGATCGTGGCCGCGGCCAACGACGCGCGCACCAAGGTCGAGCAGACGGTGCAGGAGCAGATGCGCGGCATCACCGGCGGCATGACCCTGCCGCCGGGCTTCAAGCTTTGAGCACTGTCATGACGGAGCGCGGACCTCCAGGTCCGCTCATGAGGCGGACCTGGAGGTCCGCGCTCCAGACATGAACGGTCCTGAAATCGAGCGGCTGATCCAGTTGCTGGGCCGGCTGCCGGGGCTGGGGCCGCGCTCGGCCCGTCGGGCCGCGCTCCACCTCCTGAAGAAGCGCGAAACCCTGATGGAGCCGCTCGGCAGCGCCCTCGCCGACGCGGCCCGCGCGATCCGCGCCTGCTCGGTGTGCGGCAACCTCGACACGATCGACCCCTGCTCGATCTGCGCCGATCCCCGGCGCGACCAGGGCCTGATCTGCGTCGTCGAGGATGTCGGCGACCTGTGGGCCATGGAGCGCGGCAAGATCTTCGCCGGTCGCTATCACGTGCTGGGCGGCTCGCTGTCGGCGCTCGACGGCATCGGGCCGGACGAGCTCAACATCGCCGCCCTGGTGAAACGCGTGGCGGCAGGCGGCGTGCGCGAAGTGATCATGGCGACCAACGCCACGGTCGACGGCCAGACCACCGCCCACTATCTCGCTGGGCGGCTGTCCGAGCTCGGCGTGCCCTTGACCCGCCTCGCCCATGGCGTGCCGGTGGGCGGCGAGCTCGACTGGCTGGACGACGGCACGCTCGCGACCGCGCTCAAGGCGCGGCGCGCTTTTTGATCCGACGATGAGCGCCGAGGCGCTTCGATGAGCGCCGAGGCGCTCGCAGCCCTTGCCGTAGCGCTGGGTGCCGGCTGGGCGAGCGGGCTCAATACCTATGCCGCCGTTCTGGTGCTGGGTGGCGCCGAGCGGCTGGGCCTGGTCAACTTGCCGCACGATCTGCAGGTGCTGGCCTCGCCCTGGGTGCTGGGCGTGGCGGCGATCCTGTTCGCGCTCAACTTCCTGGCCGACAAGATCCCCTATGTCGACAGCATCAACGACATGCTGCACACCTTCGTGCGCGTGCCGGCCGGCGCCCTGCTGGCCTATGGCGCCGCGACCGGCATCAGCCCCGAGGTCGCCGTCATCGCCGGCCTTCTGGGCGGCACCCTGGCGGCCGGCACCCACATCGCCAAGACCGGCTCGCGCGCGCTGATAAACACCTCACCCGAGCCATTCAGCAACATCGCCGCGTCGCTTACCACCGATGCCACCGTGCTGGGCGGACTGGCGCTTGCGATCGCCCATCCGATCACATTTCTGTGCCTGCTGGCGCTCTTCGCGGCCCTGCTGGTGTGGCTGCTGCCAAAACTGCTGCGCCTCGCACTCGCGCCGTTTCGCCGGATGGCCCGCAGCCGACAAAAGCCTTGACTCGGGCGCATGCCATCGACCTTGGTCGAAAAGACGAGCGCTTTCCTTCGTCGACCGGCGCGCTACACTGTCCCGCACATATGTTCATCCGCCAGAACATCCAGACCCTGCGGTTCTTCCGCACCACGCCGGCGATGCGCTGTCCGTATCTGCCGCACCGGCTGGAGACCAAGCTCGTCACCGAGCTGAGCGGGCCGGATGCGATCTCCCAACACGATACCCTGACCGATGCGGGTTTCCGGCGGTCGCATCATTTCGTCTACAAGCCGCTATGCGACGGCTGCCGCGCCTGCGTCCCCGTGCGCATCCGCGTCCGCGACTTCGAGCCAAGCCGCGCCCAGCGCCGCATCCTGCGCCGCAACGAGCATGTCCATGCGGTCGAGACTCAGCCACTGGCCACTGGTGAGCAATACGCGCTCTTTTCACGCTACGTGCTGACCCGCCATCGCGACGGCGACATGGCCGACATGGATTTCGACGACTATCGCGCAATGGTCGAGGAGAGCCCGGTCGAGACGGCGATCATCGAGTTCCGCGACGACTCGGCCGAAGGCCGGCTGGTCGGCGCCTGCCTGGTCGACTGGCTGTCGAGCGGCGTTTCGGCAGTCTACAGCTTCTTCGACCCCCAGCATCCACGGCGCGGACTGGGCACCCATATGATCCTGTGGCTGGCCGACGCCGCGGCGCGGCGCGGCCTGCCCTATGTCTATCTGGGTTACTGGATCGCCGATTCGAGCAAGATGGCCTACAAGCGCGCCTTCCGCCCGTTGGAGTTCTTCGGTCCCGAGGGTTGGACCGAGTTGCCTACCGCGTAGGCAATCGAGGCCAGGTGAAGCGACTTGACGCACCCCCGGCTCGGCCGCGACGATTCCGAGCGCTAGCGCGATTTCGCAGCCCGCGTTATTGAGAAGGCCTCCGTTTGCGAGAACGGGGGATCGACAACAAAAACTCGCACAGGGGGAGTGGGGATGCGCCTATTGCTGGGCTTCAGCGCGGTCGTCGACGCAATCAACGAAAAGATCGGGGTCGTCTGCAACTGGCTGGTGCTGCTGGCCTGCCTCGTCAGCGCCGGCAATGCCATGGTCCGCTACGCCTACGACATGAGCTCCAATGCCTGGCTCGAGGTGCAGTGGTACATGTTCGCGGTCATCGTCATGTTCGGGGCCGCCTATACGCTGAAGCGCAACGAACATGTCCGGGTCGACATCTTCTACATGACGCTCAGCCGGCGCGGCCAGCTGTGGATCGACATCCTGGGAACGCTGATCTTCCTGCTGCCGACCTGCGCGATCCTGGCGTGGCTGAGCTGGCCCTTCTTCATGCAGTCCTTCAACGTCAGTGAGCACTCCTCCAACGCCGGCGGATTGATCCGCTGGCCGATCAAGGCGGTCCTGCCGGTCGGCTTCGCCCTTGTGGCCCTGCAGGGAATCTCCGAACTCATCAAGCGCGTGGCCTTCCTCAACGACTATCCGGTCGACAGCCTCGAAGCGCACTACGAGAGGCCGCAGCAATGATCATCCCTCTCGAGTGGATGCCGCCGCTGATGTTCAGCGGCCTTGTTGTGTTCATGCTCATCGGCTACCCGGTCGCCTTCTCGCTGGCGGCCGTGGGGTTTTTCTTCGGCTTCATGGCGATCGATTTCGGCTATTTCACCATGCCGTTCATGCAGGCCATCCCGAGCCGCGTGTTCGGCAACATCCTGGCCAACGAACTGCTGCTGGCGATTCCTTTCTTCACCTTCATGGGCGCGATCCTGGAAAAGTGCGGGCTCGCCGAGGACATGCTGGAATCGATGGGCCAGCTGTTCGGGCCGGTCAGGGGCGGGCTGGGCTACTCGACCATCATCGTCGGCTTCATCCTGGGCGCCATCACCGGCACCGTGGCGGCCCAGGTCATCGCCATGGCCCTGATCACCCTGCCGATCATGATCCGCTACAAGTACAACATGCGCTACGCCACCGGCGTGCTGGCGGCCTCGGGCACCATCACCCAGCTGGTGCCGCCGTCGCTGGTGCTGATCGTGCTGGCCGACCAGCTCGGCCGCTCGGTCGGCGATATGTATCTCGGTGCCTGGGGGCCGTCGCTGCTGCAGATCGCGCTGTTTGCGATCTATACCTTCTATGTCGGCCTTGTCAGGCCCGATGACCTGCCGCCCGTGCCGCGCACCCTTTTCGGCATGCCGCTGCTGATCAAGTGCGCCTGGGGCATCATTCCGGCCGCAGTCCTGATCTTCCTCGTGCTGGGCACGATCATGATGGGCCTCGCCACGCCGACCGAGGCGGGTGCCATGGGCACCGTCGGCGCCATCGTGCTGGCGGTGGTGCGCAATGCGCCGCTGACCAAGTTCGACAAATGGACGTTCGGCTCGGGCTGCGCCGCCGCCGGCGTGGGTTTCGTGATCGGACTGGTGGACTTCAAGTCGATCCCCTTCCAGATCGCCTTCTCCGTGATGTTCGCCTCGATCATCTGGCTTTGCTGGCGAGCCTGGCAGGTCAGGGACCTGCGCGAGCTGATCGTGCAGGCCTTCCAGGCGACGATGCGCATCACCGCGATGGTTGCCTTCATCCTGGTCGGCGCGACCTGCTTCTCGATTACCTTCCAGGGCGTCAATGGCGGCCCGTGGGTCGAGCATATGCTGACCGGCCTGCCCGGCGGCGTCTGGGGCTTCCTGGTCGTCGTCAACCTGTTCGTGTTCTTCCTGGCCTTCTTCCTCGACTTCTTCGAGATCGCCTTCATCATCGTGCCGATGCTGGCGCCGGTGGCGCAAAAGATCCTCGAGCCGGTGGTCGGCCACGACGCCGCGCTGATCTGGTTCGGCGTCATGCTGTGCGTGAACGTGCAGACCTCGTTCATGCATCCGCCTTTCGGCTTCGCGCTGTTCTACCTGCGCAGCGTCGCCCCCAAGGAAGTGAAAAGCTCCGACATCTACTGGGGCTCGGTTCCCTGGGTATTCCTGCAGCTGATCATGGTGGTGATCGTCATCGCCTTCCCGCAGTCGGTGACCTACTTCCTCGACGCGCCCTCGACCGTCGATCCGAGCAAGATCAAGATCGAGCTCCAGGCCCCGCCGGAGGAAAGTGCGCCGCCGGTCTTCAAGTAGGACGCCGCCCCGACCATACCGGCAAAAAAGCCCCGCCTGAGGCGGGGCTTTTCTCTTTTTGCCGAAGCGGCGAGGGTCTAGCGACCCTGGGCTGACATCGAGAAATTGAAGTTGTCGAAGGTGTTCTCGGCGACGCGGAACCACAGGTTCTGGTCGGCGCGGAACGCCTTCAGGCTGTCGTAGATCTTCTTGAACTTCGGATCCTTGGCCGACAGCTCGTCATACAACCTGTACGTCTCGTTGAAGGAAGGCTCGAGAATCGCGCGCGAGAACGGCCGCAGCTCGGTGCCCGACGCCACGAGACGGCGCAAGGCGGCCGGGTTGCCGGCATCATACTTGGGCACCATCCATGCCGTCACGAGGCCCGCTGCCGTTTCGACCATCGCCTGATACTGCTTGGGAAGCTTCGCCCAGGCATCAAGGTTGATGTAAAGCGAGCCGCACGAGGCACCCTCCCACCAACCGGGGTAGTAATAATATTTGGCGATCTTGTTGAAGCCGAGCTTCTCGTCGTCGTACGGGCCCACCCACTCGCAGGCATCGATCGTGCCTTTTTCCAGGGCCGGGTAGATGTCTCCGCCAGCGATTTGCTGCGGCACGATGCCGAGGCGCTGAAGGATCAGGCCGGCGAAGCCGCCGCAGCGGAACTTCAGACCCTTCATGTCCTCGACCGTCTTGACCTCCTTGCGGAACCAGCCGCCCATCTGGCCGCCCGTGCCGCCGAAGATGAAGGAGCGGAAATTGTACTCCTTGTAGAACTCCTGGATCAGCTCGTTGCCGCCGCCATGGTAGAGCCAGGCGTAGTACTCGCGCTGATTCATCGAAAACGGCAGGCCGGTCTCGAACACGAAGTTCACATGCTTGCCGAAATAGTAGTAGGCGGCGGTCTGTCCCATCTCGACGGTGCCGTTTTGCACCGCGTCGGCGACCTGCAGGCCCGGGACGATTTCACCGGCGGCAAACACATGAATCTGGAACTTGTTGTCCGACATCTCGCCGATCATCTTGGCGAGGAGTTCGGATCCCCCGTAGAGCGTGTCGAGCGACTTGGGGAAGCTCGACGTCAGACGCCACTTAACTTCCGGCATGCTCTGCGCGATGGCGGGCGCTGCGACAGCCGATACGGCCGCCGCGCTGGCCGCGCCAACACCCGCGGTCTTGATGAATTTCCGACGCTGCATTTACTGTTTTCCTCCCATGGGACGCTTGAAGCGCCTCGGTAACTCCCCTTGAGCGACCCAAGACTGGCATGCGAGATTTCTTTTGGAAAGGCGCGCAAAAAACCCCGCCGGAGCGGGGTTTTTCGTCACGGCCCGAAGACCTCAGATCTTGTTGGCCGCCGACTGGCGCGCCATGAAATTGTCGAACGTGTCCTCGGCGACCCGGAACCACAGGACCTCCTCCTTGCGGAAGGCGGTCATCGAGTCATAGACCTTCTTGAACGCCGGATTCTTGGCGTTGGTCTCGGCGTAGACCTCGTTGGCCGCGTTGAACGACGCTTCCATGATCGCGGCAGAGAACGGCGCCAGCTTGGTGCCGCCGGCCACCAGCTCGCGGAGCGCCTTGGGATTCTGCGCATCATACTTGGTCGTCATCCAGGTATTCGCCTCCGCGCAGGCGGCCCGCACAATCGCCTGGTAGGGCTTCGGCAAGGCATTCCACTTGTCGAGTGCGATGAAGGTGTGAATGCTCGGTCCGCCCTCCCACCAGCCGGGGTAATAGTAGTTGGGCGCGATCTTGTTGAAGCCGAGTTTCTGGTCGTCGTAGGGACCGACCCATTCGGCGGCATCGATCGTGCCCTTCTCCAGCGCCGGATAGATGTCGCCGCCGGCGATCTGCTGCGGCACGACGCCGAGCTTGTTCATCACCTGGCCGGCGAGCACGCTGCCGATGCGCATCTTCAGTCCCTTGAGATCGTCGACGGTCTTGATTTCCTTGCGGAACCAGCCGCCCATCTGACAACCCGTGTTGCCGGTCGCGATGGCAAAAATATTGTATGCCTTGAAGAAGTCGTTCAAGAGCTGCTCGCCGCCGCCCTGGGTCAGCCAGGCGTCCATCTGGCGCGTGTTGAGGCCGAACGGCACTGCGGTGGCGAGCGCGAAGGTCAGGTCCTTGCCGGAGTAATAGTAGGAAGCGGTGTGCCCCATTTCGACGGTGCCGTTCTGCACGGCATCGGCGACCTGCAGGCCGGGCACGATTTCGCCCGCGGCGAAGACGTGAATCTGGAACTTGTTGTCGGTGGCTTCGGCGACAACCTTCGCCATGAACTCGGCAGCGCCATAGAGCGTATCGAGCGACTTAGGAAAGCTAGAAGTCAGACGCCATTTGAGCTCCGGCATCGACTGGGCGATGGCCGGCGCGGCGAGCGTGCCGGCAGCGGCGATCGTGGCGCCGCCGACACCGGCGGTGCGCAGAAACTTGCGACGTTGCATCGATGAAAAACTCCCTGCAAATTTTGCTTCTTGAACGCGTTCTGCAACGCGAACTGCCTTTCGTGGCGGCGGGTTTATGACATAGGGCAGCCGGCTTGGAAAGGACGTTGCGCGGCGAGTGAAGGGCCAAAGAAAAGCCTCGCCTAAGCGGGGATTTTACCAGTTTTTTCAATGCCTTGAAGCCTAGAGCTTATTGGCCGCCGACTGTCGCGCCATGAAGTTGTCGAGCGTGTTCTCGACAACGCAGAACCACAGCACCCCCTCAGCCCGGAACTGCTTCCACTGCTCGTAGATCTTCTTGAAGCGGGCATTCTCCGGAAACGAGATGAATTGCGCGGGCTTATGGCACGCGCTCCGGAGCGACAAAAGGCTCAACGCATGAGCAATAGCGCGAGCGCCAATGCGCCGATTGCAATGCGATACCAGGCGAAAACGCCAAAGCCGTGCCGGCTGATGAAGCGCACGAACGGACCGACCACAAGCATCGCCGACACGAAGGCCGCGAGGAATCCGAGCGCGATCAGGCCGCTGCCGTGCCAGTCGAGTGTCGACCAATTCTTGTAGAGATCGTAGACGGTGGCGCCGAGCATGGTCGGAATCGCCAGGAAGAAGGAGAATTCCGCTGCCGCCGCACGGTCCACGCGAAAAGCCCGTGCACTCATGATCGTCGCGCCGGCGCGCGACACGCCGGGGATCATGGCGAGGCACTGGCATATACCGACCCACAAGGCGGTCTTGAGGTCGACATCGTCGACCGATTTGATGCGCGGCCTCTGTGCAAAGCGTTCGATGATCAGGATGGCAAAGCCGCCGACGATCAACGCGATCGCCACGACCATGGGATTGAACAGGACCGCCTTGATGTATTTGTAGGCAACGACGCCCGCCACCGCCGCCGGCAGGAAGGCGATGACGACGGTAGCGGTGAAATGCATGGCGAGCCGTTCACGCCGTATCAGGCCACCCGCCGTCGCCAGCAACTTCGCGCGATAGAGAACGCACACGGCGAGGATGGCGCCGAGCTGGATCACGATTTCGAAGACCTTGCCGGGCGGCCCCTCGAAATGAAGCACCTCCTCGGCGAGGATGATGTGGCCGGTCGAAGAGACCGGCAGGAACTCGGTAAGGCCCTCGACGACGCCGATCAGCAGCGTCTTCCAGATCAGCGTCAGGTCCATGTCGATCAGTCCTTGAAGCGCTTGGCGCGCGGCCAGCCTTTTTCGGGCATGCGCCCCGCCTGGGCGCGCTCGCCGCGCCAGAATTTCAGTTCGTTGGCCGGGATGATCCGGTTGGACCATGCCAAGCCATCGTCGAGCCGGAAGGCCTGCGCATCCGACAGCCTGTCGGCCTTGGATTTCTGCAGCAGCACGCCGCGACCGCGGCCCATCTCGGGCACCTGATCGAGCGGGAAGATCAGGAGCTTGCGGCCGACGCTGAGCGCCGCCACCTGGTCGGCATTATCGGGCACGACGGCGAAGGCCTGGGCCTTTTCCTTGTCGGCGAGGTTCAGCACCTGCTTGCCGTTCTTGGTCTGCGCCACCACCTCGTCCTCGGGCACGACGAAGCCGCGGCCGGCGTCGGACGCCACGAGGAACTTGCGGCCACCCTTCAGCACTTCGAGCTGCACGATGTCCTGCTCATTGCCGAGCTCGATCATCAGCCGGATCGGCTCGCCGTGGCCGCGTGCGCTCGGCAGCTTGTCGCAGCCCAGGGTGTAGAAGCGGCCGTTGGTGGCGAACACCAGGACCTTGTCGATCGACTGGGCGTGGATGGCGAAGCGCGGTCCGTCGCCTTCCTTGTACTTGAGCTCGGCCACGGCCTTTTCGTCGAGATGGCTCTTGGCGGCGCGAATCCAGCCTTTCTCGGAGCACACCACCGTGATCGGCTCGCGCTCGACGAAATCCTCGACCGCATGCTCGATCTCGGCCGGCGCGTCGGCGAGCTCGGTACGGCGCCGGCCGAGCTCGGTCTTGCCGCCGAACTTGCGCTTGGTCTCCTGGACCTCCTCGGAGATCTTCGCCCACTGAAGCTTGTCGTCCTTCAAGAGCGCGCGCAGGTCTTTGCGCTCGGCACTGAGCTTCTTGTGCTCGCCCTTGATCTCGAATTCCTCGAGCCGGCGCAGCGCGCGCAGGCGCATGTTGAGGATCGCTTCGGCCTGCAAGTCGCTGAGCTTGAAAGCCCTGATCATCTTGGGCTTGGGCTCGTCCTCCTCGCGGATGATCTTGATCAGCCTGTCGAGGTTGAGATAGGCGATCAGGTAGCCGTCGAGGATCTCCAGCCGCCGCTCGATCTCAGCCAGCCGGAAGGTCGAGCGCCGCACCAGCACCTCGCGCCGATGGTCGAGGAAGGCCTGCAGCGCCTCGCGCAGGTCCATGACGCGGGGCGTGTTGTCCTTGTCGAGGACATTGAGGTTGAGCGGAAAGCGGATTTCGAGGTCGGTCTGCCGGAAAAGCTGCTCCATCAGCAGCTCGGCCGGGACGTTGCCGGTGCGTGGCTCGAGCACGATGCGCACGTCGTCGGCCGACTCGTCGCGTACATCCTCCAGGATCGGCAGCTTCTTGGCATTGATGATCTCGGCGATACGCTCGATCAGCTTGCCCTTCTGGACCTGATAGGGAATCTCGGTGACGATGATGCGGTACTGGCCGCGCGGCAGCTCTTCGACTTGATAGCGCGCGCGCAGCCGGAAGGCGCCGCGGCCCGTCTTGTAGGCTTCGAGGATCGATTCGCGCGGCTCGACCAGCACGCCGCCGGTCGGGAAATCCGGTCCCTTCACCAGGTCGGCCAAGGTGTCGATGCGGGCGTTGGGCGTCTTGATCAGATGCAGCAGCGCATCGCAGAGCTCGCCGGCATTGTGCGGCGGGATCGAGCACGCCATGCCGACGGCGATGCCGGCGGCGCCGTTGGCCAACAGGTTGGGGAAACCGCCGGGCAGGACGACCGGCTCCTCCGTCGAGCCGTCGTAGTTGGGCCGGAAGTCGACGGCGTTCTCGTCGATGCCGGCCAGCAGCGCTTCGGCGACCTCGGTGAGCCGCGCCTCGGTGTAGCGCATGGCGGCCGGGTTATCGCCGTCGATATTGCCGAAATTGCCCTGCCCTTCGATCAGCGGATAGCGGGCGGCGAATTCCTGGGCGAGACGCACCAGGGCGTCATAGATCGACTGGTCGCCGTGCGGGTGATACTGGCCGATCACGTCGCCCACCACGCGGGCGCTCTTCTTGAAGGCGCTGTTGGGATCGAGCCGCAACTGACGCATGGCATAGAGCAGGCGGCGATGCACCGGCTTCAGGCCGTCGCGCACATCGGGCAGCGAGCGCGCCATGATGGTCGACAACGCGTAGGACAGGTAACGCTCGCGGAGCGCCTGTCCGAATTGCACCGGCTTGATTGCCGCCAGCGGAACGACGTTGTTGCGTTTTGCCATCTACCGGGACTGAGGGGCCGTATTGAGGGGATGGGCCGCGCGGTTCAAGCCGCCGCCATTGTTGGTTCTAACGCTGGAGCGTTTCCATAAATCTCGACCGCGCGGGAGGCAAGGGCTTGTTGTGTGACCAAAACACGTTGCGCTCGAGGAAATAGCCCGTCAGATCAAGACCTTTCCGCAGTTGATCGTCATCCGCCGGTAACCCGCCGGTGGACAGAAACGCCGGCAGCTCGAGCAGCTTCTCCTTGTAGGGGCCGGCGGCGGCCCGCGAGACGGCACGACCGGTCTTGGGCGAGACGTAGGCCAGGTCCTCGGTCGTGCCCGTCGCCGCGCACTTTTCGAGGTCGAGGCCGAAGCCCAGCTCCTGCAGGAGCCCGAGCTCCAACCGGACGTAGATGACGGGCCAGCCGGGATGGCCGAGGGCGCCCAGAAAGGCGCGGAAGCCGTCGAAGATCGCGGGATGCGGCTCGCGTTCGGGCAGCGCCGCATCGATCACGGCGCAGGCGGCGGCGAGCCCCGCCAGCTCGGAGGCATCGTCGAGGGCCCGCGCCGCGTTGGGCTCGCGCAGCTCGCCCGAATAGTTGCCGAGCTGCTCCGACAGGCGCGCCCGCCATTCGACCTCGACGAGATTACCGGGCTGCCATATCGGGCGGGCCCGCCGCGATCCACCCCCCGGCACGAAGCCGGCGTGGCGTCCATGGGCGTGCGTCAGCAGCGATGCGACCAGGCCGCTCTCACCGTGCGGTCGCATCGACAGCACGATGCCTTCGTCGCTCCAATCCATGAGGGCGGGTATGCCGCGTTTCGTCGATTCGCGCTAGACTGGCGCATGGTCAGGTTGAAGCGGCGCCGGCTGCTGGGTGCGGGGGCGCTCGCCGCCGCGATGCCCTCCCGCGTGTTTGCCAAGACGGCGGCCTCGGCGCGGCCGCAGCTCCTGCAGGGCGTGCAGTCCGGCGATTTCGCGGCGGACGGCGCCACGATCTGGAGCCGGTCCGACCGTCCGGCGCGCATGTTCGTGGAGTACGCCACGACCGAGAGCTTCGCCGACGGCCAGCGCATCGCGGGCCCGCTGGCGCTCGAAGCCACCGACTTCACCTCGCGCCTGCGCATCCGCGACGTCGCGCCCGGCCAGACCGTGTTCTACCGCGTCTCCTATCTCGATCTCGGCGACTACAAGACCATGAGTCAGCCGGTGACCGGCCGGTTCCGTACGCCGCCTGCCGGCAACGGCGACGTGAGCTTCGTGTGGTCGGCCGACACGGTCGGCCAAGGCTGGGGCATCAACCCCGATGTCGGCGGCATGACGATCTACGAATCCATGCGCAATCTCCAGCCCGATTTCTTCGTCCATTGCGGCGACACGATCTACGCCGACAACCCGATCGTGGCGGAGAAAAAGCTGCCGGACGGCCGCGTCTGGAGAAACCTGGTGCGCGAGGCCAAGTCGAAGGTCGCCGAGACGCTGGCGGAGTTCCGCGGCAACCATCTCTACAACTTCCTCGACGACAACTTGCTCCGCTTCAATGCGGAAGTGCCGATGGTGGCGCTCTGGGACGACCACGACGTCCTCGACAACTGGTACTGGGAGCGCCGGCTCGACGACGATCCGCGCTATCAGCAGAAGAGTGCCGCCGTGCTGGCCGGCTACGCCGAGCGCGCGTTTCGCGAGCACATGCCGCTCGCGCAAAGCCTCGACGAGCCGATGCGGCTGTTCGACAAATTCTCCTGGGGACGGCGGCTCGATCTGTTCCGCCTCGACATGAGGAGCTTCCGCGGCGCCAATGGACCCAACCGGCAGGCCGTCGCCGGGAGCGACACGGCCTTCCTCGGCGCCGAGCAGGTCGCCTGGTTGAAGCAGGCGCTCAAGGCCTCGACCGCGACATGGAAGATCGTCGCCGCCGACATGCCGCTCGGTCTGGTGATATACGACGACTGGCGCAGCGAGACCGGCTCGGAAGCGGTCGCCAACGGCGACAATGGCGGCCCGCTCGGCCGCGAGCTCGAGATCGCCGACCTGCTTTCCTTCATCAAGCAGGAAGGGATCCGCAACGTCCACTGGATCACGGCCGACGTGCACTACGCCGCGACCCACCGCTACGATCCCAACCGGGCGGCCTTTCCCGACTTCACCGCGTTCTACGAGTTCGTTTCCGGTCCGCTCTGCGCCGGCGGCTTCGGTCCCAACACGCTCGACAACACCTTCGGTCCCGAGATCGTCTTCCAGAAGGTGCCGCCGGCCGGCCGCACCGACCTCTCGCCGCTCGAAGGGTCGTGCCATTTCGGCCACGTGAAGATCGACGGCGCCAGCGGTGGCATGACGGTCACCCATCGCAACGCCGCCGGCGGCGTCCTGCATGCGCTCAGTCTGATGCCGAGGTAAAGCTGGGCGCGCGCAACTCCGGCAACTAAGGCTCGTAGTCCAGCCCAATCGCCCGGTAGTGTGCCGGATCGTCGGCCCAGCGCTCGCTCACCTTGACGTGCAGGAAGAGATGCACCGGCCGTTCCAGCATCTGGCCGAGCTCGTGGCGCGCGCGGGCGCCGATCTGCTTGATGCGCGCGCCGCCCTTGCCGAGGAAGATCGCGCGCTGGCCGTCGCGCTGGACGTGGATGGTCTGCTCGATGCGCACGCTGCCGTCGGGCTTGTCCTGCCACGTGTCGGTCTCGACCGCGGCCTCGTAGGGCAGTTCCTGGTGAAGCTGCAGGAACACCTGCTCGCGCGTGACCTCGGCCGCCAGCAGGCGCAGCGGCAAATCGGCCGCCTGGTCCTCGGGATAGAGGAACGGGCCTTCCGGCAGCACCGCCGCCAGGGTCGACAGGACGTCCTTCACCCCGTCGTGCTTGAGCGCGCTCACCATGAACGTCCGCTCGAACGGCAAACGGGCGTTGAGCTCGGCCGTGAGCGCCAGCAGTTTTTCACGCGGTACCAAATCGATCTTGTTCAGGATCACGAAGCGCGGCGCGCGCTGCTCCCTGAGCCGCTCGATGATCGCCTCGGTCTCGGGCCCGACGCCGCGCTCGGCATCGACCACCAGCGCGATGAGGTCGGCATCGGTGGCGCCCTGCCAGGCGGCGGCGACCATGGCGCGTTCGAGCCGGCGCTTGGCGATGCGGAAGATGCCGGGCGTGTCGACCAGCACGACCTGCGCCCGGCCGCCATCCGGCAAATCGGTCATGGCGATGCCGATCACCCGCATGCGCGTGGTCTGCACCTTGGGCGAGACGATGCTGACCTTCGAGCCGACCAGGGCATTGACCAGGGTCGACTTGCCGGCGTTGGGCGCGCCCACGATGGCGGCGAAGCCCGCGCGCGTGCGCTGCGCGATCATGACTTGGCCAGCCGTTCGAGCAGCGCGCTTGCCGCGGCGCTCTCGGCGTCGCGCTTGGTCTGGCCCCTGCCCTGCGCCGACGGTTGGGTGCCGACCTTCACCTCGACCAAAAAGACCGGCTCGTGCTCGGAGCCTTCGCGGCCGACCTGGCGATAGACCGGCAGGGCAAGGCCGCGCGCCTGCGCCCATTCCTGGAGCTGTGTCTTGGGCGGCCGCGGCGCGGGATTGTGGCTGCCCAGCCGCTCGTCCCACAGCCGCTCGATCGCCCGCGCCGCCGCCTCGAAGCCGGCATCGAGGAAGATGGCGCCCAGCAGCGCTTCCAGCATGTCGGACAGGATCGCCGGCGTGGCGGGCGGCGCGCCGCGATAGCCGATCAGATGGTCGCGCAGGCCGATCGCCTGGGCGATCTCGCCCAAGGTGCGGGCGCTCACCAGGGCGGCATGGCGCCGCGCGAGCTGGCCTTCGCGCTCCTGCGGAAAGCGGCGCAGCAGCAGGTCTGCCATGGCCAGCGACAGCACGCGGTCGCCCAGGAATTCCAGCCGTTCGTTGCCGTGCGGGAAGGCCGCCTTGAGGTCGGGACGGCGGTCGAGCGTGCCGCGGTGCGTGAGCGCCTCGACCGCCAGCTCGACGCGCGTGAAGGCGTGCCCAACCTTGCCGGCCAGCGCCGCCAGATCGACGTCGCTCGGCTTCAGTGGATGGCCGTGAAGAATCGACTCCATCGGATGGCCTGCGGCCATTTCCACGGCTCCAGCCAGCCGGCCGCCGAGGGATCGTGCGAGAAGAAGATGAATTCGGCGCGGCCGACGAGATTCTCGGCGGGAACATACCAGCCGAGCTGGTCGCGATCGCGCGTCGAGCCGGAGAAATCGCGCAACATCAGGCGGGTTCGGCTGTCCAGCGAATCGTCGCGGTTGTCGCCCATGACGAAGTAGTTGCCGGCCGGAACCAGGAATTCCGGCGTGTTGTCGGCCGGGCCGTCGTCGCTGTACTCGAGCACCGTGTAGCGCCGGCCGTTGGGCAGCGTCTCGCTGTAGAGCGTGCCCTTCTGGTAATGGCCGTTGTTGCCCTTCACATAGTCGCCGATGCGCAGGCGCTCGACCGGCGTGCCGTTGATGTGCAGTACGCCGTTCGTCACCTGGATGCGGTCGCCCGGCAAACCGACGATGCGCTTGATGTAGTCCGTCCGGTTGACGCCCTGACCCTGGTCGCCGGGATATTTGAACACCGCGACGTCACCGCGCTCGGGCGGCTGGCCGAAGATGCGGCCGGAGAACAGCCCCATCGAAAAAGGGAAGGAATGCTTGCTGTAGCCGTAGGAGTATTTCGACACGAAAAGGTAGTCGCCGACCAGAAGGGTCGGGATCATCGACCCGCTCGGGATATTGAACGGCTCGATGGCGAAGGTGCGCACAACCAGTGCGATCAATACGGCATAGACCACCGTGCGGATGGTTTCGCCCCAGCCGCCGGCCTTGTCTTGTCCACGCTTACGACGTTCAGCCACGTCAGTCATCGCCGTACCAGTTTAACAAGCCGCGCCTATAGCAGGGCCCAAAGCTGCTGTCTCCCGCTGCGGCCGCGGCATGGGAGCACTGCAAAATGCAGGGGCCCCCATCATGCATATCTCGGCTCATGAACGGGGTACGGCGGAAATGATCACAATCGCCTGCGCCATTGGGTATTCGTCGGTCAAGGTCAGGTCGATTTGCGGCGACATTCCGGCCGGGGTGAGCTCTTCCAGCCGCGACAAAGCCCCGCCGGTCAAGGCCATGGTGGGTCTGCCCCCGCGCTGGTTGACGACGCCCATGTCGCGCCAGAAGACGCCGCGACGCAGGCCCGTGCCCAGCGCCTTGGAGCAGGCTTCCTTGGCCGCAAAACGCTTGGCGTAGCTCGCCGCGCGCGTCGCCCTGCCCTCCGAGCGCTTCTGTTCAGTCTCAGTGAATATCCGTTGCACGAAGCGATCGCCGAAGCGTTCCAGCGATTTCTCGATCCGCCTGATATCGATCAAATCGTTGCCGATGCCGATGATCACGGAGCGGCCCCTGCACGGGCGGCGTCCATGACCCGGCGCATCTCGCGAATCGCCTGCTCCAGCCCGACGAAGATCGCCTCGCCGACCAGGAAATGGCCGATGTTGAGTTCGCGCACTTGGGGGATCGCCGCCACCGGGCCGACATCGGCATAACTCAGGCCATGGCCGGCATGGCATTCGAGGCCGAGTCTGGCGCAGAGCGCCGCCGCCTTTTGCAGGCGGGCGAGTTCGGCACGCTGCGGCTCGCCCTCGAGCTCGCAGTAGCGGCCGGTATGCAGTTCGACCACCGGGGCGCCGAGCGCGACCGCGGCCTCGAGCTGGCGCGGATCGGCCTCGATGAACAGCGAGACGCGGATGCCGGCGTCGCGCAGGCGACCGACCATCGGCTTCAGGTGGTTGTGCTGGCCGGCCGCATCGAGCCCGCCCTCGGTCGTCCGCTCCTCGCGCTTCTCGGGCACGATGCAGGCGGCATGCGGGCGGTGGCGCAGCGCGATATCGACCATCTCCTGGGTCGCGGCCATCTCGAAATTGAGCGGCACCTTGAGTTCGCGCATCAGGCCTTCGATGTCGCCATCGACGATGTGCCGGCGGTCCTCGCGCAGATGGGCAGTGATGCCGTCGGCGCCCGCGGCCTCGGCGATGCGCGCGGCCCGGAGCGGATCGGGCAGCTTGCCGCCACGCGCATTGCGCACCGTCGCCACGTGATCGATGTTCACGCCAAGACGCAGATGAGAAGACGCAGGCATATCACTCACTCGTCAGTTCATTCACCTCCCCCGTGTGACGGGGGAGGTTTGATCTCGGCGGGAACCATCAATTTCGCGCGCGTTCGACGGCGTTGATGGCGGGGGTGGCGCGCAGCGCCGCCGTGATGTCGGCCAGATGCTTCACGTCGGCCACCTCGACATCGATCACCATGTCGAAGAAATCCATCGAACGGTTGACGATGCGCAGGTTCGAGATGTTGCCCTCGTGGCGGGCGATCACCGTCGACAGGCTCGACAGGCTGCCGGGCTGGTTGGACACCGTGATCTTGAGGCGACCGGTATAGACGCCGGCGGCGCCCTCGCTCACCGAGTCCCAGCCGACATCGATCCAGCGCTCCGGCGCCTCGGAGAAGCTCTCGAGCGTGGCGCAGTCGATCGTGTGGATGGTGACGCCCTTGCCGGTCGTGATGATGCCGACGATGCGGTCGCCCGGCAGCGGATGGCAGCAACGCGCGAAATGCACCGCCATGCCGGGGATCAGACCGCGAATGGCGATCTGTCCGCCTTCCTTCTTGCCGCGGCCCCCGTCTGCCGCCTTCGCCGCCTTGTTGCGCGCCCGCGAGATCGGCACGACGTCGGCGCCGCCGCTCTTGCGCGGCTGTTTGAGGCCCGGATAGACCGCCGTCAGCACCTCGCGCGCGCCCACCAGGCCCGCGCCGACGGCGGCGACCAGATCGTCGGTGCTCGCCTGCTTGAAGTTGGCGCGCACGCCGTCGAGGCCCTTGTCGGTGACCGTGTAGCCCTCCTCGTGGAAGGTCTTGTCGAGCAGCGAACGGCCGAGCTGGATGTACTGCTCGCGCTGGCGCACGCGGATGAAGCGGCGGATCGCGGCCTTGGCCTTGCCGGTGACGACGAAGCGCTCCCAGGTCGGCGACGGCGTCTGCGCCTTCGAGGTGATGATCTCGACCTGGTCGCCGTTGGAGAGCTGGGTGCGCAACGGCAGCATGCGGCCGTTGATCTTGGCGCCGACGCAGGTGTCACCGACCTGGCTGTGCACCGCATAGGCGAAGTCGATCGGCGTCGCGCCGCGCGGCAGGGCGATCAGCTTGCCCTTGGGCGTGAAGCAGAACACCTGGTCCTGGAACATCTCGAGCTTGGTGTGCTCGAGGAACTCCTCGGCGTTGGGCGCCTTGTCGAGGATTTCTATGAGGCTGCGAAGCCAGGCGTATTGTGGGGCATCCGTGGAGGGTCCGCCCTGCTTATAAATCCAGTGCGCGGCGACGCCGCGGTCGGCCTGGTCCTGCATCTCCTCGGTGCGGATCTGGATCTCGATGCGCTGGCCGAGCGGGCCGATCACGCCGGTGTGGAGCGAGCGGTAACCGTTCGGCTTGGGCACCGAAATGTAGTCCTTGAAGCGCTGCGGCAGCACCTGGTAGCGGCCGTGCAGCAGGCCGAGCGCCTGGTAGCATTGCGCGACGTCGGCGACGATGATGCGGAAGGCCATGATGTCGGCCAGCTGCTCGAACGAGACGTTCTTGGTCTGCATCTTGCGCCAGATCGAATAGGGCGTTTTCTCGCGCCCCGAGACCTGCGCTTCCAGCCCGCCATCCTTGAGCGTCTTGATCAGCTCGGCCTCGATCTCGGGCACCAGCCGCTCGCCGCGCTCGCGCAGGTAGCCCTGGCGGGCCAGCACCGAGGCGCGGCCGTCCGGATTGAGCTCGGCGAAGGCCAGCTCCTCGAGCTCGCGCTTGACCTTCTCCATGCCGATGCGCGAGGCGAGCGGGGCGTAGAGATCCATGGTCTCGCGCGCGATGCGCCGGCGTCGCGCCGGGTCCTTGATGTGATGCAAGGTCCGCATGTTGTGCAGGCGGTCGGCGAGCTTCACCAGCAGCACCCGGATGTCCGACGACATCGCCAGCACCAGCTTGCGCAGGTTCTCGGCTTCCTTGGTGCTCTCCGACTGGACTTCCAGGCGGCTCAGCTTGGTCACGCCGTCGACCAGGCGGGCGATATTCTCACCGAACAGGCGGGCGATCTCGTCGCGCGTGGCGTCGGTGTCCTCGAGCGTGTCGTGCAGCAGGCCGGTGACGATCGAGGAGGTGTCGAGCCGCATCTCGGCCAGGATGCCGGCGACCTCGACGGGGTGGGAGAAATAGGGGTCGCCCGAGGCGCGGAGCTGGGTGCCGTGCTTCTTCAGGCCGTAGACATAGGCGCGGTTCAGCATCTCCTCGTCCGCATCCGGATCGTAGGACTGCACGCGCTCGACGAGTTCAAACTGACGAATCATGGCAATCGTCCATTATATGGGGACGATTGCCCTCACTCCACGACGTTTGACGAAGGGCAGGGCCAAACCCCGCTAAGGCAGCCTTTGGCAGCTACTCGGTGACGTCGTCTTCCTCGGCCATCGGCAGCGCCTTTGGCTGGGCGGCTTCGGCGCCGCCCTGGGCCAGCGCCGCGGCCAGTTCCTGCTCGAGCTCGGCCATCTCGTTGACCTCCTCGGGCTTGTCGATGTCGGCGTGCTTCTGCATGCCGGAGATCAGCGAATCCTTGAGCACGGCCTGGTCGAGCTTGGTCTCGGCGATCTCGCGCAGCGCCACGACCGGATTCTTGTCGCGGTCGCGGTCGACGGTGATCTGGGCACCGGCCGAAACGTCGCGCGCGCGCTGGGCGGCGAACATGACGAGCTCGAAACGGTTGGGCACCTGCAGGATGCAGTCTTCGACGGTGACGCGCGCCATGGCGACCTCTGATTTCCCGGGAGCGGGCGGTTATACGCGCCCCTGTTCAAAAGACAAGGGCCTAAAAAGCAAGCCTCCGGCACCTTCCGGCGCCTTAGAGGGGCTCGATGGTCTGGTCGGCCGGCAGGGCGGCCAGGAGAGCCTGGATCGGGGTGCCACTTGCCGGATCACGCCATGCCGGCGCCAGATCTGCCAGGGGCCGCAGCACGAACCCCCGGGTCGTCATTCGGGGGTGCGGCAGAATGGCCTGCCCTGGCCCGCCAGCTGCCGTTTCTCCGCGAAAATCCAGCAGATCCAGGTCGATCACGCGGGCCGCGTTGGCGACCGTCCGGACCCGCCCAAAGGCCCGTTCGACCTTATGGAGTACCGCCAGCAGCCGGTCGGCCGGCAGCTTTGTCACAACCTCCGCCACGGCATTGACGTACCATGGCTGATCGGAAGCCGGCACCGGGGCCGTGCGGTACCAGGGCGAGACCCGAACCACCGCAACGCCTCGGCGACCCAGTTCCGCGAAGGCTGCTTCCAGCGTCGGGCGGGGCGCGCCATGGATCGGATGGGGCAAATTCGCGCCGGCACCTATGAAAATCGAGCCTTGCCCAGTATTTTCCACCAGCAAATACCTCCAACCCCTTGTGATCAATGAGATAATGGCCTAGAGTTAACGCGTGGTAGGAAGGGTGTGGGTTACCTTGCTCCCGCGGTTACATAATTTTTTCGCTCCCTCTGCGCATATTCTCCAAAAGGATAACCGCCATGAAAGGCAATTTTTACGAAAACGAGCGAGTGGCTCTCTTCATCGACGGCGCCAACCTCTATTCCGCGGCCCGCGCCCTGGGCTTCGACATAGACTACCGCCGTCTTCTTAAAGTCTTTCGCGAGAAAGGCCGGCTGGTCCGCGCCTACTACTACACGGCGCTGGTCGAGGATCAGGAATACTCGCCGATCCGCCCGCTGATCGATTGGCTCGACTACAACGGCTACACCATGGTCACCAAGCCGACCAAGGAATTCACCGACGCCATGGGCCGCCGCAAGATCAAGGGCAATATGGACATCGAGCTCGCCATAGACGTGCTCGAGATGGCCGAGCATCTGGACCACGTGATCCTGTTTTCCGGCGACGGCGACTTCCGCCGCCTCGTCGAGGCCGTGCAGCGCCGCGGATTGCGCGTCTCGGTCGTCAGCACCATCAAGTCCTCGCCGCCGATGGTGGCCGATGAGCTCCGCCGTCAGGCCGACGACTTCATCGAGCTCTCCGAGCTGGCGCCGCTGATCGCGCGCAGCCCGTCGGAGCGCACCCCACGCCCGGCCGTCGCCGCCCAATTCGCCCAGCGCGACCAGGACGGCGAGCTCGACGATGCGCCCTCCGAAGCGCTGATGCGGTCGGCCTAGTCCCACCGCTCCAGTGGCTGCGCAGCGTTTCGAAGAGCCATCGCTCGACTGTCCGCGCTGCCCAAGGCTCGTCGCGTTCCGGCGCGAGCTCAGAGGCCAGTATCCCGATTGGAAGAACGCGCCGGTCCGCTCGTTCGGCGACCTTGAGGCGCGCCTTCTGATCGTCGGGCTGGCGCCCGGCATGCGCGGCGCCAACCGCACCGGCCGGCCCTTCACCGGTGACTATGCCGGTGACCTCCTCTATTCGACGCTGCTGACGTTCGGCTTCGCCCAGGGCACCTATCGCGCCGATCCGAACGACGGGCTGCATCTCGTCGATTGCCGCATCGCCAACGCCGTGCGCTGCCTGCCGCCCGAGAACAAGCCGTTGCCCGTCGAGTTCACCCACTGCCGGCCGTTCCTGCAGGCCGAGCTGGCGGTGATGCCCAATCTTCGGGTCATCGTGGCTCTCGGCAAGGGCGCCCACGACCAGATCCTGCGCGCCCTGACCGTCCGGCCGGCCGGCGCCTACCCTTTCATCCACAACAGGCTGCACGCCTTGCCGACCGGCCTGGCGCTGGCCGACAGCTATCATTGCTCACGCTACAACACGAACACCGGGCGGCTGACGACCGAGATGTTCCATGCGGTGTTTGCGACGGTCCGCGACGCCCTCAAGCGTTGATGCTGGCCTAAAGCTCGGCTTCGATGGCGCTGGTGATCTCGCTCGAGCCGGGCCGCACGCGGCTCGGCCAGGCGCCCTTCAGGCTGCCGTCCTTGCCGATCAGATACTTGTGGAAATTCCACTTGGGCGCAGCGGCCTCGCCCGCTTCGCCGGAGATCCATTGATAGAGCCCGTGCGCATCCATGCCGACGACCTTCTGCTTGGCGGTCAACGGGAATTTGACGCCGTACATGGTCTCGCAGAACTTGGCGATCTCGGGCTCCGTCCTGGGCTCCTGCGCGCCGAAATCGTTGGACGGCACGCCCAGCACCACCAGCCCCTTCGGGCCATAGGTCTCGTGCAGCTTCTCCAGGTCGGCATATTGCGGCGTGAATCCGCAGTACGACGCGACGTTGACCACCAGCACCGGCCTGCCGGCAAAATCCTTCATGTCGAGCGGCTTGTTGTCGATGGTGGTGAAGGTGAAGTCGTGTGCCGACGCCATTGTCAGGTCTCCTCGTCGTAACGTTGCTCGAGCCAGGGATCGCCGTAGTTGTGGTAGCCGCGCAGCTCCCAGAAGCCCGGCTTGTCGAACACCGAGAACTCGACGCGCTTAATCCACTTGGCGCTCTTCCAGAAATAGAGCTTGGGAATCACGACGCGCAAGGGGCCTCCGTGTTCGCGGCTGATCGCCTCGCCGTTCCAGCTCCAGGCCAGCAGCACGTCGTCAGCCGAGAAATCGGCCAGCGGCACATTGGTCGTATAGGTGTCATAGGAATGGAAGATCACATACCTGGCTTCCGCCTTGGGCTTCACGATGGCCAGCAGGTCGCGGGCGCTCACGCCCTCCCACTTGTTGTCGTAGCGCGACCAGGCGGTGACGCAATGGATGTCGGTGGTGAGCGCCGTCTTGGGCAGGTCGGTGAACTCGCCCCATTTCCAGGTCACGGGATTCTCGACCTCGCCGTCGACGAACAGCCGCCAGGCGTGGGTCGGGATCTCGGGCTGGATGCCGAGGTCGAGCACCGGCCAGGTCTCGACCCGGCGCTGTCCCGGCGGCAGGCGCTCGGAATGGGCGGCGGTCTTGGCGGTCAGCAGGCGGCCGTCCTCGGCCCACTTCTGCTTGCTGTCTATGAGCTTGTTCTTGAGCTTGCCGAACAAAGTGACGTCGTCGTCGGGCATGACTTTCCTTCAGATGCTGCGGCCCATCTTCTCCCAATATGGTGCGCGCAGCTTGCGTTTGAAGATCTTGCCCGAATCCTCGCGCGGCAGCGCACCGCTGAACTCGACCACCTTCGGCACCTTGTAGCGCGCCAGATGCCCGCCGAGATAGGCGCGGACATCGGCGGCCTGAAGCCGGGCGCCAGGTTGCGGCTCGACATGGGCGCAGATCTGCTCGCCGAACTCCTCGTCGGGAATGCCGAACACCGCGCAGTCGCGCACGCCCGGCATCTGGATCAGCACCGATTCGATCTCGGCCGGGTAGATGTTGACGCCGCCGGAGATGATCATGTCGCGCTTGCGGTCGCACAGAAAGATGTAGCCGTCGGCATCCTGGTAGCCTACGTCGCCCACCGTCACGAGTTCGCCCAGCCCGACCTCGCGGCGCTTGGCGTCGTCGTTGTTGTAGGTGAACTCCGAGAGATGCGGGCCCTTGAGGTAGATTTCGCCCACCTCGCCCTGCTTCACGTCACGGCCTTGCTCGTCGACGATGCGCAGCAGTGCGCCGGGAACGACATGTCCCACGGTGCCCGGCTTGCTGAGCGCCTCCTCGGAATTGTGCCAGACCACGATGCCGGTCTCCGTGGCGCCGTAATATTCGTTGATGACGGGGCCCCACCATTCGATCATCTGGCGCTTCACGGCAGGCGCACAGGGCGCCGCGCCATGCGTGATCCAGCGCAGCGACGAGAGGTCGTGGCGTCGCTTCACCTCGTCGGGCAGGCGGAGCAGGCGCACCAGCATGGTCGGCACGATGTGCATGTGGCTGACCCGGTGCTTTTCGATCAGGCGCAACATGTCCGCGGCGTCGAAGCGCGGCTGCAGGACGACGTGCAGGCCCAACCGGGCGCTCCCCATGCCGTAGGCCGCCGGCGCAGAGTGGTACATCGGGCCGTTCATCAGCACGACGATCGACGGATCGGCGGAAAGTCCCCAGTAGCGCGCCACTTCCTGCGCCGAGGCGGCTTGCATCTCGGGCGATGACGGCTGGCGGCGCACGCCCTTGGGCCGGCCGGTCGTGCCCGATGTGTAGATCATGCTGCCGCGCGCCGCCTTCGGCGGCTGGGTATTGGGCGTGATGCGCGCCATGAAGGCATCCCAGGTCTCGATGCCCGGCGGCGCCTCGCGTTTCTCGGTTGGCACGTTATAGGCGGCGGCGATCTCTTCGGGTGTCGGCACCGCCAGGACTTTCACGCCGGCAGGTACGCCCGACGCGATCTGCGCCAAAAGATCGGTGTGCGCCACCAGCACCTTGGCGGCGCAGTCTTCCAGGATGTAGCCCGCTTCCTCCGGCGTGAAGTGCCAGTTGATCGGCACGGCATAGGCGCCAAGCTGGCCCGCCGCCATGTTGACCTCGAACGTCGCGAAATCGTTGCGCAGCATCAGCGCCACGCTGTCGTCCTCGCCGACGCCCAAGGCCTGGAGCCCACCCGCGCCGCGCGCGGCATTGGCCTGGATGTCGGCCCAGCTTCGGAAACGCTCGCCTGCCGTCACGCCCGCCGTCATTTCTTCTTCCCCTTCCCGCCTTGCTCGAGCCTGGCGCCGGCCCCCTTCAGCATGGTCCGTCCGAGAAAATACGACAGCGTCTTGTAGTCCGGTCCATGCGCCAGCATGCCCGACTGGTGAAGCATGACGATGCCATGGATCGCCGCCCACATCGACCAGCCGAACAGTTTCGGATCGACATCGATGACGCCCGACGCCGCCATCTCCTCGGCACCGCGCGTGATGTAGCGCGCCGCCCGCTCGGCCTGCGGTCCAAGCTCGGGATGTTTTTCGTCAACCGGCTCGTCGATCTCGAACATGATGCGATAGGCGTGCGGATTCTTGAGCGCGAAGGCGAGATAGGCCTCGCTGGTCAGTCGCCCGCGCGCGGCCGTATCGGTGACGCCGGCCGTTGCCTTCTCGAGCGTATCGGCGAACCTGCCGAAGGCCTGGGCGCGCACCGTCGCCAGGATGTCGGCCTTGTCCTTGAAGTAGCGATAGGGCGTCTTCGGGCTGCAGCCCAGCGCCTCGGCGAGCTGGCGCATGGTGACACCCTCGTAGCCGAAGCGGGCGAAACGCTCGGTGGCGACCCTGCACAGCTCGGCGCGGAAGTCGGCGATGTCCTGGTCGGTGAGATAACGCGGCATGGGTTTCCATACACAGTGTGTAGGGAAACCCCTGAGAGGTCAAATTCCTCAGTCATCTTGAGCGAAGCGAAAGATCTCATGCCGGTGGCAAGCGGCGATGAGGTCCTTCGCTACGCTCAGGACGACATTAAGCACTCTCGGCGAACAGCTCACGGCCGATCAGCATGCGGCGGATCTCGCTGGTGCCGGCGCCGATCTCGTAGAGCTTGGCGTCGCGCAGCAGGCGGCCCGTCGGATAGTCGTTGATGTAGCCATTACCGCCCAGGAGCTGGATGGCGTCGAGCGCCACCAGCGTCGCCTTCTCCGCGGCATAGAGGATGGCGCCCGCCGAATCCTTGCGCGTGGTCTGGCCGCGGTCGCAGGCCTTGGCGACGGCATAGACGTAGGCCTTGCAGGCATTCATCGTCGTGTACATGTCGGCGAGCTTGCCCTGGACGAGCTGGAATTCGCCGATCGCCTGGCCGAACTGGCGCCGCTGGTGGACATAGGGCACGACGATGTCCATCGCCGACTGCATGATGCCGAGCGGCCCCGCCGCCAGCACGGCGCGCTCATAGTCGAGGCCGCTCATCAGCACGTTTACGCCCTTGCCCACCGTGCCCAGCACGTTCTCGGCCGGGATCTCGCAATCCTCGAACACCAGCTCGCCGGTCGACGAGCCGCGCATGCCCAACTTGTCGAGCTTCTGCGCCACCTTGAAGCCCTTGGCGCTGGTCTCGACGATGAAGGTGGTGATGCCGCGCGAGCCGGCCGCGGGATCGGTCTTGGCATAGACCACGATGACCTGCGCGTCGGGACTGTTGGTGATCCACATCTTGGTGCCGTTCAGCACGTAGCGGTCGCCCTTCTTGTCGGCCCGCAGCTTCATGGAGACGACGTCGGAGCCCGCCCCCGATTCGCTCATGGCCAGGCTGCCGACATGCTCGCCGGAGATCAGCTTGGGCAGGAAGCGGCGTTTCTGCTCGTCGCTGCCGTTGCGGCGGATCTGGTTGATGCAAAGGTTGGAATGGGCGCCGTAGGAAAGGCCCACGGCCGCCGAGGCGCGGCTCAGCTCCTCGACCGTAACGACATGCTCGAGATAGCCCAGTCCCGACCCGCCATACTCCTCCTCGACGGTGATGCCATGCAGGCCGAGCTCGCCCATCCGGGGCCACAGCTCGCGCGGAAAGCGGTCGGTCTTGTCGATTTCGGCGGCGATCGGCGCCACCTCGGCCGCCGAGAAGCGCTGGACCTGCTCGCGCAGCGCATCGGCGGTTTCGCCCAGGCCGAAGTCGAAGGGCGGCATCGCGTTGGGGATCATGAGCTTATTTACCCGTTGAAGGTGGAGATGTCAGGATGGATCGCCGCCTTAGAGCAGAAACGCCGTCGCCAGGCCGAGGAAGGCCAGGAAGCCGATCACGTCGGTCACCGTCGTCAGGAACACCGTCGACGAGACAGCCGGATCGATGCCGAATTTCTGCAGGCCGAGCGGGATCAGGGTGCCGGCAAGCGCCGCCGCCACGAGATTGCAGATCATCGCGGCGCCGATCACCGCGCCCAGCCGCCAGTCGCCGTACCAGCCGACCACGGCGGCACCCATGATCAGGGCGAAGATCAGGCCGTTGAGGCCGCCCACCGCGGCCTCCTTGGCAACGAAGCGCAGGGCGTTGGCCGCTGTCAGCTCCCCCATGGCCAGCGCACGCACGGCCACCGTCACGGTCTGCGTGCCGGCATTGCCGCCCATCGAGGCCACGATCGGCATTAGGACGGCCAGCGCGACGATCTTCTCGATGGCGCCCTCGAACTGGCCGATGACGAAGGACGCCAGCACCGCGGTCGCGAGGTTCACCGTCAGCCACACGGCGCGCAACCGCGCGGTACGCACTGGATTGGCGTGCATGTCGTCGATGCCCACGCCGCCCATCTTCAGGAGGTCCTCTTCGGCCTCCTCGTCGATCACGTCGACCACGTCGTCGACCATGATCACGCCCAGAAGCCGCCCGCGCTCGTCGACCACCGGGCAGGACACCAGGTTCTTGTCGCGGAACAGGTGGGCGATCTCGGCCTGGTCGGCGGTCGCCGGCACCGAGGGAATATCGGGATCGACGATGTCGAGGACCGGCACCGGCCGCTTGCTGCGCAGCATGCGGCCGAGCGGCACCGAGCCCCTGAGACGGCCGGCCGGGTCGACGACGAAGATGTCGTAGACGTCGTCGGGCAGGTCGGTCGCCTCGCGGCAATGGTCGATCACCTGACCGACCGTCCAGCCGTCCGGGATCTTGACCAGCGAGCGCTGCATGAGGCGCCCGGCGGTGTTTTCCGGGTAGGCGAGCGCGCTTTCGATGTCGGCGCGCTCCTCGGCCGGCAGCTCGGCCAGGACCTCGCGGCGCTCCTCCTCCGGCAGGTCTTCGAGGATGGTCGCGGCATCGTCGGCTTCGAGCTCGCGCGCCGCGGCGGCGATGTCCTTGCTGTCGAGCTGGTCGAGGACGTCCTCGAGGACCTCTTCGTCGAGCTCGGTCAGGGCCTCCGGATCGAGATCGCGCTTGAGGATGCCGACCAGCTTGTCGCGCTCGGGCTCGGACAGCTGCTCGAGGATCGAGGCTTGGCCGGTGGCGCTGAGCGCCGCCAGAAGTGTCCTGACATCCTCGGTCTTGTCTTCGGCGAGCGCCGTCTCGACACGACGGACCAGCCCCGGCGTCACCTCATCCGGCACATCGGGCTCGCCGCTCATCCACGCGCCTCGGCGAGCCGCTGGGCCTCGACCACGGAAAGCGCCGTCATGTTGAGGATGCCGCGCGCCGTCACCGAGGGCGTGAGCACGTGCGCCGGCAGCGCCGTGCCTAAAAGCATCGGGCCGATATGCAGGCCGTCGGCCGCGGTCTTCAAGAGGTTGAAGGCGATGTTGGCGGTGTCGAGCGACGGGCAGACCACCAGGTTGGCCGCCTCCTTGAGGCGCGAGCGCGGAAAGACGTTGCGGCGAATCTCCGGATCGAGGGCGGCGTCGCCGTGCATCTCGCCGTCGACCTCGAGCGCCGGCGCGCGCTGGTGCAGCAGCCTCACCGCCTCGGCCATCTTGCGCGCCGAGGGATGGTCCGAGCCGCCGAAGCTCGAATGCGAGAGCAGCGCCACCTTGGGCTGGATGCCGAAGCGCAGCACCTCGTCGGCCGCCAGCAGGGTGATGTTGACCAGGGTCTCGGCATCGGGGTCTTCGTTGACATAGGTGTCGGCGATGAACAACGAGCGCGTCGGCATGACGAGCAGGCTGAGGCCGGCCATGGTCTTGACGCCCTCGCGCGTGCCGATCACGTCGCGCACGTGGTTGAAATGAGTGCGGAAGCGGCCGTAGGCGCCGGCGATCATGGCGTCGGCATCGCCCAACCGCACCGCCAGGGCCGCGATCAGGGTCGGGCTGGAGCGCACCAGGTTGCGCGCGGTGGGCTCGGTGACACCGCGGCGCTCCATGAGCTGATGGTAGGCGCCCCAGTAGCGGTCGTAGCGCGGGTCGTCCGACGGATCGATCAGGGCCGCGTCGATGCCCGGCCGGAAGCGCAGCCCGAGGCGCTCGGCGCGCCGCCGGATGATCTCGGGCCGGCCGATCAGGATGGGCTGGGCAATGCCCTCGTCGAGGATGATCTGGGTCGCGCGCAGGATGCGGTCGTCCTCGCCGGCGCTGAAGATCACCCGCTTGGGCGTGCTGCGCGCCTGCTCGAACAGCGGGCGCATGATCAGGCCGGACTTGAACACGAACTGGCTGAGCTGCTGGCGATAGGCATCGAAATCGGCGATCGGCCGTGTCGCCACGCCTGAGTCCATGGCGGCCTTGGCGACCGCGGGCGCCAGCTCGACGATCAGGCGCGGGTCGAACGGCTTGGGGATGATCTGGTTGGGCCCGAAGCCGCCGGCCTGCTCGCCGAAGGCGCGCGCCACGACTTCGGAAGGCTCCTTGCGCGCCAGCGCCGCCAGCGCCCGCACGCAGGCGATCTTCATCTCATCGTTGACCGTCGTGGCGCCGACATCGAGCGCGCCGCGGAAGATGTAGGGAAAGCACAGGACGTTGTTGACCTGGTTGGGATAGTCGCTGCGTCCCGTCGCCATGACGGCGTCGTCGCGCACCGCCACCACGTCCTCGGGCGTGATCTCGGGGTCGGGATTGGCCAGCGCGAAGATGAGCGGCCTGGCCGCCATCCGGGCCACCATCTCGCCCTTGAGGACGCCAGCGGCCGAGAGGCCCAGGAACACGTCGGCCCCGCCGATCACCTCGGCCAGCGTGCGCGCCTGCGTGTCGCGCGCGTAGCGCTCCTTCCACGGGTCCATCAGCTCGTTGCGGCCCTTCCAGACCACGCCCGCGATGTCGGTGACCCACATGTTCTGGCGCGGCAGGCCGAGCTTTTCCAGCACGCCCAGGCACGACAGCGCCGCGGCGCCGGCGCCCGATACCACGAGCTTCACCTTGGCGATGTCCTTGCCGACCAAGGAGAGCGCGTTCAGCAGTGCCGCGCCCACGATGATCGCCGTGCCGTGCTGGTCGTCATGGAAGACCGGGATCGACATGCGCTCGCGCAGCTTCTGCTCGACGTAGAAGCATTCAGGCGCCTTGATGTCCTCGAGGTTGATGCCGCCGAAGGTGGGCTCCAGGGCGGCCACGATGTCGACGAGCTTTTCCTGGTCGAGCTCGGCCAGCTCGAGGTCGAAGACGTCGATGCCGGCGAACTTCTTGAACAGCACGCCCTTGCCTTCCATCACCGGCTTGGCGGCAAGCGGGCCGATGGCGCCCAGCCCCAGCACGGCGGTGCCGTTGGTCACCACGGCGACCAGGTTGGCGCGCGCCGTCAGTTCGGCCGCCGTGCCGGGATCGCGCACGATCTCGTGGCAGGCGGCCGCCACGCCCGGCGAATAGGCAAGCGACAGGTCGCGCTGGGTGGCCAGCGGCTTGGTCGGGACGACCTCGATCTTCCCGGGACGCGGGAGGCGATGGTAGCGAAGCGCGCTTTCGGTCAGTTCGTCCGCCAAGCCCGCCTCCTCGCCTCACCAACAAAAAGGGCCGCCCGAAGGCGGCAACAGGTTACCTTTCCGATCGAACCGGCGAGTTTGGTGCGGCCAAGAAGACTCGAACTTCCACGCCTCGCGGCACTAGCACCTCAAGCTAGCGCGTCTACCAATTCCGCCATGGCCGCGCCGGTCGATGGGGCGGGGGATACCAAATAGACCCCGCAGTGGCAAGGTAACTCGCCAAAGTAACGCGCAGGGGCGCGACGCCGAGGGCTATTGCGCTCGGGTCCGGAAGTACCGATTTTGCCACAATGAACAAGCCGGAGTGGCGCATTTCGGACGGCGCGGTGTCCTACACCGAAGCACTGGCGGTCATGGAAGAGCGCGTGGCCGACATCCGCGCCGGCCGCGAGCGCGAGCTGGTCTGGCTGCTCGAACATCCGCCGCTCTACACCGCCGGCACCAGTTCCAAGCCGCAGGACCTCCTGCAGCCCCTGCGCTTTCCCGTCCATGTCGCCGGGCGTGGCGGGCAATATACCTATCACGGCCCCGGCCAGCGCGTGGTCTACGCCATGCTCGACCTGCGCAGCCGCCGTCAGGACGTGCGGCGCTTCGTTTCCGACCTCGAGGAATGGACGATCCGCACCCTCGCCCGCTTCAGCGTGACGGCCGAACGCCGCGCCGGCCGGGTCGGCGTCTGGGTGGCTCGCCCCGACAAGCCGGCGCTGCCCGACGGACGGCCGCGCGAGGACAAGATCGCCGCCATCGGTGTGCGCATCCGCCACTGGGTGTCGTTCCACGGGCTCTCGATCAACGTCGAGCCCGATTTGTCGCACTACGCGGGAATCGTGCCCTGCGGCATCGCCGACCATGGCGTGACCTCGCTGGTCGACCTCGGCCTGCCAGTGACCCTGGCCGACCTCGATATCGCGCTGGCGGAGGCTTTCGACGAGGTGTTCGGCGACGACGTCAGACCGTCGGAAGCTGCGTAAAGCCTTCGGGCGCATCCGCAGCGTCGGCCGCAGAGATGTCGACCTCGTCGACCCGGGCATGCGACGGCCCCCTGCGACAGGCCTCGATCATGGCCGCGACAGCTGCATCCTCGCCGGCGATCAGCGCTTCGACCGAATCGTCGATGCGATTGCGCACCCAGCCGCGTAGCCCGAGATTGCGCGCCGTCCTGATCGTCCAGTCGCGATAGCCGACGCCCTGGACGCGGCCGTTGATGCGCAGCCGTGCTGCCCTCATCGCCCGCTCAAGCGAACTCGATGATCTTCTGGTCGACGCGCAGGCTGTCTCCGGCCTTGGCGTGCAAGGTCTTCACCGTGCCGTCGCGTGTGGCACGCAGCACGTTTTCCATCTTCATCGCCTCGACCACGGCCAGCACCTCGCCGGTCTTGATCTCCTGACCCTCGCTCACCGCGATGGAGGCGAGCAGGCCGGGCATCGGCGAGAGCAGGAACTTGGAGGTGTCGGGTGCGGCCTTCACCGGCATCAGGGCATAGAGCTCGGCCTGGCGCGGCGTCAGCACCAGAGCCTCGGCCTGGCCGCCTTCATGGATCAGCCGCCAGCCGGCGCCCGAGGGGTCGATCTGCACCACGACCGCCTGCCGGTCGACCTTGGCATGCATCAGCGGCTCGCCCGGCGACCAATCGGTCTCGATCGCGAGGCGCCGGCCGCCGACATCGACTTGAAAATCGGAGCTGCCACCGGTCACGTTGAGGGTGACCGGATCGCGATTGAGCATGACGACGCGGTCGTCCTGCCGGTTGCCCAGGCGCGCGGCCTTGATGCGGTCGGCGACGCCGGCGATGCCGGCCAGCATGGCCGGATCGCGCGGCGGCAGATGCGCCGCCGTGAAGCCGCCCTTGAATTCCTCGGCGATGAAATTGGTCGTGAGCCGGCCGGCACGGAAGCGCGGATGGGCCATCAGCGCCGCCAGGAACGGCACGTTGTGCGACACGCCGCGGACATAGAACTCGTCGAGCGCGCGGCGCATGCGCTCGATGGCGTCGATGCGCGTCTTTCCGTAGGTGCAGAGCTTGGCGATCATCGGATCGTAGAACATCGAGATCTCGCCGCCCTCATAGACGCCGGTATCGACCCGCACGTCCGGGCCGGGCTCGGGCTCGCGATACTTCACCAGCCGTCCGGTCGAGGGCAGGAAGTTGCGGAACGGATCCTCGGCATAGAGCCGCGCCTCGACCGCCCAGCCGTCGAGCTTCACGTCCTTCTGCTGGAACGGCAGCTTCTCGCCGGCCGCGACCCGGATCATCAGCTCGACGAGATCGAGGCCGGTGATCAGCTCGGTCACCGGATGCTCGACCTGCAGGCGGGTGTTCATCTCGAGGAAGTAGAACTTGCGGTGCTTGTCGACGATGAACTCGACCGTGCCGGCGCTCTTGTATTTGACCGCCTTGGCGAGCGCCACCGCCTCCTCGCCCATCGCCTTGCGTGTCCTGGCGTCGAGGAAGGGGCTGGGCGCCTCCTCGATCACCTTCTGGTGACGGCGCTGGATCGAACACTCGCGCTCCCACAGGTAGATGCAGTTGCCGTGACCGTCGGCAATAAGCTGGATCTCGATATGGCGCGGCTCCTCGACGTATTTCTCGATGAACACCCGATCGTCGGCGAACGACGCCTTGGCTTCGTTGGTCGCCGAGCCGAAACCCTCGCGGGTCTCCTCGTCGTTGTAGGCGATGCGCATGCCCTTGCCGCCGCCGCCGGCCGACGCCTTGATCATCACCGGATAGCCGACCTTCTGCGCGATCTTCACCGCCTCCTCGGCATTGGCGATGGCATGCAGGTAGCCCGGCACGGTGCTGACCCCGGCCTTGAGCGCGAGCTTCTTTGATTCGATCTTGTCGCCCATGGCGTGGATGGCGAGCGCATCGGGGCCGATGAAGATGATCTTGGCCTTGGCCAGCGCCTTCTGGAATTCCTGCTTCTCCGAGAGGAAGCCGTAACCCGGATGGACCGCCTGCGCGCCGGTCTTCTTGCAGGCCGCCACGATCTTGTCGATCTGCAGGTAGGATTGCGCCGACGGCGGCGGGCCGATCAGCACCGCCTCGTCGGCCAGGCGGACATGCAGCGCGTCGGCGTCGGCCTCGGAATAGACCGCCACCGTCTTGATGCCGAGCCGCTTGCAGGTGCGGATGACGCGACAGGCGATCTCGCCGCGGTTGGCGATCAGGATCTTGTCGAAGGGCGGCCTGGCGGCCTGCGCCTCGCCTTTGGCCGCGGGCTTTGCTGTAGCCTTCCGTGCAGCTTTTTTTGCGGCCTTCTTCCTGGCGGCCATACTCACGATCCTTCTTTATTGCGGTCGAACAGGCCCCTGGCCCAGGCGGTATGAGCGACGATCAGCGGTGCCCAGGCCGTCAACACCCACAACCACCACGGATAGCGGCTGCTGAAAAGCGCATTGACGGCGATCAGGACCAGAAGCGTGAGCAACGCCACGATCAAGTGCACGCGCACCGCGCGAGCGCGCCGCATGCGCGCTTCGGGCGACAACCTCACAGCGGGATGTTGCCATGCTTGCGCCACGGGTTCTCGAGCTTCTTGGTTTCGAGCGTGGCCAGTGCCCGGCAGACCCGCCGGCGCGTGCCGTGCGGCATGATCACGTCGTCGATGAAGCCGCGGTTGGCCGCCACGAACGGATTGGCGAACTTCTCGCGGTATTCCTCGGTGCGCTTGGCGATCTTGGCGGCATCGCCGATGTCGGAGCGGAAGATGATCTCGACCGCGCCCTTGGCGCCCATCACGGCGATCTCCGCGCCCGGCCAGGCATAGTTCACATCGCCCCGCAGGTGCTTGGACGACATCACGTCGTAGGCGCCGCCATAGGCCTTGCGGGTGATCACCGTCACCTTGGGCACCGTCGCTTCGGCATAGGCGTAGAGCAGCTTGGCGCCGTGCTTGATGATACCGCCGAATTCCTGCTGGGTGCCCGGCAGGAAGCCCGGCACGTCGACGAAGGTGACGATGGGGATGTTGAAGGCGTCGCAGAAGCGCACGAAGCGCGCGCCCTTGCGCGCGCTGTCGATGTCGAGACAGCCGGCCAGCACCATCGGCTGGTTGGCGACGAACCCCACCGAGCGGCCGGCCAGGCGGCCGAAGCCCACCACGATGTTGCCGGCCCATTCCGGCGAGAGCTCGAAGAAGTCGCCCTCGTCCACGACCTTCAGGATCAGCTCCTTGATGTCGTAGGGCTTGTTCGTATTGTCCGGCACCAGGGTGTCGAGCGAGGCGTCGTCGCGGTCGACCGGATCCTGCGTCGGCCGCAGCGGCGCCTTCTCGCGGTTGTTGGACGGCAGGAAATCGACGAAGCGGCGCAGCTGCAGCAGCGCGTCGACGTCGTTCTCGAAGGCGAGATCGGCGACGCCGGACTTCTGCGTGTGGGTGAGCGCCCCGCCCAGCTCCTCCTGGGTCACCGTCTCGTGCGTGACGGTCTTCACCACGTCGGGACCGGTCACGAACATGTAGGAGCTGTCCTTCACCATGAAGATGAAGTCGGTCATGGCCGGCGAATAGACCGCACCGCCCGCGCACGGTCCCATGACCATGGAGATTTGCGGGATCACGCCGGAGGCGAGCACATTGCGCTGGAACACATCGGCGTAGCCGGCCAGCGAATCGACGCCCTCCTGGATGCGCGCGCCCCCGGAATCGTTCAGCCCGAGCACCGGCGCGCCCACCTTCATGGCGTTGTCCATGACCTTGCAGATCTTGGCGGCGTGCATGCCCGAGAGCGCGCCGCCGAACACGGTGAAATCCTGGCTGAAGACATAGACCAGGCGGCCGTTGATCGTGCCATGGCCGGTCACCACGCCGTCGCCCGGAATCTTCTGGGTCTCCATGCCGAAGTCGATCGAGCGATGCTCGACGAACATGTCGTATTCCTCGAACGAGCCGGGATCGAGCAGCACGTCGATGCGCTCGCGGGCCGTCAGCTTGCCCTTGGCGTGTTGCGCCTCGACACGGCGTTGCCCGCCTCCCAGGCGCGCCGCCGCGCGCCGGCGCTCGAGTTCTTCCAACATTTGCTGCATCTATTTCTCCGGCCCTCTCCGTCCGTTTTCGGCCATTCGCGTGCCTGCGTCTAGCGCAGGAATCGCTTCTCGTCGTCCTTGACCTTGCGCATGCCCTGCAGCTCGAAAATGTCCTCGACCGTGGCGATGCTGGCCTCGACGCCGTGAATGCCGCCGTCCTTCCGGATCTGCGCGAAGGTCTTGCGCATGGCGCCGACCGAGGCGCGGATGGCGTGGTTGCCCCAGATCAGCAGCCCGATCTTCCCGAGCGCGCGCACCCGAGCCACCGTCATCTGCGGATAGGCCGTGGGTACCAGCGCAATCGGCGCCTTGCCGTCCCACGCCTCGACGAACGACTCGATCTCGTCCGGCGTCTTCTGCTTGGAATGGACCAGGATCATGTCGGCGCCGGCGGCCTCGTAGGCGCGCGCCCGCTTCAGCGCTTCGCCCTGGCCAAGGCCCGCGATCAGCGCCTCGGTGCGCGCCACGATCATCAGGTCAGGATCGCGCCGCGCCGCGCGCGCCGCCTCGATCTTGCCCTGGAATTCTTCGATGCGGACCATGTCCTGGCGGCCGTCGGCGATCAGGCTGGTGACCTTGGGGAAGCTCTTGTCCTCCATCACGATGGCCGCCACGCCCGCCCGCTCGTACTGCTCGACGACGTAGAGCACGTTGATGGCGTTGCCGAAGCCGGTGTCGATGTCGGCCACCACCGGCAGGCCGGAACGCTCGGCCATGGCGCGCGTCATGTCGAGATGCTGGGTCATCGACACCACGCTGACGTCGGGCACGCCGTACAGGGCGGAGAGCTCGAAGCCCGAGGCCCAGATCGCATCGAAGCCCGCTTCGGCGGCCAGCATCGCCGACAGCGGGCTGTGCGCCGCCATCGCCTCGACAAGGCCGTTCTTGGCCAGAACTTCCCGGAATTTCGTGCCCGCGCCCATGATCATCCCCTCAGCCGTTCATTTTCCAGCAGCGCGAGGAAGCGCGCGCCGGCCTCGATGTCGTGCTTGATGTTCTCGTGCCGCAAGGTTGAGGTCGGATCCTCGCCCCAGCGTTCGATCTGATAGAGCTCGTCGAGCTGTGCCGCGGCAAATGCCTTGTCCGCCGGCAGGTGGCCTTCGGCGACGGCCAGCGCGATCACCAGCGAGCCTGAAACGTGCGTGAGATTGTAGAGCGCCGCGAGCGCCAGATCGCCATGGGCGGCCACGACCGCGCGCAACCGCGCCAGGACCTCGGGAGGTTGCGGGACGAAGGTCGTGCCCTCGGCAACGACAAACCGCACGCCATAGCGTTCTGCCGCCCAGTCGAGCAGCGGCTGCCACGTCTGCTGCTGGCGCTCCACCAGGCTCGATGGGGCGGGCGCGCGATAGCACAGCATGTCGGAGCCGGCATACTTCGCCGTATCCTCGATCACCCGCTCGCGCTGTACGGCTACGCGGTCGAGGGCCGTGGCGGCAAGCCGGGTCAGCCGCAGATGCGAGACGTTGATCTCCGCCTTGTCCGGCACCTCCTGCCACTCCGTGGCGATCGCCTCGGCCAGCGCCCGCGTCGGCGTCACCAGCACCGCCTTGGCGGGCGTGCGCATCGGCTTGCCGTCGAGCAGCACGCGATAGCCGCCCTCGCCGGCATCGACCGCGGTTTCTTGATAAAAGCGCTTCATGGAAGCGAGGCCTTACACGCCGCCCGTGCCCGAGGACAAGCGCAGTTTCCCAGCGCCGGAAGGGGCACCGTTTCCGCGCATTGAAACCACGGGCATTTTTCCGATCTCGCGCGGGGCTGCCCTGAATAAGTGGGTACCATAGAACCCACAAATGTAATTCTCTTGCCCGGAGATAGCCGGAGGAAACATGCTGCTCGGCCTCGACCCCGTGCTCTGCCCCGACCTGCTGCACGCCCTGGCTGCGATGGGTCATGGTGATCGCATCGTGCTGGTGGACGCCAACTATCCTGCCACGCGCGGCCGTCGCCTGATCCACCTGCCCGGCATCGCCGCGCCGCGCGCCCTGCAGGCCGTGCTGTCCGTGCTGCCGATCGACACGTTCATCACTGAGCCGTGCGCGGTCATGCAAGTGGTGGGTGAGCCGGGTGCGTTGCCGGCGGTGGTCGTCGAAATGAATGCGGCGCTCGTCAAACACGGCGCCAAACCGGCCGCCAGCCTGGAGCGCCATGCCTTCTACGCGGCGGCGGAGACCGCCTACGCCATCGTGCAGACCGGCGAGCGCCGCTTCTATGGCAACATCCTGCTCACCAAGGGCGTCGTTGCGCCCGAGGCGTGACGGTGGCCACCGGCCTCTCCCGAGGTCTCCCCCGCTATCCCCACAATCCACGCGCTGTAAGCTACGGCTTCTTCTCGACTCGATTGCCGCGCGCGGTGACAATCCCCCTGCCGGACCCCAAAGGGACCAAGGCGTCATCCTCGGCAACCTCGAGGGAAAATCCGGCAGAAGCCCCATGACAGGGGCACCTGATCGAGGCGTATGCATCGCTGCGACCAGGATCGATTGCCCGCAACGGCGGTAAAACCGTTGCGCCGGGCATCGGGACGTAGCCTCACGGTGGCGTCCGGATGCGGCCAGGGAGACGGCGCGATCGTGTTCGCGCTTCCTGTCCGATTTAGCCCGGTCGCGGGCTTTGTCTTCGGGCGAAGCTTCGCAGGCTGGACGGATGGTCGGGGACGGCGGCAATCCTCCGGGACTGCCGCCGCCGCCTTTTTTTCGCAAGTT